>Ga0209345_10000143_pt1 | contig 100014 bp, 86 predicted proteins | sample Cruoilmetagenom7_FD_187294 | JGI IMG/M metagenome (GOLD analysis project Ga0209345, IMG submission 187294) | Oil polluted marine microbial communities from Coal Oil Point, Santa Barbara, California, USA - Sample 7 (SPAdes) (version 2) | ecosystem: Environmental > Aquatic > Marine > Oil seeps ... | reverse complement strand
GATCAATAATCAAGCTGAAAATAGGGCCTACTCTTAAAATCTGGAACAGTTGTCATCGAAAACACACCCAGATTTTACGTAGGAGCATCATCGCAAAAAGGCTTTAGGGTTTTTCTACAGCCTCGTTAGCCATCTTAATGAGAATCAGCAATGTCTGAAAAATCGCCGTTATTTATAAGCTCTATGGAATTGCTTGGGCATGCAGTTGAGCTGCTTGAGCTTGATGATGACAAGAAGAATAAATTCATAGTCATGCATCTAAGTAATGCTGTAGAGCTATTAATGAAAGATATGGTCATTGATATTGGCCAGTCTATCTACGAAAGCAATAATAAGAATACGATAGTTGTTTGGAAGGCTTTCTCTATCCTCGAATCTCATGAAATAACAATCAAACAACGTCCTAATATTGAGATGCTTATTGATGATAGAAACGTAATTCAACATAAATTTGGGTACCCGAGTCGTGAATCAGTCCTTTACTATATTGACTTTGTTATAGATCTATTTCGTACATGTATGCACGACCACTATCCTATTGAGTTCGATGAGATTGCTGAAGAGTATTTTACTGAAAATGGAATGCGTTTGATTGGTCTAGGGGACGAAGATGTATTTTCAAAAGTTGATGCCATCGCAAAGTATGACATGCTTTCTGCTATATCTACCGCCTATTCATTGCTTGAGAAGAAGTCCCATGAGTTATTAGGCCATAATGAATCGACAAAGCCTGTAATGATCTGGCATGACAAGCGATTTTATTCGTTGCTAAAATTGATAGACCCTTTAGTCATGGACAATAAGCGGCCGAGAGAATATTTTGATTCAATACGTCAATTAAGAAATATCTCTGTGCACCGTCAACACCATAATCCAGAAGAGCATGATAAAGAATTAGATATCGGGCTTCTGAAAATTAAGAATTTATATAATGCCATCAGTGAGATTCCTGAAGAGGACGTCGCTAAAGTGGTGAGAAATGGCTAACAAATGCATCAAAGACGACGCTCGTACCTCGCGCGCTTTATGCAGGCGCTATCCCCAAATCTGAATGTCCGCTTTGCGACCAAACCGAAAACTTATGAACAAAATGACAGAGAGCGTTACTTTTAACTTACTCCAGATTATCGGCAGTCGCAGTGATCCGAGTGTGTAGAGGCCACCGAAGGTAAACTCGTGACGGACAGAAAAACAAAGACCTAGTGGCCCAGTGTGACCCTAACGCGCCCATGCTAGGGGTGCTGCCTATGCCGGCTGGCCTGGAAAATGTCGTTGTGAGTGATCGGGTGGGTATTCGGGAGGCAGTAATCGTTTTTCGCGAAAAACTGTCAGATAGGGTCGATGCGGTTCAACTGATCCTGTTTGGTGGCGGAGTCTATGGCGATGTTCATGATGAAAACGATACGGATGCAGCGGTTGTTTTGGCTGGGCTGCCGATGAATTTTGCGTAAACAAAACTGGCGATGGCGGGGTTGGAGTTTGATGGACCCACTGAAACCGGTGGTTTGATTTAGGCCCTACTAATCGGGGGCAGTGAATGGGCGAACCCGAATGACTATTCCAGCCCCGCTATACTTCAAAGCGTTGTCCGAGATGGCCGTGTACCTTGTGCAGGGCAGGGGTCACAATTTCAGTAATGATGGAAAGCGGTTTAAAACCTTGGGCACATCCGAGGCACCATTTGGGCACAACCAAATAGAAAGGCCCTACGCTCTCACGTAAGGCTTTGAAAAATATGGCGCGCCCGACAGGATTTGAACCTGTGACCCCTGCCTTCGGAGGGCACCCTCACTGCTCGATATCTAGCGGCCTTAATCGGCGAAAATCTGTATGTTCAATTGCTTACGCCAAAAACACGAATCTTAAAAAATGCCGATATATCAATATTATGACCGATTAAAGACGATTTTGGGCACAAGGCTGATAAGAACTCGGTGTCCGGAAACCGGACTTTGATTGTTGCCCTAATCGTGCTTTAGACCGGCTGTGAGTAGATTCTACGCCTTGGCTCTACGTTTGCAACTGATAGGAAATGGGTGTCCGAAATCCGGACATTGCTGAAATCGGATGTGCAGCTTTTGGTTAGAAGGAAGTAACAATAGTGGGCTAATAGCCCCCAAATTTTATTGGCATTGCAGGGCTGGAAACGTTCGCCGGACCTCCTCAAAAGGAGGTCCGGCGAACGTTGTATTATATGTCTAGCGTCAACTATCTTGTCCGACCGGTCACCCTAATTGTCGCCGAACAATTAAATGTGGTTCTCGGTTATTCCTGAATAAAACCGAGTCGACCTGACAGTTTGCATGAAGTTCTGCAAACCCCGGTGGTCACTCGGTGAGATTGGAACGATTAGCGTTCGAGAGACCTGAGGATGGGTGAGTCGGCCGTGCTTACCGCCGCGACGGTAACTCCAGCCAAGCTTGACGAGGTGTCTAATCGCGATGTTTAAATCTTTATTCGAACTATACCTCTTCACAGCTGCCCTCCCAGTTCACCTGTATAGCGGGCTTGAAAACTGGTCGAATTGAATGCCATTTCGGAGAATGCGGTGCCGGCGCTAACGGACAGAATGGGTTTGCTGTATTGGTATCCGCCAGTTAATGAGGGGTGATTTTGGAAGAAGCGGCCGAAGGGATCGATCATGAGGTAGGACTCACACATGTCTCGATTGTCCTCGACACATTGGACCGACTTGAAAGCGCGGTGCCTTTGAACAAAGGCGGCAAACCCCTCGTCGCTAATCGCTAGTGAGGCGTCAACAATCGGGAGCATGCGCAGGATCTTCCAGCGCTGGGGGCGAATCTCTTGAATCAGACCGCTCAGATCTTCTCCGGCATTCAGGAGGTTTACGACAGTATTGAGTTTTACTGTGAGTAGTGGGTTGATCTTACGAGCCAGATGCACGTTGGCTGCCAGCTCTTGAAGGTCAAGCAGTTTCCCGCTTTTAAGGGCTCGGCCAATGTCCTTGTTGGTGGTCGGATTTGCTGAATCCAGGCTGATGCCGAGGCATGTCAAATGAGGCGCTAGTTCCTTGATCATGGAGCGCGTCAGTCGTGAGCCATTGCTGATTATGGAAAGCTGAAATCCAACTTCCCGGGCTACCTGGGCAATCTCTAACAAACGATCACCAAGGATCGAAGGTTCTCCGCCGGCGAGATTCAGGCGAAGTGCTTTCCAAGAGAGCTCTTCACGTAAAGGATTACTGGTGTTGGTGGGTTGAAAGTACCGGAATAACTCGATCAGCAGACCGCGGGTGCGGTCGCGATCATGAAATAACTCCCGTGGATTGGGGTAGTCCTTCCACTTTGCGTAGCAATACTGGCAGCGATAGTTGCAGGCTTCTGTAACGTGCCAGTTTATGGTGAGCTCATCCACTGCGGAGATCTTGACTGGAGGTGTCGCCGCTGAGCTTGTTGGAAAAGTAAGGGTGTTCGTATGCATGCGTATACTCCTTGACGGAATCCGTTGTGCGGACCGTGAAGTTTTTACATGGCGGACGCGGGGCGTCAGGGAAGGAGCATCAGGCTCCAGTACACCACCTGGATTTGGGTTCGGGTTTTCGGTTTATTAAGGATTGCGCAATAAGTTGCGTCGCGTCTTGAGTGCCTCCTCATGGTTCACTTCGAGATTGAGTTCGAGCCGTTGACTCATCAACAGCCACCATTCAGCGGCAATCAGTCCACGTTTGAAGTCCTGGATGCTTCGATTCTTTTTGGCTTCTCGGCGGACAGCCCGATAACACTCTTTTGCGATCGCGCGGACATTTTCATCGGGATCGAACTGTTTGGTGAAGTAGACGGTTTTATGGGCCTTTCCGTTTGGATCAAGACCGAGCTCCATTAATGCCTTTAAATAGCCCTGGCGCCAGATCAGGGATCTTTCGGTTACCTGGCTTGCATCGTAATTGCCGTCTTTGGGCTTTTCTCCTTTTCGGAGACGAAGGCGGCTAAGGCAAAATTCAACCAACTCATGCGCAAAAGTCTCATAGCATTCCACTTCGGCATTCTCGCTTTCTTCGTGGCTCTGTGGAGACCTAAAATGCAAGGATTTAGAGAACCGATCCCGGGCCACGTCCTTTAACGGCCAGTACCAGTCAATAGCTTTCTCGCTGTTCATTGGGTTGAATCGAGAAACCGCCTCGTCAGAAAATGGATCGTTTGACGAACGCATCAGCATGAGGCGATGCCGCAGTGCTTTCGATGGTTTAAAAAAGGACAGCTTTCGCAATAATTCCTCAATCTGCTTGTGATGGTAAGGCTGTGCTCCACTCGACAGTTCACCACGAAGCAATCCCAGGCTTTTATCGATGTAGGGGATCACCAGCTCTTTATCTAATCTATCAGCGGCAACAATAGCCCACTGAGGGATTAGAGACGGCGGGAATTCGGGGTCATGAATCAGGCCTTCGAGCAGCCCGCTCCACCACGCCATGTATTCACGAGCAGCGGCCTCATGAGGTAAGCGGCATAACGCACCTGAGAGGACTGTTAGTTTGGACTCAATACCCCGGCTGTTGAGTTCTTCTTCGAGTTTCGTTTTCCAGATGGCCGGATAGTCCGACGCCCACCATTTCCTGCTTTCGTTACCACAGAATTCTCTGCTGAGGAGTTGGCCACCGGATTGTGACAGTGCTGACTCAATATCTTTACGGATTGACCACTGAATCCATGACTCAACTTGGTAGTTGGTGAGCTGAGAGCAGATGCGTTTCAGGTATTCGTTTTCAGTAACGTCCCGTTCCTCCGGAGATTGCTTCAGGATGTCAGGGTAGCGAAAGTTGAGAGACTGGAAGCAGGTGTTCAGTTGTGAGGCCCACTGTTCAATCTGATAGTCATTGGCCGCCACCAGATTCATGTGGATGCCAAATGTCTCCTGAAGTGTTGATTTGATTTTTAAAAGCCATTGGTAGGCAGTGTCCGATGGATCGCTGAGAGAAGCATGCGTGGACCCTATCGAACCTAAGATTCTAAAGAGATCTGACCACTCGATATCGAGCTTTTGAAATACTCCCTCATAAACACTGTTCAGTCTTCCGGCCGCGGCATCGGATGCGACCCAGGCTTTCAAGAACCTGATCCCCTGCAGGAACTTTTGTGAACCGAGGGTTGGCGGGCCGTCATGAAATTGCAGCAAGGCAGCGGAAATCAGGTTCCTGATTTGGGGCTCGCATATGCCCGCCAACTCATTCTGGTTGTCATCGTCATGCTGGGACATAGTGTTGAAGAATCCCCAGAGCATGTTGTTTCTTGTCACTTCTCCTTCCGCAATGAGAACAGGGTCGTCGAACAGTGAGCGGGAGAAACGGAATTCCTCGCCGAAAAGTGCCGTTACAAACCCATCAAACGACGGTGGTAAGGTAGACGTTGAGCCAGAGTTCTTTATGGCACTATATAGTGCGTAGGGCGAGTCTGAAAAGTACGACTGCGCCACATCTTGCGCAAACTCGTACAGCGTGGAATCACGATCGGCCACACTGATGCGCTGGGACACGAGGGGGTGTCTTTCCAGCAATTCGATGTTCAGCTTTCCCGCCAACGGAGTGCAGCATAGGAATGACTTTCCCTTCTCCGCGTCGGAGGTTCCCTGCTGAATAGAATCCAGTGCATCTTCCAAGGCAGACACGCGTCCAAAAACGCGCCACCAGTTTTCACAAAAATGTTTAATTAGTAATGCCCTGAAATCGCCGTCAATTCCGCGCTCATCAAGCGCCTGAATGAACCGTTCATTCGGGTCAGATTTTTCATCAAGGGAGAGATTGCGGTAGTGCGCATCAATCCTGCACATGGTTTTCTCCTTTCTTAAGGATGAGGTTTCACAATAGGGATCACGCACCAGACGAAAGTCTGGCCTGCAGTTGAAACCTCCCGTGCAGCAGAGGGGAGCGGAAAAGTGAGCATCAAGCTCGATAGCCGACCGCAGATAAACGTGAGTTAGAGGTTAGAGCGGTTTTCTGTGCGAGTCAAATACAGATGTTAGAGAACTCCGGGGAGTTAGATATTCATAGATAATGTTCAATTGTTTTCATGGGGCAAGGATAGAGCCAGATAGCGAAGAGATCCTCGGGTCTGACTTGCGCCGCGGGCTGAGCTTGTCGATTCCCCTCGTGATCAACTATCCGGGATTTCCGGATGGTTAACGCTTTCCACAATTCGCCCATTTCGCACAGCCCCCCTGGTCGCATTCTTTGAATATAAGGGCTGATCACATCTTGAACCATGTCAGAAAAAATGATAGTTTTTCTGACATCTGTTTAGAGGTGTGTGCCATGTCCGTTGCAGAGTCTGTTCAGCGCCAGATCACCAAAGTTCCGCTAGGTGAACCCTTTACCAACTGTCGTTTCCTGCGGCTGGGATCGCGCTCTGCTGTCGACAAGGCTCTGTCCCGGCTCGTAGAAGGAGGCGCTATCCAGCGGATCGCACGGGGGGTTTTCGTCAGGCCCAAACAAAGTCGGTTTGTCGGCAATGTCATGCCGGATGTTTCTCGCGTGATCGAGGTGATTGCGAAAGACCATGGTGAAACCATCCAGGTGCATGGTGCTGAAGCGGCTCGTCGTTTCAAACTCAGTACCCAAATGCCAACGATACCGGTTTACTATACGAGCGGGCCTACCCGTGAAATTCGTATCGGAAATCTCAAGGTGAAGCTCGTACACACCAGCAGTGGAAGGAAGCTCCAGCATGCAGGCGAGAAGCCTGGCTTGGCACTCTCTGCACTTTGGTATCTGGGGGAAAACAACATCAACACCGAAGTGATGCGGCGTATTGAAGACGGGCTGAGTGAGGAAGAGTTCGAAGCACTTCGATCCTCAAGGATGCCGGCCTGGATGAGCGAGGCGTTTAGGCAATACGATGCAGGACGGGCCCATGGCTGAGCAGGCGTTTCTTGAGTTGGCTGCAGACGAACAAAAGGAAATTCTTCAGACAGTCTCGCCCCAACTGGCTCGTAGCGCCTCGGTGCTGGAGAAAGATATATGGGTTTGCTGGGCTTTGCAGGCCCTGTTCGCAATGCCAGGCGCACATCCGATGGCCTTTAAGGGTGGGACATCGCTGTCCAAGGTTTACGGTGTGATCGATCGCTTTTCTGAGGATGTGGATATCACACTGGATTATCGGGCCTTCGGGGAAGGTTTCGACCCTTTCGTGGACGGGGTGAGTCGAACTAAAACTAAACAGTTTAGTGAGAGGCTCAAATCCTACGTCAGTGACTATGCAAACCACGTGGTCGCACCGTACCTCCAGAATGTGTTGGCGAAATTACCCACGGCGGACCAGCACAGCGTTGAAGTAGACGATGGAGGCGAAAAGATATGGGTTACTTACCCGTCGGTCGTAGAAGACTCAGACGAATATATCCGGTCGCAGGTCCTCATTGAACTGGGTGGCAGAAACGTTATTGATCCCAACGAAACTCATACGATCTCGCCATACATTGCCGAGTTGACGCAAGGACTCGTCTATCCGAGCAGTGATGTTGTGGTTCTCTCTCCAGAGCGGACATTTTGGGAAAAAGCCACGCTCATACATGTCGAATGCAACAGGGGTAAGCTCAGGGAGAGTGCTGAAAGGCTGTCCAGACATTGGTACGACCTGGTGATGCTTGCAAGGCATCCAGCCAGCCGGTCAGCGCTTGAAAACCGGGAGCTATTTGAGGAAGTTGTTCGCCATAAGAAAGTATTCTTCCACACTAGCTACGCTGACTATGACGCTTGTCTGGACGGTCGATTGAAACTGTTGCCAGAGACAGACAGCGTGAGAGGCCTGCGAGCAGACTATGAGAAAATGATGGGGGCAGGCATGATGTACTCGACGCCCCCGAGTTTTGATGAGATTGTCGAATCGATCGGGAATCTCGAAAACCGTATTAATCGCTGACTGACTATGGTGTTTGGTGTATTCGTCTGAAGTAGAAGGTGAAAGCCGGATTGAAAAGCCTTGAGAGTGTTGCTTCAGCGGTGGGCACCGAGATTCACAAATTGTGGAATATGGGAACTTCACGGTAGTAAAGGAGGATGAAGAGTATGAAGGGCAGCCGGTTTACTGAGCATGAATTACTGGATGGTCTCAATGCGAAGACAGCCCATGCCGACGAGCTGGCGGAGTTCTCCCCCAAGAACTTACGCCTCTAGAAAGACTCAAGGGCTTGGTTAAACGCTACGACCGGCCAATCGATCCGGTTTGGGATGAGTTTTCTGATCCCGAGGAGAACATTGATGACGACCGTACGGAGAATCGCAACCCTCCGTCTTAAGGTCAGGAACATTGCGAGCCTGCTGTCAGCTGAAATCCCCCTGCTCAATTTTGCGGAGTACTGAGGCTATCCGGCGACAGCCCTCCTGAGTACCCAGAAGATCGCAAGGGCGCTTATGTTCAAGCGCTGGAACTGGGCGCTGAAGCCATTCCAGTGCTTGTTCTCGGGATTCCCAAGCTCCGATAGCTTGAGTAATCACGTCGATGGCGTGTTGGGTGATAGCCTGTTCAATTCCAGCCATCGGCGCCTGCTCCCATTCCCGAAAAGCTTCGAATGTTGGGGCATTCGGGTCACACTGGGCTACCAACTCGCTCAGGCTATAACGTTTACGCTTTGTCATGATGTTACCTTCGATGCCCCGTGCATGGTAATCCCCCCGATAAACAGCGGTGATCAGAAGTGGAGTTTTCCGTAAGCTACACGCAAGGGCATTCTGTATGAAGACGTCACGTTTTTCCGATAGCCAGATCGCGCCGAGCAGGGGCATGACATCACGCGCCGCGCGAGTTGAGATAGTCAATTACTTGGTCTAGGCCACTATCTATCGACATTACGTCAACCGGGCTGGATCCCAGAGATCTATTGTGAGTGCTCACCCAGTGGTGCATAGCTTTCTTATCACCGCCGACATAAGCGTAGAGGCGCTGATATATCCAGATTAGCTGTGCCGCTCTTTTGCCCGTTTCGCTAGATGAGTCTAGTCCATCCAGTGTCTGGGTCTTGAGGATTGATAGCAGCTGTCTTTGGGATAAACCCAGAGCAGAGCGAACGCGACTGACTGCTTTCGCGAGTATTTCATTGGGCATATTCAGCTGATTGGCTTCTGCCGGTGATTGGTTCATTTTTCATCCGAATTTCGGGTTGGTCTATTTTCTCACATTCTGGCCGGTCATCAGCAGTCAGAGGAAGCACCAAGCCAGTCTGATTCAACAGGAGTTGCACATATTCAGGCTTGGCTTAAGTGTGGGCGAGCAGCCTGCTTTCGACTAAGGAAAAACTCCTTGCTCAAGCTGGCCTACTAGCCGGCGAACTTTCTGAATGCCGGGTTTCGTTCCCATGATCGAAATTGGCGCATGGTTTCCCAGACCTCGCACTGATGAGGACATCCAACGATTGGCCGCTCTTTCGTCATTTTCGAACAGCCCCAATATTTCCTGATAGGCGAGTTCTCTCAGTTCTGCTGTTGTTTGTTTTTCAGTCATATTCGATTCTCCAAGATGATCACAGACTCAGTTTTTCACAAGTCGCCCCTGCTGCAAGTAAAAAAAGTGGTTGATATTCGAGTTTCTTCATTTTTTTAGCAATTAGCCTCAGCACATAGCGCTTGCGAACCATGAAAATAGTCTCACTGTTTTATTTGAGGCTTTACTGATGACTGATCAATTTAAAACGAAAAAAATGCGGGTCGATCGACTGACCCTTTCTCCCCACTTGCCTGCCGAGTACAGGCGCATGTTGTTGGGGCTTATGTATCGCGCGTCAATGTTCTCTCAACTGCCCCAGCAACTCCTCATTGATTACGTTATGACGCATCCCCCGGTCGGTACATTGGGTGCTGACGGTCAGTTTTACGTGACCAGCAATGTCCGCAGCCTAGCGATCAAATGTCACCTGCCAGCGGACACCCGGATTCTGGTGTTAATCGAAACCGTCACCCAGCGAACCGATGTGGAGTTCATAGCGGCACAGAGGGAACTGCTCAACTGTATCGTGCCCGCCATGAAAGGAGATTCGTACGAATACACGCTGGTTGCACTCTGGGATGTTGTTATAAGGGGGGTTAGTGGATTGGCTCCACTTGTTCCAACACAAACGGACTTGGCCAAACTTGCCGGGGTTCGCCGGCAATCATTATCAGAAAAAAGATCGAGTAAGGTTGGTGCTGAATTCATGAGCCTGGGAGGCCATCAAAATGATTGAACAAAAATTGAGTGAGGTTCTCCAACAGCTCATCGATCCCCCGCGCGGTATGCGAGGTATTGTTGGCGTGGCAGACGTTCTTCAGCAGGTTTTGAAAAGTGCTTGGCTTATTAAGGTCGAAGCTGAGCCATCCGATGGGCGGTCGAAGTCGTCGTTTCTGGATGTAATCCCGAGTTTAATCGAGCTCTGCTCATTGATAATGCATAAAAAAGAGGGATCTGGGTACTGGGTTGAGCAGCCTGATGCCGAGAAAAATTTTAAGACCCGTAATCCAGTTTACGCAGCACTTTATGAGGTGTCGAAAGCTCGGTCGACACTATCAGGCGGTCGCTGTCAGTTGCTAGCGCACGCTCTGGTCGCATCCCAAATTGGAATTCTTGCCAAATCTGAGGGTTCAGAAAAACCCTCTACTAATGTCCAGGAAGCGTTTCGCGAGCTTCGTCGACTTGATAGCCGTGTGTTGGATTCTGTGCAGTTTGAAGTGCCCAGCCGGTATGGGTGCTACAAAGCACTGAAAGAAATTGAGCAAACTGGATGCATCGAATCTAATCGTATGGAGGTGAGTCAACTCAGTCATATCCGCCGGCTTATTGGCCTCTCGCTCGGTGTTGAGAAGCCACTAGAGGTAACCACTCGAAAGAAAAATGGCGGTGGATCCAGTTCTGCCAGCTGGGGTCAGGTCATCAGAGATGAGGTTTCTCCGGAGCAACTTGGTGATGACGGAGGGCAATCGTTTTCCTTCATTGAGTCCACAGCCTCTGATTTTGTAGATGTCGACGCCGGAAGGCTAAATGGTCTACCTGAAGATGACGTTGCACCAGTTTTTCGAAGCATTGTTGCATCTGAGCGGGCGAGTCCCAGGCGCGGAGGGTCTCTTCAGCGTAGTGTTTTCCAGAGTAGACACATCGCCAACCAGTTGCGTCGTAGTGCTCAGCCGTTGACCACTCGCTGGGATCGCCTGACAGAGCACGATATCGGCTCAGTCGTATCCGCGCTTTCGTGGCAAGGTGCTGGAAAAAATCCGGGTGTTCTGGCTTTGGGGCTGGTACTGCTGACGGGGCGATCGCTCTCAACAATTTTAAATGCGCATTTGTTTAGCTCGATCGATCGGGTTCCGAAGCAAATCTCTGGTGATTCAATAGCCATCTGCCGAGCGGATCGTTTTATTCAGGTGAATGTACCGGTGCCGGGGCGTATGCGCCCTCTGCGGCAGGAATGGCATTCGAGCCTTCGTCAAACCGATAATCAGCTGCGGTTACCGATCGTAAATCTTCTCTGGAATTTACTGGTCGACTTAATAGGTTTAGATGATTCTGGTTGGTCTGGGTATTTGTTTCCGCAGCCAGACATTGATGACGTTAAAGAAAGTATAAAGAACATCATTTCCGAGATGCGATCTGAAGACGGCACCCGTGTAACGATCACCCGTCTGCAGCGCTGCTTATACAACGAGATTGCGGATGTGCAGGGCGGTATCGTGGATGGTGTGGTCATTACCGGAAATCAGCCTGCAACCGGTAGCCATGTGGGTATCCATTATTATTGTGTCTCAGAATCGGATCTGCAGGAGCGATATCTTAACGCGGCGCGAGAGATGGTGGCGGAAGAATTTAAGGAATTGATGGCTCCTGTCGCGCTGTGCCCAGAACGCTCCCATTACATTGGCAGCCCCTTATGCCCCAAGCCTGAGTATATGGTGGCACTGATTACAAATCTTCGCCAGCGGCTGGTAGCGAACCTGCAACGGCCGATTGCGGCCGACACACTGATTGATACCCATAATAGCTATACCGCCTATGTCGTGATGTTTATGGCCTTTGCGACTGGCTACCGAAGTGTTCAAGCACCCTTGTCTCGTGACACCGATTACGATCCGTTATCGGGGATGCTCGTGATTTCAGATAAGACAGACAGCTCATACAGTCATGCCAGGCTCGTACCTGTGCCTAAAATTCTCTCTCGGCAGTTGGAGCTGTATAAACTGCACCGAGAACGCGTGATCAGGCAACTGTGGGCACTACTGGGTATAGAAAAGCCGGCCCATTTTTTGTTCTTTCTCTCGAAGGCGGGCAGCAGAAATGCAAAGTCTGAGAAGCTTGTTAGGGTAACGCCAGTGTCCCCTGGCAGCGTAACTGAAAATTTGCGGGGTATTTCAGATCTTCCGCTGAACCTAAATCGCCATTTTTTGAGGAGTGAGCTGCGTCACCGAGGTGTAAGTGCTGAGCTTGTAGATGCATGGATGGGACATTGGCTGGATGGACAGGAGCCAATGGGACGGTTTTCGACGCTCAGCCCCCTCGATTACATGGCAGGTATTGAGCCGGTGCTCAGTGAGATTTTGGATGACCTGGGTTGGACATCTGAGGAGGGATTGTCATGAGCATGCACGTTCCGACTGACGGTCGCGCTCATGGCGATGAAATCCGTGGGGAGAATCGTCGAAAGATCGTTGAGCGCGAGCGGAAGATTGTAGACCAGTACCTGCTAGAGAGTTGTCACGACATTCTTCTGGGGCAATGCGAAACGTCGCTCTCAGAACAGAGGGTTGATGCACATTTTGCAGCGATCAAAGAGGGCGTGACGGGACATCTGTTGAAAATCAGGCACAACCATCTCGCATTTCGGCTGCAGCAGGCCGCACGTGAACATAGCCTGGACTTGCCGAATCGCCAGCGGATGGTCGTGTTGCGCAGTGAATCGGCCCCAGTCACGCCGGTAGGTTTTTCCAATCTTGCGATCACGCAGGGTTGGTCGGATGGGTTCTGGTCAGAGATTGAATTTCCACGCAATCGCGACGGCGCTGATGGGCGGAAGCTTGATGCAGGGCGGCTAATATTTAGTTTCATTGTATTCGGGGGAGTTCACAGCAAGAGCAAACTGCAGTTATTAGTAGAAGCCATGCCCAACGGCCTTCGGCGCCTGGAGGGTCTCACATGGATGGATATTGAGACTGATCGAGGATTGTGGCGCTGGTTCCCGGATCCTACATCAATGCTGCTACTCCAGCGCTGGCACAGAATGTACGGTGCGGATCAGTGGCCGAGTGGTACGAACACAGATGCGGCAAGGCTGGTTTTTAATTTTCTGAACTTTCTCAGAGTTCTTCCGGACAACGCCTCTAAGCCAAATGTTGTTTTTCGGCAGCTAATCGAAACATCCTCAACTCGGGATGCAACCTGGATGGAAGGCGTTCTGCATGATGTCCAGCGAAGCCCAACAGCTACGATATCGCTGCCCGCTGATGCATGGGCGAGATTACTGACAAAGAAAGTGGTGTCAGCAACTTCGCAGAAGGCTGAGTCTGTTGAGAACAAACCGATAGCGGACCTGCGGCCGTTGACAAGCAAATGCGATTCCGATGTCTATGCAGGGGTTCGGGCAATCCAGCGAGTTCTACGGCAGGCCACGAGAAAAAGTAGCTCTGGAGCACGGGATAAAACCTATCAATTACTCACGGGCATTGCAGCTGATGACTCATGGGCTCCTGTAGTCCGAGTTTTGGCAAGCTGGAGTGCCAGTATGCGTCGATACGGTGGCCGTCAGGGGCGATTGGTGACGAGCAGCATTCAGCGATACCTAAGTGCGATCGCCAATCCACTCGTCACCATTTTGTCTGAGACGGGTGACCTGAATGAGTTGGGTGAGGATGAGTGGGAATGGGTATACGATCAGCTTCTTTCCAGCGCTTCGTCCGGAAAGAGGCGGTCGGATCGAGCGATTGTTGCCGGCTGGTTCCATGCGTACATGGTTGCCCAATATGGAATGCCGGAGGTCGAGATTGAGGGTGCTACGGTTAACGGCGAGGTCGATGCAAATATACTAACCCCAGCAGAGTTCATGCGAGCGCACAGCATTTTGGCTTCCTCGGATGCTAGCGAGAGTCTGATCAAGATTCGTAACATCGTTCTGACTCTGGGTTTTCGTTGTGGATTACGCCGCACAGAAATTCAAAAAATTCTTATAAAAGATGTGCAAGGGCTAAGAGCCCGCTCATGGTCACGGCCCGAGCTTTTCACGCGGGGCAATAAATTCGACGGACAAAAAAGCAGCAGTGGCACGAGACGACTTCCGTTATGGGCGTTGCTGATGGAAGCGGAGTTAGACCAGTTGCAAGATTGGTATCAGTATCGCTTGCAGGAGCTGAACACCAAGGAGGACGATTTGTTGTTCTGCGCGCCACAGCGCGGGAATCAGCTGATTTCGCAACGTGAACTGTTCACACCGATCCAGAAGGCGATGCGGTTGGCTTCCGGTACGGACAATCTGCGTTTCCACCATCTTCGCCACTCTTGCGTGACGTTAATCGGGTTGCGATTGTTTGAGCGCCGCCCAGGTGAGCTGATGAGTGAAGACTGGGCCAAGGATGACGCTGGAAATATAGTCATGCCCCATTGGGGAAAAGACATTTATGCGATTGCTAACCGGTCAATGGCTTGGGCGCCTACCCGCAAAAAGCTGTGGTTTTTGGCCTTATTGGCTGGCCATGCTTCGCCCGACCAGACTCTGCTGAGTTATACCCATCTAATGGACTATATAAACGGCGTTCGCCAAACTGAGCGACGGCTGCCGCTTTTGACGTTACGAGCGCAGGGCAATCTCTTGGGCTTAGCTCCCGGATCTATTGAGGGATTTCGGAATCCGAAGCGGAACGGGCTAACGGGCGCCACAACGGCCCGCGACCTGGCGGACGTAACACATAAGCGTTGGCCAGCAGGTGTCTGTATCACAGCGGGGAAAAAGCTTACTCCGTTCAAAATGCCAGATAAGCCGGCTCTTTCTGCGCGTTGTGAATCCGAACCGTACACGGCATTTACGATTTATGGTGCATTGCTTCAGGCCAATCGAATGATTGCCGAAGGTCAACGCCGGGAAATGGCGGTTTCTTCTGTTGCACAAAATCTGGGCTTGACCTCCACCACCCTGGAATCGTGGCTCGATATTGGCCATGCCTTGATGCAAAAGCCTGTTGGTGATGGACGCCGGTGCAGTGCGTTTACAAAAGACCTTGGTAAAACTGCTAAAGACATCGCGTTTAAAAGGGTTTTTGGTGGAGTAGTCCTGCCTGAATTGCCAGAGTGTCCGGCACCACCTACATCAAAACTGGCCCATGGATTGGTGGAGGATGTTTTTGAACGGATACGCCGATGGTTAAGAGAAGAGCAGGAATCGGCATCTGAAGCATTGCACATAGTGGCGGGTGCAATTTCGGTTAACGATACACAGATTAACTTTACGACTGAAAAGAATAAAAAAACCTACTTGGAGTTCCTCGAACGGGCCGGGTTGACACATCTAGTGAGGATACGGGTCAGAGCCCCTGAGCGGGGTGTGTCGGATCGAGAAATAAAGGCACACTGGTCAAAACAGTTCAGTCTTCCCAAGGCTCGGGTGGTGATTGCATCGCAAGTATCGGAGGGTAATCGCTTTTCAATGGGCAGTGCACAGATCGAGGTTCGACCAGACCCCAAACTAGGTAAGGGTGGTGCTCAAAATACAATGAAGGCATTAACGTTCGCGGTCTTTATTCTGATGTTGTCGTGTACCGAAGAAATGGAACAAGATGCTGAAGGTGGAAAGTGTTAGTTGGCCGTCCTTGGCCATCGAACTTAATCCTTGTTGTGAAGAAGGACCTGATCATTGCCGCCATGGATGGCTGGGCGTAGCGCGGAACCCGATAAACTTCTCTTTGCGGATTCCATCAACTCTGACTGAAGATGTGCTGCCACGAGATGGGACGTTTGAACTATCATCGCCGCAGGGTGAGTGTCAGTGTTGCTCCCGATTCGGTACATCGACGCGATGATAAATTGAATCATTTGGGCCGCCTCAGGATGGGTTTTGCCCAGCCATTTCAAGTCTTCTGAGAGTAACCCCAAGGTCTTTAGGGCCAGTTTGAGATGACCTTTTGGTGAAGGTTCCGGGAGCTCGATGCGGCCCAGCCCGTGGAGAAGGCCTGCAATGGCCGCGATCCATCGCTCTTCATTTGAGTATCCTCTGCACGCATCAAAAGACCTTCTGGCGACATCAAGGCTATGGAGTGCCAGGCTGCCTGGCGTCTGATAACCCTGTTCACCCATGGAGGCATTCAGAAACTGGATACCGACGGAAGGACGCCCGATTGCCCTTCGTACGAAATCGGTTAGTGGCTGTACGGGGCATTTTTCAATAAACAGTCCAATGTCCACAGCGATGTCTGGGCAGTGAAGTTCTGAGTAGGGCAAGTGAAGCAGAGTGTCTGGTGTATCCAGCAGGATGACCGTGTCAGAGCGAGAAACTGCGTGTTCGGGTTTTCCGCTCCAAAGCACCAGCTGCACCGCTGCATCCGGAATGGCTTTCAGCTGCAGATCAGGATGAGGCTGCCACATCACGACCTTGTAACGTTCAAATGAGTTTTCGATAATCATCTCAATAACCGGAAGGTCTGACCCGTTAGGGATCTCCTTAAACCCAACAATTGTTCCGATGAAAATCTCCGGCTCGGTTTTCCATGTGGTGTTGACGATAATGCTCATGCGAAATCCTCCTGTGCAGACATGAGAAGGCGTTCCAGGCTGTCAACCAAAGCGGGAAGCGGATCTTGCAGATTTTCGTCGTCCATCATCCAAAGCTCATTTTCGACCCAGTGAGCCAGAGCCGTGAGGTTGGAGCTTTCGTCGCCCTCTCCAAGCACACAGACCAGGTGATTTCCGTCAGGAATTTGCATCGAAAATGCGATTGCACTGGCCAAATGGTTTGCGAAAGACTTGCGACTGATAGCAAACGGTTGAGAATAGTTCATGAGTTATCTTCCTGCTTGGGGTCAGTTTTGGCGTTGAATTCGTTAATGAGCAGCCGCTCGAAGGCGGAACCATCGCGGCGAGTCAGGTTTGGCACGTACCGTGAGTACACTCGGAACAACATTTCCGTGGTGGTGTGGCCCATCTGCCTGGCAATCCATTCAGGGCTCTCTCCTGACGCCAGCCAAAGCGTCGCCGCGGTATGACGAGTTTGATACGGCCGCCTCTTACGAAGTCCCAAGTAGCTCAACAGCGGGTACCAAACGCGTGTTGTCACGTTGCTATGATCAAGAGGGCCTCCTGTACGAGAGCAGAACACGAAGTCCTGATTCCCTGTTGAGTGCTGTTGATCTAGCAGGGCATCCATCACTAGTTGAGACATATCGACGGTTCTATAAGAACCGTCGTTTTTCGTGTACTCCAGGCGACCTTCGACCAATGCTTGGCGGACTAGAATCTGCCTGCGGGAAAAGTCGACGTGCTTCCACTGCAGTCCGTCAATTTCGCCAGTGCGCATGCCGGTGAAGAACCGGACGCTGTAATAATTTCGAAAGTCCGGGCGAACGGTCGCGATGACTTGCTTCACCTCTTCGATGCTGAACGGTTCCACATCGGTTCGGGGCACACGCAACGATTTAATGCCGTGGTAGGGTGAGCTAAACTCAAACCGGTTGGCCGCCTCGCTGAGGATCATGCGCAAAGGTGTCATGATTTTGTTGATACGACTGGCAGAAAGACTCTTCTTGCTCCGGGTTGTTACTTTGGCGAGTGAGGCCCGGAATTCGAGGATGTCTTTTTTAGTGATGTGGCCAACCTCTTTTTCCCCGAAATAGGGGTTGAGGTAGTTTTTCAGCGTGCCCTCTATTGTCGATGCGTGTGACTGACGCCATTGGATTTTCATTTCTCCCACCCAATCCTGTGAGAATGTCTTAAACAGCGGCGTATCGTGAGCCTGCTTAGCTTTCAGAATCTCCGCCTGTTTCGTGAACTCCTGGGCCCGAGGACTGTTGGGGAAGTACTTGTGATACTCGAACGAGCCTAGGGTAATTTCTGCTTCAAGCCTCTTGAGTATTGCTTCCAGCTTTTTTCGGTTCGCAGGCGTGTTGTCTAGGGTGGTTTGCTCCCGACAACGCTTTCCGGCATAACGGAAATCAAAAAACAGCTTGCCCGTTTCGGGGCGATCCACAATCTTACCCACGGCAGACACCTCCTCCGGCCATCGGCACGGCAAAGGCATGGTTTACTGAATGGCCAAGCATGTCCTGCTCAATCACCTCCCAGATGTAGAGGATTTTTCGGCCACCAAACGGGCGGATGTAGTGGACGCCTTCCAGTAACACTGAATCTTTAAGCCGCTCACGAATGGTGCGAGCGTCATACTTGATGCGCTCGGCCAGTTCTTGGGTAGTTAGATATACCTGTGACATAGGACTGCTCCTTTGCTATCTTCGGGTGCTGGAGGACAAATCGCATTGGTTAAGGTTAATATGTTCTCCTGTAGATTATTATGCATCCTAAAAGACCTTTAGCAAGTCTTTTTGATCTCCTGCGGGTTAATTTGTTCTTTGGTGGTCCAAATGATTAAGTGCCATCTGTCGAAATTGATGGGCGAGAAGAAAGTGAAGATCGTTGATGTGGCGAGGGATACAGGCGTAAACCGAGGCACAATTACGCGGCTGTATCACGAAACGGCCAGTCGGGTAGAGCTCGAAGTTATCGAAGCCCTTTGTCGCTATCTCGAATGCGAAGTTGGCGAACTGTTCGAGCTTGTGGATTCTGAGTAGCTACAAAATTCTGGTATGGAGTACTACAGGTCATGGCGATCCCTGATTTTCAAACGGTAATGCGGCCAGTTCTCCAGTCGGTCGGTGATGGCGAGTCCAGATCTTTAGCTGATGTTCGGGAGATCGTGAAAGACGCGTTTGGTTTGACAGCGGAAGAAAGAAAGGAACGGCTTCCGTCTGGCACCCAAACGGTAATCAACAATAGAGTGGGCTGGGCCAGGACATACCTGAATAAGGCCGGGCTTCTCACCATTCCGCAGCGAGGCATGGTAAAAATTACTGAGCGCGGGCTGGATATTTTGGAAAACGGCCCTGAGCGAATCAGTGTTGCTTGGCTGAAACAATTTCCCGAGTTTAAAGAGTTTCATACTCAAAAGAGCGACGTGGGTGCCGGCGCTATTAAACAGTCCGAAATCACTGAAATAAGTAATGAAACACCCGATGAACAGCTGGCCGCTGCGCACCTGTCTCTTATGGACAGCCTTGCCGATGAAGTTCTGGAAACAGTGAGAAGTGCCTCTCCGTCGTTTTTTGAAAAGCTGGTCGTCGACCTGATGATATCCATGGGTTACGGCGGCTCAAGGAAAGAGGCCGGACAGGCTACGCAGACCACGAATGACGATGGCATTGACGGCATCATCAAGGAAGATAAGCTTGGTCTTGACACTATATACCTGCAAGCAAAGCGTTGGGCCAATACGGTGCATCGTCCCGAAATAGACAAATTTATTGGCGCTTTGACCCGGCAGCGAGCCCGCAAAGGTGTATTTCTCACCACATCTGACTTTTCAGTAGGAGCTAGAGAGGCTGCTGCAGGGCTGGATATGAAGGTTGTATTGCTTGATGGTCGCGAGCTGGCTCAGCTGATGATCGAGAATAACCTCGGGGTAAACGTTAAAGAAGTGTTTGAGGTGAAGCAGGTTGATACCGATTATTTTATCGAGGATTGACCATCTAAACCTGCTGCTAATTTTCGGGCGGGCGTTAGATTGGGAGGAAGCGATATTTCGATCCAAGATGTTTGTCCCATCCTTGATAAGCTTTAACAAAAGATCACAGTTTGGTTGCAACCTAACCATATAATCTGATTAGTGACAGGGGCATCATGGAACGGCGGCCTTATCTCGCGTTAGATATCTCCAGATTAAGTAAGCTTGTTAACTCGAACGCGCAGGACAAAGTCCTTCTTGAAGCCGTTCTCCTAGAGTTGAGCTTTCGAAAGACCAGCGCAGCCAAACAACTCAAGCGCAGGGTTGAACAGCTCAAAGATTCTTCTGATCTCGGTTTAAGCGTTTCTGTGGATATATCTTGCCCACATATTGGCACGCCCCAAAACCGCGAGTTCAGAACTAAAAAATCAATAAAAGTATTGGAGTCGAGCGAACCCATGTCGAAAGAACAAGGTCACCATACAGTAGAAAGCTTCTTTAGCTCGGCAGACCCTTTCGTGCTTGAGTCGTTAGAACTCATGCGTAAAAAACTCCTGGATCTTACCGCTCGCAATAGGTTGCTGAATTTCCCTATCCAGCAGAAGGGCGCAGCACTGCGGATTATTGATGAAGTTCCCAACCAGCTATGTGACGAACTTCTTGCTGACCGAGAGCTCAAATTCAAGCCTGTGCCGCCTCCTACTCGGGAGCAATTGATCAAGTATGGCTACCTTGAGGTCGACGAGGACAGTGGTGAAGAGCGCCAGTTAAAGCCCAGCCCTGACGCAAGAGAGTGGGCCAAAGTACTCGGGTTTGATGTTGGTTATGAGTTACCGCGGGAAGAGGATGCCCCCGGTGATGATAAGCATCAGGATGATGTAATCCAGGTTTTGCTTTATCCGCCGGAAATGGAATCCAGGCTGCGAGCGATCAGGAGCAAAGCACAGACCGCGATAGAGGAAATGGGTGCCAGTATTCTCTACTTATCGCTTGGGTTTTTGGAGTGGGCAGAGACCGATGATTCCTCAAAAACCAGGCTTGCGCCGCTATTCACGGTTCCGGTGCAGCTAAACCGTGGGAAGCTGGATCACGATAGCGGAACCTATCAGTACACCCTGAGTTATACCGGTGAAGATATTCTCCCAAATCTGTCCCTCAAAGAAAAACTCGCTCTGGATTTCGGGCTTGCCTTACCAGAAGTAGGAGAGGGCGAGTCTCCAGAAGATTATCTTGACCACGTTGCCACGCTGATCAAGGCTACGAAACCTAAATGGTCTGTTCGGCGCTATGGCGCACTTGCCCTTTTGAATTTTGGAAAAATGTTGATGTATCTGGATTTGGATCCAGAACGTTGGCCGCTTGATGACCGAAACCTGATCAAACATCCGATTGTTCAGCGCTTTTTTAAAAGCTCAGAGAATAGTTCCGGGGGTGAGGGGCGAGGAAGCGGAGAAGAGCACTATATTGATGACGTCGAACAGATCCATGACCTTTATCCGTTAATCGACGACGCTGATAGCTCTCAGCACAGCGCACTGATTGACTCAATAAATGGCGAAAACCTGGTGATTGAAGGCCCTCCCGGGACTGGCAAGTCGCAAACCATAACTAACTTGATCGCTGCAGCCTTGTTGGGCGGCAAAAAAGTGTTATTTGTCGCGGAGAAAATGGCGGCCCTTGATGTGGTTAAAGCCCGACTTGATAAGGCTGGGCTAGGCGATTTCTGCCTTGAACTGCATAGCCATAAATCGCAAAAACGAAAGGTGCTTGATGATATCAGTGCCCGCGTCGTTAAACAGAAACACTTAATCTCCACGCAGAACATTGACGCAGAAATCACCCGCTACGAAGAGTACAAGGAGCGTCTCAACAGCTATGCGAAGGAGATTAACGAGCCCTGGGCTAATACGAATCGCACAATCCATGAAATCTTCAGTGGCGCTGCTCGTTATCGCCAACAGTTAGAGATAAACCCGACAGATGTTCATATTGTTGGCCTCTCCGGAGGTGAGCTCACCGAAGTGAATCGGTTGAAGCTGGTTGATCAGGTTAGCGAGTTCCAGAAAATCTATCGCGCGATGACAGAGCAGGTCGGGCAGGATGCGAATCTTCATGACCACCCGTGGTCTGGAGTTGAGAGCACCGCGATTCAGCTTTTCGACTCAGGCCAGATAGTGTCCGTTCTTAAAGAATGGCAGCAGTCGCTAGAGCTTTTGATGGAGCAAAATCAGAAAGTCGCACAAGCCCTACAGTTCGATGATTCAAATTTGTTGGGCTTGGATAACTGCGAATCATTGGCTTTGGATCTCGACGATTTGCCCGAACTCTCTCGCAAAGAGTTATTCCAGGCACTGGCCCGGCTAGACCTGATAACCCAGTCCAGAGTTGAGACACTGCTGCACCTTCACCGCGAGATTCAGGAAGGCTACGAGGAGCTTTCAAAAGACATCTTCTCGGAAAAATTATCGACACTCGCTGACGGTGTGGCTTTACCTGCCTTCCCGGATATACACCGGCTGACGGGAGCTGGGCGGAGCGAGAGCTTCTCAGAGATTGTTCGCGGGATCGTAAAGCTTGAGAAAATTGAGACTGTGCTGGCGCCTTTTATTCGGCAGCTACAGGAGTTAGGGGCTGCGCTGCCAGCGCCATTGAGTGAGCATTTTGGCCCGACTGTCGAGGGACTTGGTACAGCAACCAAGATAGTTACGTTGATCGATGAACTTGATAGCACGCTGATTGGCCAGCGTTCTGAGCATTTCGACGAAGACGACGTCGATGCGACGCTTGTGGAGCTTGAAGCGAAATTGAGCCATTTGCGCCCCCTGCGAGAAACCATCACCGAACGTTTTGATCTTGAGAGACTGCCTGATTCTGGGGAATTAAAGATCATACATGCCCAAATACTGCGAAAGGGGATGGGTAAATGGTTCTCGGGCGACTGGTGGCAGGCTCGTAAACAGTTGAAGGCATTGGCAAGCAAGCCATACCTGAAAATAGCGGAGCTTAGTGCAGTTACTGAAGAGGTGGTTGAATATGCGACTGCCCTGGAAACGTTCGATTCAGCACTCTATCAGCGACAAATAGGCCCCGAGTTTAAAGGGCTAGAGACCGACGTTGATAGTTTGAAAAAACTCAGGAAATGGTACCAGCAGGTTCGCAGTACCTACGGAATAGGTTTTGGTAAGACCGTCCCCGTTGGTGATTGTATCCTCTCCCTTGATGCGAAACTGTTCAAAGGCATTCAGCAACTTGAGCAAAAGGGCTTCACCGGAGGATTACGAAAAATACTAGCCGCATTGGATGAGGTTCGGGCCGTACTTCCAAACATCAATCAAGAGCTCGGTCGAAATAATAGTCTCACTGGTGAGCAGGGATCACTGCTCACAGAACACAAACGCCTGAAGGCAGAAGTTCAAATAATTCAGCAGTGGTTTAAAGACAGTAACCTCACTGTTGAAGAAGTGGAAAGTCGTGTTGATCAGCTAAGAACGCTGCAAAAGGATCAGGCGCGGTTTTTAGAAAACAACCTCCTTCATGATCTTTTTGCGCCGCAAGTCGAATTGTCGATCGGGCCAAACGCCGACAATAAAGAAGCCGTTGAGTCTATTCGGGAAACACTGGATTTCGCCAGCTATGTTCGGCGTAAGCTTCGGTTTGAGCCGCTGAGGCAGGCTATCCTCTCGGTTAAAACTCATGAAGAGTATGAGAGCCTTAAAGCTGAAGCGGCAGGCTATCTTGCCGCGTGGCGTGGCCAAGAAGAAAACTATGAACAGTTCAAGAGCAGGACGGAGCTCAACCCCGCTCAGTGGTTAGCCAAACCTGAGTGGAATATCGAAGAACTCCTTCAAAGGAATCTCTCCGCGATAGAGAAGCCAGAATGGTTGAATGACTGGGTCAACTTCGTTCGCATTAGAAACGAAATGCAGGTGCAGGGCCTGGAGCCACTCTGGCGCATGGTAACAAGCGGTAAGCTCGACATTGAAAGTGCAGGCGAAGCCTTGGATTTGGCAGTTTTTGACCAGCTATCCAGAGAAATTCTCTCTGCGCGGCCGCATCTTTCTCGCGTTTCTGGCAAGGGCCAGGAGGCGATCCAAGGTACCTTCCGGGAGTACGACCAAAAACTGAAGAAATTACAGCGCCAGCGAATTGCCAGTGCTTTGGCAGAGCGGCATGTCCCCGGAGGGAATGCCGGGGGCCGGAAGTCTGAATACACCGAAATGGCATTGATTGAGAACGAACTAGGGAAAAAGACGAGGCACATCCCCATTCGTCAGCTGGTTAACCGTGCAAGTAACGCTCTGCTGGCGTTAAAGCCGTGTTTCATGATGGGGCCTATGTCTGCAGCCCACTACCTTAAACCCGGCCATTTGCAGTTTGATTTGGTGGTGATGGATGAGGCCTCCCAGGTGAAGCCAGAGGACGCGCTCGGTGTCATCGCTCGTGGTGCACAGCTTGTGGTTGTAGGGGATCCAAAGCAGCTCCCCCCTACCAGCTTCTTCGATCGCCAGGATATGAACGACGATGACGACGAAAGTGCGGCGTTGGCACAGACAGACAGCATTCTTGATGCAGCTATGCCTCTTTTCAAAATGCGACGTCTGCGCTGGCACTATCGCTCACAGCACGAGAGCCTGATTGCCTTCTCGAACCGCAATTTTTATAACAATGACCTTGTCATTTTCCCATCCCCACACGCCAAGTCTGTGGAATACGGCGTTAAGTTCAGTTATGTCTCCGGTGGACGTTTTGTTAACCAGTACAATGTTGAGGAAGCAGGTGTTGTAGCAAAAGCCGTTGTGAAGCATGCGCTCAATCACCCCAATGAGTCTCTTGGCATTGTTGCGATGAGTTCAAAGCAGCGCGAGCAGATAGAGCGTGCAGTTGAGGAGGAGTGTAAGGCTGACGATGCCGTTTCTGAAGCTGTCGATGCTCTTCGCAATATGGAAGACGGCCTGTTCATCAAGAACCTAGAGAACGTTCAGGGTGATGAGCGAGACGTGATCTTTATTTCTTGTACCTACGGCCCCGGCGAAGTGGGTGGGCGAGTCTATCAGCGGTTCGGCCCAATTAACTCAGACGTGGGCTGGCGGCGCTTGAACGTGTTGTTTACCCGTTCAAAGAAACGGATGCACATCTTCAGCTCCATGCGCTCAGACGACATATTGATTTCGGAAACGTCGAAGCGTGGTGTTATTGCCCTTCGGAATTTTCTGGATTACGCCGAAAAGGGCAACATGGACGGAACTCCGATTCACACGGGCAAAGCGCCGGATAGTGATTTTGAGGTCTCCGTCATTGACGCACTGCACCAGGCCGGTTTTGAGTGTGAGGCGCAAGTGGGTGTTGCAGGCTTCTTCATCGACTTGGCAGTAAAAGATCCCGGTAAATCTGGGCGGTTTTTGATGGGGATAGAGTGCGATGGTGCAACCTATCACTCCGCCAAGTCAGCACGTGATCGTGATCGCCTAAGGCAGGAGGTTCTGGAGCGGCTTGGCTGGCGGATTCGCCGTATATGGTCGACGGATTGGTTCAGTAATCCTCAAGGTGAACTAGAGCCGATCATCCGCGAGCTTCATAGCTTGAAAACGGAGAAACGTGGATCCGAAGAGTTTTTCGAATTGGACGCGGAGCCGGTCGAAGACGTTGTTAGCAGCCAAGACTCAGAAGCAGCGGATGTCATGGCGTTGCTCGACGACGGCTCAGATTTACGTGCGAGATTAGAGGCGTTTGCGGAAACCATTATTGCCAAACAATTCCCTAATACACCCAAAGATAGAAGGCTGCTACGCCCGGCAATGATCGAGGCCCTAGTTGAGCACGAACCCGTTACCTCCTCGGAGTTTGTGGAGCTGATTCCAGAGTACCTGCGAAAATCCACTGAGCCAAAAGAAGCGAAGATGTATCTTGCTCAGGCTTTGGAGGTTGTCGTGGGATCTGAGATGTCACAAGGCGAGCTTCTAGGCTAAGCGGTTTCGACTTGGCCTGACAGACTTTTTGCTACTTAACTGGTAAATTCCAATGCAGATCTGAAAAGGAGTTTACCGGTGTTCAAAAAACAGGTTCTGCTGACATGGCTGGGGCGCCACGATCTCGATGGAAAGAGCGACGTTCAGCCAGGTCCTATCGCCTCGGTGGCGTTAAATTCTGACTGGCCTTTCGACGAGATAAGGATTCTCGTCAGCGGCTGGCTCGATGAAGTAAGCGCTTACGAGCATTGGCTGAAGGCAGTTTTGTCAAAGCAGAACCGGCACCCCATTATTTCTGTCCGCAAGTGTGGGCTCAGTAGTCCTATCGATTATCCCGGTATCTATAAGGTGTGTCGTGCAGAATTGTCAGAACTCGCTAACGAGAATGCCAAGACCACTCTGAACCTTACCTCCGGCACGCCTGCAATGGCTGCTAACTGGCTGCTGTTAGGCAAAGGCGTCTTTGACACGAAGCTAGTGCAAACCTCGGTGCAAGGCGGGCTATCGGCTGTAGAGTTGCCATTCGATATTTCACTGGAGTACCTGGAGCGCCAAGATAGGCAGCTTGGCAACATTTCTGGCTCGTCGCCAGATGTCGATACTCACTTCGAACACCTCGAAAGCAAGACGCCGCTGATGCAAGATGTAGTGAGTTTGGCAAAAAAACTCGCTGCTAGAAACGTGCCGGTGATCATTCAGGGTGAAACCGGAACCGGCAAAGAGGTAATTGCTGAGGCCATTCATAGCGCCTCCCAGCGTGCTGCGAGGCCTTTGATTGCGGTGAACTGCGCAGCGATTCCTGAGTCCTTGATTGATTCCCATCTATTTGGCCACCGCAAAGGCGCGTTCACTGGCGCCGATGCCAATCGTAATGGCTGCTTTGATGAGGCTGAGGGCGGCACCCTCTTTCTGGATGAGGTGGGGGAGCTTTCGCTTGAGGCACAGGCAAAGCTTCTTCGAGCCCTACAGAAGAATGAAATAACCACCGTCGGTGACAGTAAACCTCACCGGGTTGATGTCCGGGTCATTGCTGCAACACATCGAGATCTTCTGTCGATGGTTGAGCAGGGTGATTTTCGTGAGGACCTTTTCTATCGCCTTGCCATTGGTGTCATTCAACTGCCGCCTTTGAGGAAGCGAGTTGAGGATATTCCCTCGCTTGTTAAGGTCCTTTTGGCGCAGCTTAACGAGGAGGCTCAATCTCAGCCTGGCTACGTAAGTAAAAATATTTCCGAGTCGGCAATAAAATTTATAGAGGCCCAGTCGTGGCCGGGTAATATTCGGGAACTTTGGAATACGTTGCTGCGCGCTTCAATTTGGACCGATGGCAGTGAGTTAACGGCAGAGCATCTGCAAAAGGCAATAATCGAGCGATCGGCAGTCAAACCAAAAAATACCCCTTTGCCAGATCTCGGTCAAGGCTTCGATATCAACGAAGTTCTCGATAAAACAAAGCGTTACTATGCGGAAAAGGCACTCAACGCAACAGCTGGTCAGAAAGGAAAAGCCGCCAAAATGCTCGGGTTAGCCAATCATCAAACTCTTGGCAATTGGCTCAAACAGTGGGGTATGGATTAGGCTGGATAAGACCGAAAATTGTAACTGGCACGATATCTGATTGGATAGAAGTAATAACGGGCAAAAAGACATGAAGTCGATGAATTTCGAGCATCTCAGAAAACAGTGGCCAGTGCTTGCCGATCTAGGGGCATACGCAGAGAACTATGCCTATTCAGATCCGCAAAGCTCGCTTGTCAAACTTCGCTGCTATGCAGAGAAGTTGGTAGGCAGTATCTATGCCGACCTGAAATTGCCCGTTGAGCCGAATGCAAACTTTATGGATCGACTACGAAACGCCAGCTTCACGTCGGTGGTTCCAACGGTGATGATCGATAAGCTGCATGCGGTCCGGAAGCATGGCAACGCTGCGGCGCACGAAGGCAATGTTTCCACCAGCAATGCTGTCTGGTTGGTTGAGGAGGCCTATTATCTGGGAGCCTGGTTGTTCATGTCCCAGGGCAACGGCAGTCGGGAGGATATTCCGCAGTTTCAATCGCCTTCCCTCGAAGGCAGCAGTGCAAAAGCCGAATTCAAAAAGAAGAACAAAGCCCTTCAGGAAAAGCTTGCTTCACAAGACGCGCAGCTCCAGGCCGCACTCAAGGAACTTGAAGAAGCTCAAGCGGCTGAGCAGGAAGCTCTGCGGCAGGCGGCGAAGCTCAAAGAAGCAGTGGATCAACCGAAAGCACAGGCCTTTGTGAAGGCTAGCGCCGAGGCAACCAACACCTTCGAATTCAATGAAGCACAAACGCGTCGCCGACTCATTGATAGTGAGCTGCAGCTGGCGGGTTGGAACATCAGGCTGGACGGTTCCGACACCGATGAAGTGACTCTGGAGCAGGAAGTCGACGGTCAGCCAACGCCAACCGGTGTTGGGTATTGTGATTATGTTCTGTGGGACGACAACGGCAACCCGTTGGCTGTTGTTGAAGCCAAGCGCGCGCGCGAAAACCCGGAGAAGGGTCGGCAACAGGCGAAACTTTACGCGGATGCACTCGAACAGAAATACGGCCAAAGGCCGGTTATTTTCTACACCAACGGCTACGACATCTGGATCTGGGATGATGTGGTGGATACCGTACCGCGCAAAATCTATGGCTATTACAGCAAAGACAGTCTCCAATATGTGATTGCCCAGCGGGCAAACCGGCAGGATCTCAATGCAACACCCATCGCCACAGATGTGGCTGGCAGAATGTACCAGATCGAAGCCATCACGCGAGTCAGTGAGCGCTTCAGCAACGGCCATAGAAAAGCGCTGGTGGTTCAGGCCACAGGGACAGGAAAAACCCGAGTCTCTATTGCGTTGACCAAACGCATGCTTGATGCCAACTGGGCCAAACGCATTCTGTTTCTGTGTGACCGGAAAGAACTCCGCAAGCAGGCGAAAAACGCATTTGGCGAGTTTATTCGCGAGCCTCTTTATGTGGTGGGCAGAAGCAAAAAAGAAGGGCAGCATGATGCCCGCATCTACATCTCTACCTACCCAGGCATGTTGCGCATTTTCGAGCAGTTCGATGTCGGCTACTTTGATCTCATCATCGCCGACGAGTCACACCGTTCGATCTATAACGTCTACGGCGATCTGTTCAAATATTTCGATGCGCGACAGGTGGGCCTCACTGCGACGCCGGTTGAAATGGTTAGTCGTTCTACCTGCAGCCTTTTTGACTGTGACTACAAAACGCCGACGGCGAATTACCCGCTGGAACAGGCCGTTGAAGATCGCAGCCTTGTGCCCTTTAAAGTGGTTTCACACACAACCCGATTCCTGAGGGAAGGCATACAGGGTCACTCCCTGACCGACGAGCAGATTGCAGAGTTGGAAGATCAGGGCTATGACCCCAACGAATTGGATTTCAGCCAGCCGGACATCGACAAGACTGTCTTCAATAAAGACACCAACAGAGAAGTGCTGAGGAACCTTATGGAGCGCGGGCTCCGGGACGCCGATGGCCAGCTTCCGGGCAAAACCATTGTTTTTGCCCGAAGCATCCAGCACGCTGAACTTCTGGCAGAGCTTTTCACCGAGATGTACCCGCAACTCGGGGGTAATTACTGCCGGGTTATTCACTCAAAGTATGAGCGAGCAGAAGAGCTGATCGAAGACTTCAAGAGAGCCGATGGGAAGTCCAAGAATGAGGTAACCATCGCCATCTCGGTAGACATGCTGGATACTGGTATCGACGTGCCGGAAGTGGTTAACCTGGTTTTTGTTAAACCGGTCAAGTCCAAGGTCAAATTCTGGCAGATGGTGGGTCGGGGCACTCGACTCTGTGAGAACCTCTACGGGCCCGGCCAAGATAAAACCCATTTCCTGATTTTTGATCACTGGGCTAATTTCGACTACTTCGAGATGGACCCACCCGAGGAAGAGGGGCGCCCCAGTAAGTCACTTTGCGAGAAGTTGTTTGAGATGCGCCTTGACCTTGCAGAGGCCGCGCTCAAGCGGGCGGAAATGGAATTGTTTCACTCGACCATCCGCCTCATCAACGAGGATGTCGACGCGCTGGATGATCGCTGTATAGCTGTGCGTGACAACTGGAAGCTCAAAGCTCAGTTGAGTGATCCCAAAGTGCTTGAACAGTTTGCGCCTCAAACCCGCGCTCTGCTGCGTGGTGAGATGGCCCCGCTGATGCAATGGCGCAATGTGCAAGGGCAAAGCGACGCACTCAGGTGGGATCAGCAACTGACAGAGTTGCAGCTGATTCTTCTGAACAACCCATCCCAGCTGGATGTGGCAAAAGAGCCAGCGCTGCAGAAAGTACGCAGCTTGTCCATGCACCTGAACCCGGTTCGGGACAAGGCTGAGCACATCAAGGCCGTTCAGTCGAAAGAATTCTGGCAAACGCCTTCTTTCGAGAAGCTGGAAGAGCAGCGTCAGGCTCTCCGTGGGGTTATTCATTTAAGAGACAAAGAGGCGACGCCACCTGCCAATCCGGCAACAGTGATCGACCTCAAAGAGGATAGCGAGGGATATGAAATCCAGGATCGCCCCACCCGAATCGAGACAGTCGATTACCAGATCTATCGGAAACAGGTAGAGGAAACGCTTCAGCCTTGGTTCGAAACCAATGCCGTCTTGATCAAAATACGCAAAGGTGAGCCAGTGACAGAACAGGAGCTGGAGGAGCTTAACGCGCTTGTGCACGTTCAGAATCCAAGCCTTGATCTGGAGACACTCAAGGAGTTTTTCCCGGATTCCGGCGCCAGTCTCGACCAGCTGCTTCGTACGCTAATCGGCATGGACGGCAAGGCTGTTGAGAGCGCTTTTACCGAATTTGTTCAGGATAATCACATTCACCTGAATAGTCGCCAACAACGTTTTATTGCGCTGCTGAAAAATCATTTGTGTCGCTTCGGTACCATCAACGTGAAACAACTTTATGAGCAGCCGTTTATTGGAGTTCATCACGAGGGGCTGGACGGCATTTTCACTGACGATACCCAAGCCGACGCGCTGGTCGATCTGGTCAAGCAGTTCGGTGTGGAACTCGGGCAACGCAAGGCTTCCGCCGAGCAACGAGCCGATCAATAGCAGCATTGATTAAAAGGAATAGCATCCATGACGGATACACTTTGCCGCAAGCTGCGCCTGTTTCATATTTCTGGTGACATTCTCTATCCGGCCAGAGTAAAAGATCGAGATACCGGTGAGCTGGCCTTCCGCGTCGCAAAAGGTGGCAATACCAAAAATGACAGTACCCCTGTCATGGACGAAGACGAAATGATTCGAAAAGTGACTCGGCAAGGTTATCGGGTTCGTGCCCGCACAGAAAAGCCCGCCAGCCGGGGCGGCCGTACTGGTCTTTACGCGATTGATGAGCGGTCAATTCGATCCTGGGAACAGATTGAAAACGGAGAAGTAAACGAATGATAACGGGCGAGCTGAAAAGCAAAATCGACAAGCTTTGGGAAGAATTCTGGACCGGGGGCATTACCAACCCATTGACAGTGATCGAGCAGATCACGTTCCTGATGTATGCCCGTCTGCTGGATATGAACGAGCGTCGCGATGAAAAGAAGGAGCAGCGCAGTGGTCAGCCCTTCAAACACCGCTTCGCACCGCATCAGCAATCGGCGCGCTGGGAGAGCTTCCGCCACTTGCCTGCGGAGCAAATGTACAAAGTGGTGAAGGACGAAGTCTTCCCGCATTTTAAAGACGTGGCAGGCGAGGGATCGCTATTCGCCGAATTCATGAAAGACGCCCAGTTGATGATTCAGAAGCCGAGCCTTCTGGTGAAGGCCGTCAACATGCTCAGCGAGCTCCCATTGCAAGACTCGGACATGAAAGGGGATCTCTACGAATACCTGCTTTCAAAGCTGACCACGGCAGGAATCAGCGGCCAGTTCCGAACGCCACGCCATATCATTCGCGCAATTGTAGAAATGCTTGACCCGGAAGCCACACATCGCATTGCGGATCCTGCCTGCGGTACGGGTGGATTCCTTGCGACAACTTATGAATACCTCCTGGAGAAATACAGCTCACCAGAGACCATCATTACGGAAAAAGTCACCAACGAAAAAGGCGAGGAGGTTGAGCAGAAGATCTATCCCGGTGATCTTCTGCAAGAGCACCGCCATCACGTGGACACCGACATGTTCCACGGCTTTGATTTCGATTCCACCATGTTGCGCATCGCGGCGATGAACCTGGTAATGCATGGCATCACCCAGCCGGACATTCATTACCAAGACACCTTGAGCCAGCGTTTCTCCGAACGCTTCCCCAAAGCTGCGAAAGACGGCTTTGATTTGATTCTCGCCAATCCGCCGTTCAAAGGCGCGTTGGATGAGGAAGATGTCGACCCGATTTTGCTGCGCACGGTGAAGACCAAAAAAACCGAACTGCTATTCGTCGCGCTGATTATGAAAATGCTCAAGGTGGGTGGGCGCAGCGCCACGATTGTGCCGGATGGTGTGCTATTTGGCTCGTCTCGTGCCCATCAGGAATTGCGGAAACATCTGGTCGATGACAATCAGTTGGATGCGGTGATAAGTCTACCGAGTGGTGTGTTCAAGCCCTATGCTGGCGTCTCAACGGCGATCCTTTTCTTTAATAAAGGCGGAAAAACCGACCATGTCTGGTTTTATCGCGTAGATGAGGATGGTTTCAGTCTCGATGATAGACGGGCTCCCGTAAGCACTAATGATTTGCCGGATCTTGTCGCTAATTTTAAGACGCGGTGCAAGGATGAGGCAGAGTCCGAAAGGAATAATCGCGCAGGGAAACACTTTTGGGTCGGTGCGGAGGAAATCAAAAAGAATAAGTATGATCTCTCTTTCGGGCGTTATCAGGAGCAAGTTCATGAACCAGAAACATTTGAGCCGCCTCACCAGATCTTGAGAAGGCTTAGGGATTTGGAGACGGAGATACAAAGTGATCTTCAGGAGTTGGAGGAGATGCTTTGATGCCACTTTTAGGTGACTTGGTTGAAATTAAGGGTGGGGGAACACCCAGAAAAAGTGTTGAGGAATACTGGGGAGGAGATATTCCATGGGCATCTGTTAAGGATTTCAGAACGATAGAGTTGTCAAAAACCACTGACTCAATCACGAAATTGGGTGTAGAAAATTCGGCAACTCGGGTTGTTCCCGCAGGAACAATCATCGTTCCCACTCGGATGGCACTTGGCAAAGTCGCTGTAGCGGCCATGCCTGTGGCGATTAATCAAGACCTTAAGGCGTTGCTGATCAGGGATGAGAGTCGGATTTATAGTCGTTACCTGCTTCGCTGCATCGAGGCAAAAGGAAAAGAAATCGAGAAGAAGGGAAAAGGGGCAACGGTAAAAGGGATATCAATTGATGTGCTCAAGGAGCTTTATGTCCCTTTGCCTGAGATGTCAGAACAAAAACGCATCGCCACCATCCTCGACAAAGCGGACGCCCTCCGCCGCAAACGTCAGCAGGCCATTGAGCTGGCAGATCAGTTTTTGCGGAGTGTGTTTATGGAGATGTTTGGGGATCCGGTTAGTAATCCGAAGGGGTGGCCAAAAGGCAAAATTAGAGACTTGGTGTCTGAAGCAAAATATGGCACCTCCCAAAAAGCCCACACTGAACATCGAGGCGTTCCGGTTCTCCGCATGGGCAATATTACCTATGAGGGTGGCTGGGATTTTTCTGATCTCAAGTATGTTGAGCTAGTTGATAAGGAATGTCAGAAGCATCTTCTCAAGAAGGGTGACCTTTTATTTAATCGAACCAATAGCAAGGAGTTAGTGGGCAAAACCGCCGTTTTTGAAGAAGAAAAAGACATGGTTGCGGCAGGCTACCTAGTGCGCATCCGAACCAACGACTTGGGCAACCCTTACTATATCTCTGGCTATTTAAACTCAAAGCATGGGAAACAAACGTTATTTTCCATGTGCAAGAGTATTGTGGGCATGGCGAACATTAATGCACAAGAAGTGCAGGATATAGATATTCTGATTCCGCCAAAATCGGTTCAAGATCGATTCGAATTTTTGAGCAAGCAAATGCGGGTCCGGACTGAAAAGTTTAGCGAGGCATTGCGCGAAACGGAGCATTTATTTGCATCGCTAAGTAGTAGGGCGTTTTCCGGCAACTTATAAGCGGAGGATGTGCAGTAGGCCGTAGCCGATCACTTGCACTCGTTGGGGTGGTCGTCGAGCTCTGATCGTCCTGAGTCGGGGAGTACTCCTACAATTACTCCTAACCTCGACAAACAAGCAGATTTCCGCAGTGCTGGCCGGGGAGAATATGGGGCCAAACTTCCAATAACCAAAGACGGTTCTCTCTTTTGTCACGAAGCGTTCTGGCGAGCCAATGGCTACACCGTTGGTGAGAAAGGCGCAGAACAACAATTTCAAAATTTTGAAGCCGCTCTCGACTACTTACGGGGTATGCCGGTCGACAAGTGGTGTCGGCGCAACCATAGCGGTAATTGGGGCATCGTCACTGCTATTGATTGGATTGATCCTGTGTAAAATGTTCCTGAAAGTAAAAATATTTACAGTTTGCAGGGTCAGGTTTTATCTTTTTTAATTTATTGTCAATTAAAACAATAATATAGTATCAATTTTCATATGGCATGAAACCTGTAATAAGAATGGCACCAACTGAAAGAATGAGGAATAGTGCCATGAACAGCAAAATCATCCTAAACTCCGACGAAGCCATCACGTGCCCACACTGCGACAAACAGTTCGCACTCCGTGATGCAATGACCCAGCAATTGATTGACCGTTACGAATCCGAATATGAAGCGTTGCTCTCTCAGGAGCGACAATCTTTGCAGCAAAGCATCAGCAAGGAACTTGAGCGCAAGCAGGCCCGGGAGCTTGAGTCTAGGCTTGCTGAACTGAAGGGGCAGCTTGAGGAAAGCCAGGCCCAGGCAGCAACGGCAAAGCAAAAAATGGAGGACGCTAAAACGAAGGCTGTCGAAGCGGCCCGAGCTGAAGCGCTGCAGGAGGCAAAGGTATTGCAAGACGAGCTGGCAGCTAAAGATCAGAAGCTGGCGGAGTTCCGTGAGGCGGAGCTGGCACTCCGCAGGCAGCAGAAGCAGCTGGAAGAGAAACAAGAAGACATGGAGCTTGAGCTTGCCCGAACGTTGGCTTCAGAAAAAGAATCAATTGAGGCCAAAGTCCGGGATAGCTTTTCGCTGCGCGAAGCCGAACTGAAAAAGAAAATTGCTGATGCGCAAAAGTCCAACGAGGAGCTTACGCGGAAGCTAGAGCAGGGATCCCAGCAATTGCGGGGAGAGGTGCTTGAGTTGGAACTGGAAGGCATCCTTCGAAAGAGCTATCCCTTCGATGATATCCAGGAAGTCAAAAAGGGCGTGCGTGGTGCTGATATCGTTCAGGCCGTGCATCTGCGCTCGGGTACTCCTTGCGGAAAGATCGTTTGGGAAACGAAGCGTGCCGAAAACTGGTCCACTGCCTGGATCGGCAAGTTAAAAGAAGATCAGCAGGCTGCCGGTGCTGACATTGCCGTTTTGGTGAGCACAGCATTCCCCGCCGGTCTGACTGATCCGGTGGCGTTGTATGAGGGAGTCTGGCTGGTCACACCAGAGCTCGCCAGGGGGCTGGCAGAGGCGCTTCGCACAGTGCTGATCGAGTCTCAGCGTCAGCGTGCAATAACTGCAGGTAAGGGCGAGCAAATGGAATCCTTGTTCGAGTACATCTGCGGCAGTCAGTTTGCTCAACGCATACGTTCCGTTGTGGAGGGTTACGAGGAAATGTATGACGACCTGGAGAAGGAAAAGCGGGCAATGCAGCGCCTTTGGAAAAAGCGGGAAGGGCAAATTGGCCGCATCAGTAACCAGATGGTCAGTATCTGTGGAGAATTACAGGGTATTTCTTCCAGTTCGCTGCCGCACCTGGATTCAATTGCTACACTGGAGCTCGATGAATCTGCCTAAATGGCTGACTTAGAGCTACGAGGCCCTCCTGACTGGAGGGCCAATTTTTACTCGCAAAGGAAGCACCGTTTCGCATGCGTATCACCAATCTCACGTTAGCCAATTTCCGGTCGTTCGGAAAAGAGCAGACGATTGAATTTGCACCGCTAACCTTGTTGTTTGGTCCCAACTCCGTTGGAAAAAGCTCGGTTTTGATGGCGTTGTTTTACGTCCAGCAGATCCTCGCGAAAGGGCAGTGCGATCCGCAGCGAATTGACGCAATGGGAGGGCGTTTTGTTGGCGGGTTTCGTCATCTTGTGCACGGTAAGCGATTGGATGAAACACTTCGAATCGGGGTTGAGTTTGAGCTAGGTGAGGAGCTTGGGTCTTCATATGCGGAAATTGGGGACTTGGTTGCTATTGAAATCGGGCCCATCGGTGAATTGATTGGACTTGCAATCAGAGCTAATACAATGACTGTGGAACTGGAGGTAAGTTGGTCTCCTGATCAAGAGCGAGCATACGTATCGCGTTACACAGTGGCGTTTGATGGAGAAGAATTAGCGGAAATTACCAGTGACCCAGGACTCAAGCAGCCCATGATCACTGGGATAAATTACCAGCACCGTTTATTGAAATATGACGAACTCACTGAGTGGGTTTCTGAACAGATTGAACAAGGCCAGGCCGTTCATCCATCCCTTGTGGACTATATACCCGACTCGAATGATGAAGAGGGGGCGGATCTAGAAGAGCTCGCATATTCGGATGACGCGTTTCAAAGTGAACTTCATGAGTTTGTACAGATACAGCCCCTGCTATCAGAGTTTGTTGAGTCGAACGTTATTCGCAAAGAATCTGAAATGTCGCTTGGTTCATTTAAATCTCTAGGTATTAAAGGCTTTGCGGGCGCTCTTCCTTTGCTTGGTCGTACCTTGGTGACCAGTCTTTCACTGAATGAAGATATGCAGACCCGAGCAGTTGAAGAGATTCTCAGCGACATTTTTGTTGCACCTCTCGACAACCTTCTGGAGTTACTTAACGAGAGTTTGTGTATCGGCCCTTTGCGCCACATAACTGATGCAACATACCAGCCCAGCGCATATCCAGTTCAGGGAGATTGGTACTCTGGCAAAGCCTGCTGGGATGTTTTGGGAAGCATGGATACTAAAAGAGATTCCATTATTAACAGTTGGTTGTCGGAAGCGAACAAGCTCAATCTTGGTTATCAACTGGTCTACAAGTATAGCCACCGTGAAAATAAGCTTGTCCTACCCGAGAAAGTCCATAGGTTGAATGGCGCCTCAGCCTTGGTAGACCTTATGAACGGGCCCGAAGTGCAAAAGGTGCTAGAAGATGTAAGTGACAGTGCCCGAGAGCGGGCTCTCGAAAAGCTCAAACCTATACGCGAAAGAGCCGATGCTTATGCAATAAGCACCAGCAATGAATACTTCGAATTCGGAGTGAGTTCTTCGGAAACTACCTCAGTAACGTTATGGGATACCCACAATGGGATTGAGGTTGCCGCTTCAGATGTGGGTGTTGGTGTTTCTCAATTACTCCCGCTGATTGTGGCGTCGTTTTCGGACAAGAGTGGCTTAATTTCATGCGAGCAACCGGAGCTCCATGTGCACCCACGAGTTCAAGTTGCGATCGGAGACATGCTTTTGCATGCTCCTGAAGAAACTAATTTTTTGATTGAGACCCACAGCGAACATCTCGTTCTCCGTCTGCTTCGCCGGATTCGAGAATCTGCAAATGGACAGCAACCAGAAGAAATGGCCCCGGTCAGTCCCAAAGACATTTCTATCATCTACCTTGAACCATCGGATTCGGGAGTGCAGGTCACGCGGTTGGAAATAACGGACGATGGAGATTTTGAGCAGCACTGGCCTGGAGGCTTCTTTGAGGAGCGCGATGAGGAGCTGTTCTGATGTACAAAGAAATTGCTTTCGATCCGCATTGTTTGGGTGAATATCACTACTATGGAATTCTAAAGGGTGCATTTGGGGAGGAGCGAGGTCGATTTATCGTGGCTTCAGTTAATCAGTGGGTAGCTGAAGCATTTGCGATAGTAAAAGAATCCGATATTCAGGACATCAAGAAACAATCGATTAAAAATTACCTCAACCTTTTGAAAAGACGTAAAGGCGGAAACACGCTTGTTCTGCCGACGTACCGAAAGTCAGTTCTCGATCCGGCAAGTGTGAAAGACTGGCATGAGTGGTTCGAAAAGCAGAGAGAATTTACGGAATTTGACGCAACTGTTTCTGATCGCAATATCGGGGGAGCGCTTAACTATGAAGCGATCATTGAGGATTGCGAAAGGTGGAGCGTTCCACCAACGATTCGTATAGACCGGACGCCAGAAGATATTGCGGGGGCATTGCTCCCGCTACTGAGGTTAGGGAACCAAATAACAATAATCGATCAGTACTTCAGGTTGGCGGGAAACAAAGTACTACACGAGCTCATAAGCTTTATCTCCAGCATGGAGAGCGTAAAGAAGTTAACGCTTGTTACCAGTATAGATACGGCCGATCCTGAAAAGGTTTTTGCCTCAGAATACCTTGGAAAATACGGGTACCTGCCAAAGCTCAACCTGATTGTCGCGCCTTTGAAGTTTTTTCACGACCGCTATCTGCTAACTGAGAATTCAGCGGTTAAGACCGGGCAGGGTTTCTCTGATGCTCCGAAGATGGGGGCGCATTCGGACAGGCTTAGTTTGAGTCTGTGCGGTAAAAACGAAAAAAGCGAAACTGAAGCTGAGCTTTCGTCGGCAATTGATCGCGGCATTGCAAGAGTCATAAATTTAAATCAGTGAGCGCCTCCGGCAATTGGACCCGGACCGAGCAATTGCGATGGGAAGGGATCTGTATGGCATGAAAAAATTTTCGCGTCCGTTTCCTGTCGGCGACCTCAGGCGCATTTCATCGAAGTTGAAGTTAGCCGTGCAGTCGGGGAGGAAGGATGCCCATATCTTGAAGATCAAAGCGGCCCGTGCTCCATCTTTCCCAGGCAGCAGTGGGTAAGACATGGCGCACGGAGGAATGTTATCTGCCCGGGACCGGGTCACCGGTGAGGTCCGGATCATTTCAGAGGTTGTCAGTGGCGAGGCGTGCCACTGCCAGTGCGCCCAATGCGGCGCAGTACTGGTTGCGCGCAAGGGTAAGATCAGGGCCCACCATTTCGCACACAAGAGCGGATCGGACAGTCAAATGCGGGCTTGTCAGGAGACCGCGTTGCACAATGCCGCCAAGCGGTTACTGGCCCATCACCTTGATCGCCTCATAATCCCCACCAAAGCCCTGAACCGGCCTACAGAACGCTTTATGCAGCCTGAACCCACCACGTGTGCCTTCTCCGAAACCCTCACTCCTGCCTCCCGGACCCTCTCGTTGGCCGACGGAGATATAGAGCCGGCGTTGCCAGGCAGTTTGGATATTCGGCCGGATGCGCGAAACAGCTCAGCGGAACTGGGGCCGGTGTATTTTGAGGTTCACGTCACCCACCCGGTCCCGGCGGGCAAAACGGCCCTATACCGGGAGATGGGGCTCTGGGTACTGGAAATCGATCTGTCCGAGTGCGACCCCGGCAGTATCGGCCTTCAGGAATTGGTCACACTGGTTGAATCCGACGCGCCGCGCACCTGGTTATCGTGGCAAGTGCCTGAAGAGATCCGGGAATCAATAGCGGCATACGACCGGCGCGTCGCTTACCTGCGGGAGCAACAGCACGTCGCCTATCTTGCAGATTTGGGAAAGCCGGTATCGGATAGATGGCAGCGTGCCCCGAGTTGGCCGGTTACTGCATTGCGGTATCGGGCAGAGACCTATCCGGTCCACGTCCGGATGCCTGTACCGGAGGTTGAGCAGATCAAAGGCTTCTGGGTCACGAGCTGCATTGCCGGTCTGAGATTGCCCGTGTTTACCGAGCCCCGTGGCGGCTCGCTCCTTCACATGCTGGACCGCTACCGCCAGCATCGGGACCGGCCACTGACCTGCGTTGTACTGGAAAGAAACGGTGCCACTTTACACATCGGCGACGAAGAGAGACTCCAAACGGTCGCACATTGGTTGCTTAAGGTCCATGCAGTGCCGGGCGCGCCACCGATGCATCAGGCGCAGGCCTATCGTGGCTCCGCGACCCCGCCGGTAACGGGCCAGTCCTTCCCAGAACCCCAGCACACCTGGACCACATTGTGGGCGGATCCGCCGATCACCCTGGAGGAGCTTCCGGCGGAAGGCGTATATTGTTCCGACGTAACACAGGCCTTTGCCGAATTCTGCGCCCAGCAGAACCTTGTCAATGCCATTGTGATTCCGAGGCATGACGCCATCGTTGGCCGTACCGACTTCTTGCTCCAAACTGGCCACTTCCTGGGACATTCGGAGGTCTACACTGCTTTGCGCCGCGGTATAGGAACCTCAAATCCGCTTCCGGCCCGGCTTATCCTGGAAGACGCCGGGTATAGCCGTAGCCTGGACATCACCCAACGGATCACCCAGCACAACGGGATTCTTCACCTGACACTCAATGAATTTCATATTCCGCTCGCCATGACCATCCCGAATCCTCGCGATCCGGTCCCCATTCATCTGGTACCGGGGCTTTCCTATGCCGACGACTCTGCCTTGTTCCGAGCGAACAACGACACCCTGACCACATTGTTGTACCAACACATTGAGCAACTGGACCGGCGTCCCGGCCAGACAGCGCTTTCCGCCTTCGTGAAGGCGCTGTCTTAAGGGAATGCGGGTGAAACAACTACGTGTGTACACCCAAATTACGGTAAAAAAATTTACTAAAACTCTAATTAATTTGAGTTACGCTTTTTCTCCGAAATCTTCGGAGTATAGAAAGGTTAATGAAAACAATTACATAAGGAGTTTTAGGTGATTGGCATACTCTCTGCAATAACGCTATTAGGTTTTTAGCGTGAGGAGCAGGTTATGGGGTATGAAGTTGATTTCATCGGCACAAAGTCGGATACAAAAAGTGGAGACGCGATTGCGATTCGATTTGGCGATTTGCACAAATCACCCGCTGAGCAGAAGGTCATCGTTATTGATGGCGGCTTCTCCGAAGACGGAGAGACGCTGGTAAACCACATCAAGACCCACTACGGCACGGATCGAGTTGATTTGGTCATTAGTACCCATCCGGATCAGGACCATATCAATGGACTGACTGCGGTTCTGGAGCAGCTGACGGTCAAAGAGCTGTGGATTCATAAAGCTTGGGAGCATAACGCAGGAATCGCCTCCAAGTTTCATGATGGCCGGATTACAGATGGCAGTGTTGGGGACCGTCTTAAAGCTACGCTGAATAAGGCGCACGAATTATGTGAGCTGGCTGAATCCAAGGGCGTTACCATCAAAGAGCCTTTTGCAGGCATGGATATCTTTGATGGCGCGCTGCGCATCCTCGGACCCTCGGTCGAGTATTACGAGAGTTTACTACCTGATTTCGAGGGTATGCCGGAGAAAAAGGAACGTGCTGGGCTGCAAGAGTCATTGTTGTCGAAAGTTGCGAAGGCAATAAAAAAAGTCTTCGTCGATTGGGGGCAGGATCACCAGATTTCTGACGTTGGTGTAACGTCTGCCAAGAACAATTCCAGCGTGATTACCCAGCTGGTTGTGGATGGTCGAAAGTTAGTATTCACGGCTGATGCGGGAATCGAGGCTCTTGATCAAGCCGCCCATCATCTTGATGCATGCCAGCTAGGAGCTGAGCTCAGACTCATGCAAATCCCCCATCATGGGAGTCGTCGAAATGTGGGGCCCAGTGTCCTGAATCGAATTGTTGGTCATCCAGTGGGGGAAGGTGAAAAAAGGGGCATCAGCGCTATAGTCTCCGCCGCATCAAACTCAGAAAAGCATCCAAGGAAAGCCGTCTTGAATGCCTTCACTCATCGTGGTGCAACTGTTTCCGCGACCCGTGGGGGGCATATTCGTCATTCCTGGCAGGCACCTAGCCGGGAAGGCTGGAAGCCTCTTGAGCCTGAGCCGTATCACTATGAGCTTGAGGAGGAGGTTTGATCATGGGGCGCGGAATTTGGTTTGCTGATCATTATGTGCTTCACGCGCGTGCGATGCCGGCTCTGTTTGTGTCAATTCCGGTAATCGCCGCGGCCTTTCTATTCTTGCCACTTACCCTGGACAAGTGGGGCACGGTGTTGGCTCTAATGGCCAGTTGCGGTGCCTTTGGGTTTATTTCAGTTCAGGTATCAGGTTTGGGAAACAAGCGGCAGCGGAAGCTCTTTGATAAATGGGGAGGGACGCCCACGTCGTTGATACTCTCACACAGCAATGATGAACTGAATCCACACACGAAGGCTCGCTATCACCGCAATCTGGAGAGTCTGATACCCGGGCTTGTCTTGCCAAATGCCGATCATGAGCGCGCAGACCCCGAATCCGCTGCCTGGAAATATGATGATGCCGTCAATTATTTGCTTGAGGTTACTCGTGACAAAGAGCAGTTCCCGTTGGTTTACCAGGATAACGTGCAGTACGGGTTTACTCGAAACCTGTTTGCGCTTCGTGGCTTGGGGCTATTTATCTCGGCGATAGGTTTATTATTTAGTTCCGTGCCTTTCATCATGCACTTGTTTTCTGACTTAGATAGCAGCTGGAGTATGACGCCCGGCTTTGAGTGGACGGGGGCTGTAATATGCATTGCGTCTGCCATGCTGGGAATGTTGCTATTAGTACTCGTAACTGAAGATGCCGTTGCAAAACGGGCCTTCCGATACGCGAGGTCTTTGGTCGGAGCAACAGATCTACTGGTCAAAGTGAAGAGGTTCAATAATTCCGGGCTGTCACCGCTGGAGTAATTCTGATCCACTAACGCCAATTGAAAGTTGCCTCGCTGAGGAACAATGGGCGTCTATAACCATTACCAGGGCGGCGGTCGATGTTGAATCAGGAGATACTTGCGGAAATTCATGTATTACATTGTCAGGGCAAGAGCATTCGCGCCATCGCCAAAAAGCTGGCGAGATTAAAAAATCTCGGATATACAGGCGGGGTCAGTTAACTTAAGTGCTACATCGCCGGCTTCAAAACTTTTGAGTCTGATCCGGTGCTCCGTTTCGAACTGTCGCCCGGCAAACAGATGCAGGTCGATCTTACGATCATTTGGAGTTTTTTGTGTCCATGTTCAGGGTTTGCGACTTCAAGGCAAAGGTCGTAATCAACGCGCTCAAAAAAAGTGGTTTAAAACCGTGGACACACCATGGACACAATTTGGACACAGACAATAAAAAAGGCCCCACGCTTTCACGTAAGGCCTTGAAAAATATGGCGCGCCCGACAGGATTCGAACCTGTGACCCCTGCCTTCGGAGGGCAGTACTCTATCCAGCTGAGCTACGGGCGCATTCGAGTGTGACGGCGAAGCGTCAATTTCGAGTGCGCAATCTTACGTGTGCGGGCCTATTCTGTCCAGTCCAAGCTTGCTGATGAGTGCTGCTTCTGGTTATGGAAAGAGAGGGGCAGGCGTTATGTTCACCAGCCCGCCTTCATTACTGAAGGATACCTCACCGTCCTGGATGGTTATCTGGAAGTTCATGTTGCGCTCTACCAGCCCGGCGAGGGCCTCGGTGGATTCTGTTGGCAGTTCGATAATTGTGAGATTGTTGAAGCGGCTCAGCTTGTTCTGATGCTTATCCATCCATACCGGTACGGCACGGGAGCCATAGGCGTAAAGGATAACCTGGCGCGCGCGGTTGCAGGCTTTGCGCAGGCGGCTCTCGTCGGGCAGGCCCAGTTCAATCCACTGCTCAATCTCATCACTCAGGCTTTTTTTCCATAGTTCGGGTTCGTCATCAGTACTCAGGCCTTTGGTGAACTCGAGCTCCTCGCAAGCGTTCAATGCAAAGGCCAGCATGCGGATCATCATGCGCTCGTCATTTTCCGACGGGTGCTGGGCTATCGTTAGCTGGTGATCTGCATAATAATGCCTGTCCATGTCGGCAATATTGAGCGTGGCTTTAAAAATCGTTGCTTTGAGCGCCATGGCTGTCCTGCATTGGTGTCAATATGTTGGTTTGCGCTAGTGTAATGCAATTCTCTGAAAGGTGAGCATGACAGCATGTCGATGTTGCGCGGTTTTCTGATACTTGTTCTGTTTTTTCTGCTTGGCGAGGCTCTGCGGCTGGTATTTCTGGTGCCGGTCAGCGGTGGCGTGCTCGGCATGATCCTGATGACGTTTACGTTGATGCTGCGGGGCAGGGTAAGTGATGCTTTGGCTTCGTCGAGCCAGGCGCTGATCTCCATACTGGTACTGCTGATTATGCCGGGAGTGGTCGGGGTGTTTTTTATGGCTTCGCAGTTTTCCGGGCAGTGGCTCGCGGTTGCGGCCGCTTTGTTGCTGGGTACCTTTTTGAGTGTACTGAGCACGCTTTTGTTAATGAAAGGCGTGATGCGCCTTTCTGCCCGGGAGCAGGGACATGACTGAGCTTATGGAACGCTTTGTTGCTGTGCCAGACGCTTTGTCTGCCAGCCCGCTATTTGCAGTAGGCCTCACCTTGAGTGCTTTTTTCGCCGGTAGCTGGTTATTTGCCCGCATAGGCAAGCCCTTGTGGATGCCTCCAGTGGTGTTGTCGGCAGTCATCCTGGCAGTGGTGATTGCAGTTTTATCAGTCGATTACCATAGTTACCAGGACGGCTCCAAATGGATAACCCTGTTGCTCGGGCCCGCAACCGTCGCTCTGGGGATACCGTTGTATCAGCAGATTCACCATATACGGGCCTTGTGGATTCCGATTGTTGTCACGCTGCCTATAGCGGCGACGCTGGCGGCGGTTTACGCCGTGGTGATCGCCTGGGCAATGGGTGCCACGCCGGAGGTACTGGCTTCGTTGGCACCGAAATCTGTAACCGCTCCGATCGCTATTGGTATTACAGAGCAGTTGGGTGGATCTGTGCCTTTGCTGATGGGCGGGCTTTTGATAACCGGCGTTGTTGCGACATTGTTTGTTGATCTGCTGGCCAGGTGGCTGCCGGTTGAAGATGAGCGCATTCTCGGATTTGCGCTTGGCCTGAACGGGCATGCGATTGGTACGGCCAGAGCATTTGAAATCAGCCATACAGCTGGCGCTTTTGCCTCTCTGGGTATGGGGCTGACCGGGGTTTTCACCGCACTTATGCTGCCCCTGGTATTTCGTCTTTAACCGCTCCGGTGGCTCTCTGTGAAAGTCATCATTCAGTTCATGAATAGCCGCAAGTTGTAATTTCGATTGCTGTAAGTAGTTTCCGCGACTAGTTTCTAGGGTAGACGTCCGGGGCGCCTGAGCCTTGGTGTGCCGTAAAAACTCATAAAATAGTGACGGAAAACGCAATGAAAAAACTACTTGCAGCTTTAGTCGGTACCATGGCGCTGGCCACGGCTCCTGTTGCTCTTTCTGCCGAGGCGACGAAAGAGTTGAAGATGGCGTACGATGCCGATCCGGTCACCCTCGATATTCATGAACAACTCTCCGGTGGCATTCTGCAGTTGTCCCACATGACGTTTGATCCTCTGGTGCGCTGGACAAAAGATCTTGGCTTTGAGGCCCGTCTGGCAGAAAGCTGGGAGCGTGTTGATGACAAAACCATGCGTTTCAAGCTGCGTGAAGGCGTGAAGTTTCATTCCGGCAACGAGCTTACGACCAAAGATGTGAAGTTCACCTATGACCGCCTGAAAGAAAGCCAGGATTTCAAAGCTATCTTCAAGCCGTTCAGTGGCATCAATATTATTGATGATTACACCTTCGAGCTGGTGACCAGCGAACCCTTCCCGTTGCTTCTCAATACCGCGACCTACATCTTCCCGATGGACAGCAAGTTCTATTCTGGCGAAACGGCCGATGGTAAAAAGAAAGATGCCATTCTCAAACATGGCAACTCATTCGCTTCCGACAACCTGTCTGGTACTGGCCCTTACGTGGTCACCTCACGCCAGCAGGGTGTGCGTATGGAGTTCGAGCGTTTCGCGGATTACTGGGATGAAGAGTCCCCGGGTAACGTGAAGAAAATCGTGATGACTCCGATCAAGGAAAACAACACCCGGGTATCGGCTCTGCTGTCTGGCGGTGTGGACTTTATTGCCCCGGTACCACCAACAGACCTTGATCGCATCAAGCGCGACAAGGATTCGGACCTGGTCACCATGAGTGGAACTCGGATTATTCTGTTCCACATGAACCAGGAGCGGGTTGAGGCCTTCAAAAATCCGAAGGTTCGCCAGGCCGTTGCCTATGCTATCAACCAGGAAGGCATCGCTTCCAAAATCATGAAGGGCTTTGCAACGCCGGCTGCCCAGCTATCACCAGCTGGCTACCAGGGCCATAACGAATCCCTGAAACCACGCTATGACGTGGAGAAAGCCAGGCAACTGATGAAAGAGGCTGGTTATGAGGATGGCTTCACCATCACTATGATGGCGCCCAATAACCGCTATGTTAATGATGACAAGATTGCCCAGGCAGCCGCTGCCATGCTTGCCCGTATCAATATCAAGGTGGATCTGAAAACCCTGCCGAAAGCCCAGTACTGGCCGGAGTATGATGACCGCTCTGCCGATATGATGCTGATCGGCTGGCACGCGGATACAGAAGATTCTGCCAACTTCTATGAGTTCCTGACCTTCTGCACCGACGCAGACAGTGGCGCTGGCCAGTACAACGCAGGTAATTACTGCAATCCGGAAATCGATGCGCTGGTTGAGAAGGCCAATGTTGAGACTGATCTGGATAAGCGCGCGGCCATGCTGCAGGACGTTGAGAAGCGTCTGTATGACGATGCGGCTTTTGTTCCCCTGCACTGGCAGGATCTGGCATGGGCCAGCAAGAAGAATGTGAAGATTGAGCCGATTCTGAACGTGATGAACTTTCCGTACCTGGGTGACCTGGTTGTAGAGTAACAGGCTCCGTCGGCAGGCCGGCTTCGGGGGCACCGTCGCCGGCCTTTTGTTTGCAGCTTTATCCGGACATTTTGCATGTTAGCGTTTTTGGTTCAGCGAATATCCCAGGCACTGCTGGTTATGTTCGTGATCAGTGTGATCGCGTTTGCCATCCAGGATGGTCTTGGGGATCCACTTCAGGAAATGGTGGGTATGTCCGTTTCCCAGGAGGAGCGGGAAGCCTTGCGTGAGGAGCTGGGGCTGAATGATTCCATAGTGGTGCAGTATCTGCGTTTTGCAGGTAAAGCCATTCAGGGAGACCTGGGTAACTCCTATTTTTACGGCAAGCCCACTCTTGAAGTGATTTCCGAGCATTTGCCGGCGACCCTGGAACTGGTGATTGGTGCCAGCCTGATCATTATGCTGTTGTCGGTGCCCATTGGTGTCTATGCCGCCATACGGCCTCAGGCCTTGATGGCAAAATTCTTTATGGGCGTGAGTACCGTCGGGATATCCATTCCGGTCTTTCTCACGGCCATTGTTCTTATCCAGATATATTCCATCGGCATAACCGTTGAGTGGTTTCCTGTGGATACCGGTTGGGGGCAGTGGCTGAACGGAGCCTTGAGCACCGAAGGCGGCCTGCCATCCTATGGCCGGGGCGATGATCTGACGCATCTTTTCGGCACCTGGTACTCCGGCTTTTTCTCCGAGAGTGGTCTGCTGCATCTGATACTGCCCTGTGTGTCCCTGGCGTCCATCATGCTGCCGCTGTTCATTCGGCTGATCCGTGCGGAAATGATGGAGGTGTTGCAGAGCGACTATATTCGTTACGCCCGGGCCAAAGGCCTGAGTGCGGTACGAATCAACTTTCTCCATGCCCTCAAGAACACCATGCTGCCGGTTATCACCGTGGGTGGTGTGCAGGTTGGCGTTATGGTGGCTTATACGATTCTCACAGAAACCGTTTTCCAGTGGCCCGGCGTCGGGCTGATGTTTCTGGAAGCTATCACCCGCAGTGATATTCCCCTGATCGTTGCCTACCTGATGGTTGTAGGTCTGATCTTTGTGGTTACGAACACACTGGTGGATCTGGTTTACGGGCTGGTGAACCCTACGGTCAAACTGACAGGTAAGAAAGCATGACAACGGCGACTCTTTCACGCTGGAATCGCTTTCGCGAATCCTTCCTCTGGTACAGCTTCAGGCGCGACAAGGTAGCGATTGTCAGCTTTCTCGTGCTGATTCTCATGGTGTTGGCGGCAGTTTTCGCGCCTTTGTTTGCCCCAACGGATCCTTACGATCTGGCGCAGATCGATATCATGAACTCGGAACTGCCTCCGGTGGGCATGCAGGGTGCAGATTCTGCTTTTCCTCTGGGCACAGACGCCCAGGGCAGGGACATGCTGTCCACTATTCTTTACGGCACCCGGGTATCCCTGCTGATTGGTTTTGGTGCTGTGGTACTGCAGGCGGCGCTGGGTATTCTGTTCGGGTTGCTGGCGGGGTATCTGGGTGGCCGGGTAGATTCCATATTGATGCGTATCGCCGATGTTCAGCTCTCTTTCTCGACCCTGATGGTCGCCATTATTGTAGGCGCGGTTTTCAAAGCCAGTTTTGGCAACCTGATGTTTGGTGAGATCGCTATTTATATGCTGATTTTCATCATCGGTATCGCGGAATGGCCACAGATTGCCCGCACGGTACGTGCCTCTGTGCTGGCGGAAAAAAAGAAAGAATATGTTGATGCGGCCAAGGTGATGGGTTTTCGTACTAACCGCATCATGTTCCGGCATATTCTGCCCAACACCCTGTCTCCGATTTTTGTTATTGCCACTGTGCAGATCGCCAACGCAATTATTTCCGAGGCAGCCCTGTCATTTCTGGGGCTTGGGATGCCGGAGACTCAGCCGTCTCTGGGCTCTTTGATCAAGTCCGGCTTTGATTACATTCAGAGCGGTTCCTGGTGGATTACCCTGATTCCCGGCCTGGTGCTGGTCGTGCTCGTACTGGTCATCAATTTGTTGGGTGACTGGCTGCGTGATGTCATGAACCCACGGCTGTACAAGGGCTAACGAACCATGAAAAGCAACACACCACTGCTGGAAGTAAAAGACCTGGATGTCCGTTTTGCGGTTCGCGGCGGCGATCTCACGGCTCTGCGCGGTATCAGCTTCAGCCTTGATAAGGGGGAGCGGCTGGGCCTGGTTGGGGAGTCTGGTGCGGGTAAATCTGTAGCGGCCTTCTCGATCCTCAACCTCATTGCCCGCCCGGGTTATATCGCTGGCGGGCAGATACTGTTTGACGGCAGGGATCTGGCGGCGATGAGTGAACGGGAGCTGCGCAAGATCCGCGGTAACCGTATTGCCATGATTTTCCAGGATCCGATGATGACGCTCAATCCGGTGCTGAGTATTGGCACCCAGATGGTGGAAGCCATCAAGGCGCATCGCCGGATCAGTACAAAAGCGGCGCGGGAAATTGCTCTGAGCAAACTGCGCAAGGTACAGATCCCCTCGCCGGAAAAACGGCTCGATCAGTATCCTCACGAATTGTCTGGCGGAATGCGCCAGCGTGTAATCATCGCCATTGCCCTGTTGCTGGACCCGGAAATCATCGTTGCTGATGAGCCGACCACAGCATTGGATGTGACCATACAGGCGGAAATCATGGCCTTGCTGCTGGATCTGTGCGAGCAGGAAAATGTAGCTCTGATGCTGATAACCCACGACCTGGGTGTGGTTTCTCAAGTCACCCAGCGCATGCTGGTGATGTATTCCGGTCGCATAATCGAACAGGGGCCAACCCGGGAGGTTATCAACGACGCCCAGCATCCATACACTCAGGGGCTGATCAATGCATTGCCTCAGATGGGCGAGCCGGGCGCACGGCTGTTTCAGATTCCCGGTTCAATGCCTTCCCTGAAGAACGTACCCTCGGGTTGCCCCTTTCACCCGCGCTGTAGCTTTGCGACCGATCAGTGCCGGCAAACCATGCCTGAGTATGTGCGCTCCGGAAACGTGGATGTGGCGTGTTACGAGGTGAGTAATCTGATTGAACAGGAGAAGAACATGCAGGAGGCCGGATCATGACCTCCCCACTGGTGGAAATTCGCGGCCTGGAAAAACGGTTTGACCTGACTGGCGGCCTGCTGGAGCAGATCACCTTTCAAAACGGCCGATTCCGGCGCAGGCAGGAAGCCGTTCATGCCATCAATGGTGTTGATCTCCAGGTACACAAAGGAGAAGCCTTGTGCGTGGTTGGCGAATCCGGCTGTGGCAAATCTACGGTCGCCCGCACAGTTATGGGTTTGTTATCGCCCAGCGCGGGAGAGGTACACTACGGCGGCAAGCGTATTGATAACCTCAAAGGCCGGGATGTGCTGCCGTATCGCCGGAAAATGCAGATGATATTCCAGAATCCTTATGCGTCTCTCAATCCGCGCATGACGATTCAGCAGACCCTGGAAGAGCCGATTCATTTTCATCACCCGGAGCTTGCGCGCGATGAGGTGCGCAGCAAGGTGCAGGAAGTGATGCAGTCTGTGGGAATAGATCCGGACTGGGGCAGCCGGTTTGGTCATGAGTTCTCTGGCGGCCAGCGCCAGCGTATTGCCATAGCCCGGGCGCTGGCAGTGGATCCTGAGTTTATTGTAGCGGATGAACCCATCTCGGCACTGGATGTGTCCATCCAGGCTCAGGTGCTGAACCTGCTGATGGACGCCCAGGAAACCCGTAACCTGACCTATCTGTTTATTACCCATGATCTGGCGGTGGTTGAACATTTTGGCACCCGGGTTGCCGTGATGTATCTCGGACGGGTATGTGAGCTGGCAGATACCAAAACACTGTTTTCCGAGCCGCGCCATCCTTATACCCAGGCCCTGCTGTCGGCTATCCCCAGGCTCGAAGACGACAGGCCCAGCCACATTCGTCTGCAGGGTGAAGTACCAACACCGGTCAATCTGCCATCCGGCTGCGTATTCCATGGTCGTTGCCCTTATGCCAACGAACGCTGTCGTCAGGAAATACCCCGGCTGATTGCCACTGATGGTGGTGCCCAGGTGGCCTGCCATGCGGTGGAGGAAGCGCGGTTGTAGAAGGGCGGGGCCCATGCGCTATGATGCGCCCAGTGAGTAGTCTTTGATCAACTGTCACTCTTTATCTGTCATTCGCTGGGGAGCCCATGGAAATACGTTGGCTGGAAGATTTTATGGCTTTGGCGCGTACGCGCCATTTTTCGCGTGCTGCTGAACTGCAGCACGTAAGCCAGCCTACGTTCAGTCGTCGCATCAAGCTGCTCGAAGAGGCCATGGGCGCAACTCTGATCAACCGGCAGACGCTGCCGCTATCACTGACGCCTGCCGGTGAGTGTTTTTTTGAATTGTGCCAACGGGTAACCCGGGATGTCCGGGACGTCCGCAGCCACATTGCCGATATGGAAGCAGAGGTGTCTGCCCGCATCAGTGTAGGCTCAACCCAGGGGCTTTTCTCTCATTTTTATCAACGCTGGGCCAGCGAGGCGGGTGTCGAAGATCGTCTGCAGCTTAACCTCAAAGCCACCAGCTGGGTTGGGGAGCAGTTTCTGGATGCTCTGGATAGTGGCGAATGTGATCTGGTGTTGTGCTACTGGCACCAGGACCTGCCCTGGCGTGACCGGCTGGCCCGGGGAAACTACGAATCCATTGTTCTTGCCCGGGAGTCGCTGGTGCCTGTGAGTGTGGTGGGGAGTAATGGTAAGCCCAGGTTTCCCCTGCCGGGCATGGCCGGGCAGACAGTGCCGCTGATTGCTTATCACTCACGGGGTTTTTTACAGTCTGCCATTGAGGCGCATCTGGGGCGCAGCAGGGAATCTGTGAATCTTCTGCCCTTGAACGAAAACACTCAGTCGGCAAGCATCAAAGCGCTGGTAAAACAGGGCTTTGGCATGGGTTGGCTGCCCAGTCGTATGACAGAAAAGAGCGAGCACTTCGGCAGCCTTACCCGGGCCGGCGACGAGCGCTGGGATGTTCCGCTGGAAATTCGTCTGATCCGCCGGCATGAGCCACGCTCAGATGACCTTTTGACCCTTTGGAAAAAACTGGAAAATCAACATGCCTGATACCGATCTGCTAACTCTTCAGATTGATCACGTGAATATTCTGCAGGTCCGCTATGAGCAGGTTCTGGAAGATCACGGGTATGACAGCCTGCTTATCAGCTCAGGTGCAGCCCCCATGCGCTACGGTGATGATCAGTCCTGGCATTTTCATGGCTATGGGCCGTTTCTGCATTGGACAGGACTTACCGGCTTCGAGCACGCGTGGCTGCTGATCCGGAAGGGCCAGAAGCCACTTCTGTCACTGTACCAGCCTGTTGATTTCTGGCATGCAAGTCTTGAACTGGCTCAGGAGCCCTGGCTGTCAGAGTTTGAACTTCGCTTCAGTGAGCACTGCTGTGCACCGGAACTGGATAAGGTGGGGCGTCTGGCCGTGACAGGTGACCCTTCGCTGCTTGCGGAGGTGCCTGGAGAGCATAATCCCGGCGCGCTTTGTGCCGCGCTTGATGAAACGCGGATACACAAGACCGCCTATGAAATTGCTTGCCTTGCTGAGGCAAACAAGCTGGCAATGGCAGGCCATCGCGCTGCACGCGATGCCTTTCTGGCCGGAGCCAGTGAATTTGAAATCAACCTGGCTTATCAGCTCGCAACGCAGCAACGTGAGGCTGACGCGCCTTATCACAGCATCATCGGTGTAAATGAACATGCAGGTACATTGCATTACCAGTATTACGATGTAGTTGCGCCTGCCAGGCCCCGCAGCATGCTGATTGATGCCGGCGTGTGTTATCGGGGCTACTGCTCCGACATCACCCGTACCACCGCGGGTCTGGGAGAAGGGCGCTTTGGTGCACTGGTGCAGGGGCTTGAGCAATTACAGTTCCGGCTCTGCGGCATGGTGGCCCCGGGTGTTGATTACGTCGATATCCACCGTAAAACCCACCAGGGTATTGCCGCTTTGCTGAGTGTCGCTGGTCTGGTCAATGACCTGAGTGAAGAGGACATGGTGTCTGAGGGCGTTACACGGGCATTTTTCCCCCACGGCATAGGGCACTTTCTTGGGGTTCAGGTTCACGATGTTGCCGGTAAGCCGGTACCGCCTCCTGCAGACGCTCCCTTTCTTCGCCTGACCCGGACGCTGGAGCCGGGCATGGTGGTGACCATTGAGCCGGGGTTGTATTTTATACCCTCGTTGCTGGAGCCTTTGCTGTCCGGCCCTCTCGGGGATCATTTGGACCGCCCGTTGATCGGGGAGCTTCAGGGGTGTGGCGGTATACGGATAGAGGACAACGTGGTTGTTACCGACTCGGGATATAGAAACCTGACCCGGGAGGCGGAGGCCTGAAACTGCCAGTTGCGCAGAATTAATACAGGGGGCTTGCAATTCTTGATGCTAATGACAATAATTATCACTACATTAATTGTCGTTGGTGAGATCGCATTATGTATGTATGCCTTTGCCATGGAGTCACAGACCGGGACATCCGCGAAGCTGCAGATAACGGAGTTTCTTCCATGCGTCAGCTTGGTAAAGAGCTGGGCGTAGGTACCCAGTGCGGACGCTGTGCATGTACTGCGCGCGCTATCCTGCGTGAAAACCGCTCACCGGATTACCTGTCTCTGGCAAACATGCTGGCAAGCCCCGCCTGATACCTGCCGGGTTTTATTTCCTTTCTGCAATTTTGTAATGCGCCTTAAAGCGCTATCCTTGTCGGGTAACGAGAAAGCTCAGAGAGCTTACTGAACCCGAACCAGCCAGTCGGTCTGCCTTGCACCAGAAAAGGTTATCAGCCGGCCAGGATTGAGGAGTGCTGCAATGAAAGGCGATAAGAAAGTCATCCAGTTTCTGAACAAAGTCCTTGCCAATGAACTGACGGCCATTAACCAGTATTTCCTGCATTCACGCATGTATAAAGACTGGGGTATCACCAAGCTCGCTGCCAAGGAATATGAAGAATCCATAGATGAGATGAAACATGCCGATCAACTGATCGAGCGTATTCTGTTTCTCGAAGGGCTGCCCAACCTGCAAGACCTGAACAAGCTGATGATCGGAGAGCACGTTGAGGAGATGATTGCGTGCGATCTGAAGATCGAGCACATTGCCCATGTCGATCTGAAAGAGGCGATTGTTTACTGTGAGTCAGTCGGCGATTACACCAGCCGTGAACTGTTCCGCAGCATCCTGGATAGTGAAGAAGAACACATTGACTGGCTGGAGACCCAGCTGGAAATGATCAACCAGATGGGTATTCAGAACTACATTCAGCTGCAATCTTCTGCCGCGGAGTAAAAACCGACAATGGACCTGTCCTGTTTTAAAGCCTACGACCTGCGAGGCAGTGTGCCTGAGCAGTTGAATCCGGTTCTTGCCGAACGTATCGGGCGTGCCTATGTGGAAGTCACCGGCGCGAAAAAGGTTATTGTCGGGTACGACATTCGCCTTTCAAGCCCCGAAATCGCTGAAGCCCTGAACTCCGGCCTCATGGCTGCAGGTGCCGACGTGTTCGATATAGGGTTGTGTGGCACCGAGTACGTGTACTTTGCTACCAGCCATTACGGGATGGATGGTGGCATCATGGTTACCGCCAGCCACAACCCCAAAAATCACAATGGCATGAAAATGGTGGGGCCGGAGTCCCGCCCGATCAGCTCCGATAACGGACTGAATGATATCCGCGACCGGGTGCTTGAGCCCTTTGCCGATGCGCCGGTCCAGGGGAAATATGAAACACTGGAAGTTACCAGTGCTTATATAGATCACTTGCTGGGATACATTGACGCAGCAGCTCTGCGCCCCATGAAAATTGTCGTCAATGCCGGAAACGGTGGCGCCGGGCTGGTGATTGATGAACTCGAAAAACACCTGCCTTTCGAGTTCATCAAAGTGCACCATCAGCCAGATGGTAACTTCCCCAACGGTGTGCCCAATCCGATCCTCGAAGAAAACCGGGCTGCTACCGCTGATGCCGTAATCAAGCAGGGTGCGGCCATGGGCATTGCCTGGGACGGCGATTATGACCGCTGTTTCTTCTTTGATGAAAATGGCCGGTTTATTGAAGGCTATTACATTGTCGGCCTGCTGGCAGATCAGTTCCTGCGCAAAACCGGCCCCGGCAAAGTTATCCATGATCCGAGACTGATCTGGAACACTCAGGATCTGGTGCAAGCGGCTGGTGGCGAAGCCATTGAAAGTAAAACCGGACACGCTTTCATCAAGCAGCGTATGCGTGATGAAGACGCTGTCTACGGCGGCGAAATGAGCGCTCATCACTACTTCCGGGATTTCGCATACTGTGACAGCGGCATGATCCCCTGGTTGTTGATTGCTGAACGTCTGTGCCAGTCTGGCAAGCCGTTTTCGTCTCTCATCGACGCGCGTATCGAAGCCTATCCGGCCAGCGGCGAAATCAACCGCACCATCAATAACCCACCCAAGGTGATTGCGGCCATTGAGGAAAAATACGCTGCCGGAGCAAAAAGCGTCAGCTACGTAGACGGCCTTAGTGTGGAATTCGATAACTGGCGCTTCAACCTGCGGATGTCCAATACCGAGCCTGTCGTTCGCCTGAACGTGGAATCCCGCGGTGACATACCCTTGATGAAGGCAAAAACTGAAGAGTTGCTCGCAGAAATGGAGCGGTTGAATAAATAATTGCTCCACACGAGGTGGCTTGGTCAAAAGACCGCGCTAGCTACTTACTTTGGGGCCGGGGTGCCGGGAAGGGTGTTCGGAAGCTGTGCGTAGCCATGGATGGCGGAGCCAAGCGTACACGGACGTATTCACAGCGTGTTTCCGAACACCCTCCCCGGCATCCCGGTCTTGCATAGAATCAGAAAATCAGAGCCAGTCGTTCAGCATAATCCCAAGCCCGAACCTCTCAATCCTGTGATTGTAATCAATCAGACTCTCCCCGTGCCCATTGTAATACTGGAAGAACCCCTTGATCGTATCGCCAATAGGGAAGCTGTAACCAAATTCAACTGACGTACGGTTGTCCGAGCGCAGATTGTTCATCAGTTTCAATGAAAGTGTCCGGTCTTCAGCGAGTTTGTAAATGGCATGGTAATTGGCATATCCCAGATAGCTCTCGATATCCGCATTATCATCCTTGCTGGTTTCCGGAATCCGGTACCAGGGCTCCACAACAAAAAGCCAGCGATCACGAGTAAAGCCGGCGCTCGCCATAATCCGGTTCCAGCTCCGGGAACGGGGTTCTGACTGGCCGTTGGACTGGTGGTTGAAGCCAACCGTCATACCGCTCAGGGTAACGGCACCCAGATTCCAGTTTGTCTGATGACGCAGGAAAACCTCAGGCTCATAGTTGGTTTCCCTGAAGGGTGCGGATTCGTCCTGATTATACACCTGCCAGAATGAGCGTTGCGTATAACCAAACCACAAGGTTGTGCGATCTTCCAGCAAGCCCGTCAGCAGAGGAACCTTGAAGCTGATCTGGTACTTGGCTTCCTCATTCTCCAGACCATAATCGTAGCCGGTGGCTCCCAGTCTTGGATTGGTTGGCGTGCTGTTCGGATCCTCTACCCAGGTAATCGGCAGGATATAGGTAGGGCGGTGGCTGATAAAACTGCCTGAAAACGAAAACAAGGCTTTCTCTGCAGTTATGTAGTTATCGACAATGTTGTTCATGATGTTGCTGTCGGGGGCTTCTTCGCCCGAGCCATCTGCAACCTGCTCCAGGGCATCGTTGTCAGGGGCGAGAGTGACGACTGCCTGCTCAACGTCGCTCACTTCCTGCTCGGAGGCCTGGTCACGGGCCGCTTTCGGGTCTTTGAAGTGGTCGTAGCAGGCCAGACGCTGCACACCATCCTGAATCAGCGCGCAGTCTTCAGCAGATGCAATCCGGGGCTCGTCTGCTGATGCGGTTTCCTGTGCAGTCGTCAGTGCTGGCCACAGCAGAGCGAGAGTAGCGGCTGCAGAGACGCTGGCGTTGAGATGATTGTGCATGGTCCGGATCTCTCTATGCTGCATTGAGGCTGAGCCACGTGTTGGCAATGCCGTAAACCCAGACACCAATCAGGGTAATGGCCAGCAGTGAAAAAACGACTTTGTGCCGGCGCTGATTTGCAGCATTCGCTGCTACTATCCACCGCAGATACATCAGGCCAATGAAGCTCAGGAAAACCGCAAGGCTTGCGAACGCGGGTATCAGGAGCCACGCGGGGTTGATACTATGGCCAGTATCCGTCTGGTTCGAAAACCAGCCCATGGATGCCAGTAGTACTGCCAAGGCACTGAATTCTGTAATCAGGAGCGTTTTGCGCACAGGGTGAGGGACGGGTTTCTCCGGGTTATTCATGAATCGGATCCTGGAAGTTCTGGAGTAATCTGCGACATGGTAACTGGATGTCGCGAAAGAGTCTCCACGCATACGTAATGGCAATAAAAATGGTGGAAATCAATTTATGATTTTGCTATTCGGTTTTTTTGCCGGGGTTCAGTCGCTATAATGCGGCAATCAAATATTATAACGCTCAAATGCGAGGTGCATTGTGAAGATGAAGAGAGTCCTGGCTGTCGTATTGCTTGGTTTTGGCATTACTGCCGGCGCCGCTATGGCAAGTGTTGAAGATGAAATCCGTGCGCGTATTCAGCCTGTCGGCGAAGTCTGTCTGCAGGGTGACGAGTGTGGTGAAGCCGCCGCTGCAACCGAAACAGCCAGCTCTGGCCCTCGTTCAGGCAGCGAAGTTTATGGCGCTGTGTGCATGGCGTGTCATACCACTGGCGCAGCAGGTGCACCGGTTATTGGCAACGCTGATGCCTGGGCACCTCGTATCGATAAGGGTATGGAAACACTGCTCAATCATGCGCTCAATGGCTTTAACGCCATGCCAGCCAAAGGTGGCTGTGCCAGCTGCGCGGATGAAGAAATCCAGGCGGCTGTGGAACACATGGTGGCAGAGAGTAAGTAGGATCCAGGTGCTTGCTGTCAAAAACCCCGCTGAATGCGGGGTTTTTGCTTTCAGAGCCCCAGGTCACCGAGAAGGGCGCTTAGTGTAGCCTTGCCTTTTTTCTGGTTGGCTTCGACATCCAGATCTCCGGTGCCCTCCCAGCGCACATCGTCTTGCGGAAGTTCGTCCAGGAACCTGCTGGGGATGGTTTCTATCTTTTCGCCATACTGTCTGCGCTGGGCAGCGTAGGTCAGGGTCAGAGTTTCTTTTGCGCGGGTAATGCCCACGTACATCAGGCGCCGCTCCTCCTCGACATTACCCTCTTCAATGCTGGAGCGGTGCGGCAGAATCTCTTCCTCCAGGCCAAGAATGAATACGTGAGGAAATTCCAGGCCCTTGGATGCGTGCAGGGTCAGCAGTTGTACCTTGTCGCTGTCGTCCTCTTCTTCCCGCTGTTCCATCATGTCGCGCAGAATCAGTTTGGTGATGGCATCTTCGATGCCCAGCTCGTCTGCAGTGCCCTTTCCGTCGTCCAGCATCCGCTGGATCGAGTCCACCAGATACCAGATGTTTTCCATGCGCTTTTCGGCCTGCTTTGGCGTTCCGGAGTTCTGGAGTAACCACTCTTCATACTCTATATCTGTGAACAGCTGTTTGATTACAGGCACCGGGTTCTCACTGTGCAGTCGTTCGCAGGTAGTATCCACCCAGTGGGCAAAGCGCCGCAGCCGGTCCAGGCCTTTTTCGGTTACATGGGTTTCTGCGCCCATATCACTCAGTGCCCGGAAGAGGCTGACATTGCGGGCGCGGGCGTAGTGACTCAGCTGCTCAAGGGTGCGCGGGCCAATTTCACGCCTTGGCACGTTAACAACCCGCAAGAAGGCGGCATCATCGTCCGGATTGATGAGCAGACGCAGATACGACATGGCGTCCTTGATCTCGTTTTTCGAGAAAAACGACTGGCCGCCGGATATGCGATAGGGAATCTGGTAAGCCTGCAGTTTCATCTCCAGCAGACGAGCCTGGTGATTGCCCCGGTAAAGTACGGCGAAGTCCCGGAACTCAAGCCCCTTTTTCAGCTTCTGGTCCAGGATTTCAGTTGCCACCCGCTCGGTTTCGGCATCTTCGTTGCGACACCGGACGATGCGGATTTCATCACCAATAGTGTGGTCACTCCACAAAGCTTTTTCGAATACGTGGGGGTTATTCGCGATGACTGTATTGGCGCTGCGCAGGATGCGTGAAGTGGAGCGGTAGTTCTGCTCCAGCTTTACAATTTTGAGGCTCGGGAAGTCTTCTTTTAGCTGGGCCAGATTTTCCGGCCGTGCGCCTCTCCAGGCATAAATCGACTGGTCATCGTCACCAACAACGGTAAATGCAGAGCGCTCAGCGACCAGCATTCTTACCAGTTCATACTGGCACAGGTTGGTATCCTGGTATTCGTCCACCAGCATGTAGCGGATTTTCCTGCGCCACTTTGCAAGCACTTCCGGATTGCTGCGGAACAACTGCACCGGGAGAAGAATCAGATCGTCGAAGTCGACGGCGTTGTATGCCTTCAGGTACTCGTTATAATGTTTGTAGACAATAGCAATGCGTTGTTCCCGCTCGTCCGCTGCTTTGCTGTATGCTTCCGGAGGGCTGCGCAAGGCATTCTTCCAGGAAGAGATAGTCATCTGGACATCGTTGAGTTCATCGCCGGCATCGGCACTCGCTTCCCGGAGCATCAGGTCCCGTAACAGGGCTTTGGCATCTTCAGCGTCAAAAATGGAGAAGCCCGGGTGGTATCCCAGATGAGTGTATTCCTCCCGGATCATGTTCAGCCCGAGATTGTGAAAAGTGGATACAATAAGCCCGCGGGCCAGTTTTCTGTCGACAATCCGGCTTACCCGCTCTTTCATTTCGCGGGCCGCCTTGTTGGTGAATGTAACGGCGGCGATATGGCGCCCCGGGATGCCTAGGTGTTCGATCAGATAGGCGATTTTCCGGGTAATTACGCTGGTCTTACCGCTGCCGGCACCAGCCAGCACCAGAAGCGGGCCATCGGTGTAGCGAACAGCCTCGTTTTGTCGCGGATTAAGTTTGTTCACAAATTCACTGCCAGAATGGATTGAAACGGAGGGGGCTCTTGGTAAGACAATAGTCTACACCAGCCTGACTGTACCTTGTCGATCTATCGGCTATCCTTTTAATTTGCTCACGCACCCATGGATCCTGCTTAATGACCTTGCCATTGGAAACTGTCGGACATGACCAGCTTCGCGTCCTGGTTCTGACGCCGTGTTATACCGACTTTCTCTGGCTGAGGGCACTGCTGACCGGCGATTCTGAAATAAATCCGGATTTGACCTGGTGTCCGGATCTGGCGGATTGTGATGACCTGATCCGCAATGCGAAATTTGACGTTATTGTCTGGAATTGCGTGCTTCATGGAGAGTCAGAAACGGCTTTTTTACAGTATCTGGCGGTTGCCAGTGGTGGCCGGCCGGTTCTGGCGCTGAGCGCTGAAACTCCGCGCGAGCGCGCGGCGGAGTTGCTTTCCAGTGGAGCAGCGGATTATCTGAGTCGTCAGGAGCTTGATTGCTGGAGCTTTCGCAGGGCGGTGAAATGCACCTGGTATCGTGAGCAGCTGGCCAATTCCACTCATAGCCAATTGGGCAGGGGCGTTGCAAGCGGTTTCATTAACCGCGACCTGTTTTTCGACAGGTTGCAGCAGGCGTTGCTCAGAGCCCAGCGGGGAAGCCAGCGGCTGGCACTGTTACACCTGAATATCGATGATTTCCGTAGTATTAATGAGTCCTTTGGTTACCAGAAAAGCGATCAGTTGATGATCATAATCGCAGCCCAGGTCCGGAAAGGGTTGCGTCGTGTGGATTCCCTGATGCGTATTGGTGGTGACGAGCTGGCGATTATTGTTGAGAAAATTGAAGACTCGCTGGATATCACTCAAATCATACGGAAAATCGTTAATACCCTTGATGAGCCGGTAACGATTGACGGCCAGAGTGTCGTAGTCAGCGCCAGTCTGGGTGTGGCTACCTATCCGGAAGCCGGAGACAGCCCCGAAAATCTCATGCGCAGGGCTAACCGGGCGATGTTCGAAGCCAAGCGGGATCCTGGCACAAGCTACCGTTTTTACGATCGTCAGCTGCATATTTCAGCTGGCTACCAGCTTCGGCTGGAAGCGGACCTTCGCAATGCGCTCAGGGCCGATGAACTGGAGCTGTATTATCAGCCAAGAATTGACCTGGCCAGCAATGAAGTGCGCGGCGTTGAGTGTCTGTTGCGCTGGAACCACCCTGAGCGGGGCCTGATCGGGCCGGACGAGTTCATACCGGTCGCTGAACGCAGTGGTCTTATTGTTCCCATCGGTTACTGGGTGATCGAGCAGGCCTGTAAGCGCTTGCATGAATCTGCTGAACTCGGGTTTCCCGGGTTGGTATTTGCCGTTAACCTGTCGTTCAGGCAGTTCCATGACCGCAAAATGACGGAAACCATATTCCGCATTATCTTCAATGCCAATGTTGATACCAGCCTGCTTGAGCTGGAGCTGACAGAAAGTGCCATGATGCATGATCCTGAATACGCTCAGCGCTGCCTGCGGGAGCTCAATCAGCTGGGGATCAGTTTTGCGCTTGACGACTTCGGGACAGGTTTTTCCTCTCTGAGTAACCTCCAGCACCTGCCAATCTCGCTGGTTAAAATCGACAAATCCTTTGTGCAGGCTCTGGGCGAGTCCGCAGACGCCGAGCACATTATCCGGGCTATTATCAGCCTGGCACACAGTCTCCAGATGAGCGTTGTAGCTGAGGGCGTTGAGACTGAGGGGCAGCTGGAGTTTCTGCGCCAGCAGCATTGCGATGAAATCCAGGGTTACTATTATGCCCGCCCCCTGCCTTGGGCTGATCTTGTTCAATTTCTGACCGAGCGGGGTCAGTCCGCTTGCCTGCAACTCTAAGCCGCTGTACCTTTGCTGCTTTATCAGAAACGCATCAGGCAGAGATTGCATGAACAGTATTTCCAGACGCATCGCTGACGAACTCGGTGTAAGAGAGCAACAGGTCAACGCCACAGTAGCCCTGTTGGATGAAGGCTCCACCGTTCCGTTTATTGCCCGTTATCGTAAAGAGGTGACTGGCTCCCTGGATGACAGCCAGCTGCGTACCCTTGAAGAACGCCTGCGTTACCTCAGAGAGTTAGAGGACCGGCGTGGCACTATTCTCAAGAGTATTGAGGAACAGGGCAAGCTGACCGACGAGCTGCGGGCCAGTATTCAGGATGCGGATACCAAGAACCGTCTGGAAGATCTTTACCTTCCCTATAAACCCAAGCGCCGCACAAAAGCGCAGATTGCCCGGGAAGCAGGCCTCGAGCCTCTGGCTGATGCCTTGTATGGCGACCCGACGCTGGAGCCGGAAACCACGGCTAAAGGTTACATCAACCAGGATGCAGGTGTTGATGACACCAAAGCTGCCCTCGACGGTGCCCGCTATATTCTGATGGAACGCTTTGCCGAGGACGCTGAACTCTTGGGTGAGCTGCGGGACCTGATCTGGCAGCAGGGACAGCTGAAAGTTACCGTAATTGAGGGCAAAGAGAACGAAGGCGCCAAGTTCCGGGATTACTTCGATCATGTGGAACCCTTGAAGAAGGTGCCCTCACATCGTGCTCTGGCAATTCTGCGTGGCCGCAACGAAGGCATTCTCGCCTATACATTGGTTGTGGGTGATGCAGATGATGATCGCCGCCAGCCACACCCGGCTGAGCAACGTATCGCTGCCCGCTGGAACATCCGTGACAAGGGTCGTGCTGCAGATAAATGGCTTTCAGAGGTGGTGCGTTGGACCTGGCGGGTGAAGCTGTCTACGCAGATTGAGACAGATCTGGTGTCCCAGGTACGGGAAGCAGCTGAAACTGAGGCTATCAACGTGTTTGCAGCCAACCTCAAGGACCTGTTGTTGCTGGCCCCGGCCGGACCACGCCCGACTCTGGGGCTGGACCCAGGTCTGCGTACTGGCGTGAAAGTGGCTGTTATTGACGGTACCGGCCAGGTTGCCGGGCATGGCGCCATCTTCCCTCACGCGCCGAAGAATCAGTGGGACAGCTCCATTGAAAAGCTTGCAGCCTGGTGTCGTGAGTATCGTATTGAGCTGGTTGCCATCGGCAACGGAACGGCGTCCCGGGAAACTGAGAAGCTGGTCGGCGATCTCTGCAAGCGTTATCCGGAACTCAAGCTTGCCCGGATTGTAGTGAGTGAGTCTGGCGCATCGATTTATTCGGCTTCGGAATTCGCCTCAAAAGAATTGCCCGATCTGGATGTCACTATTCGTGGCGCTGTCTCGATTGCGCGCCGTCTGCAGGATCCGCTGGCCGAACTGGTGAAGATTGAACCCAAGTCCATTGGCGTTGGCCAGTACCAGCATGACGTATCCCAGGTGCAGCTTTCCCGCAGCCTGGACGCAGTTGTTGAAGACTGTGTTAACGGTGTTGGCGTGGACCTGAATACGGCCTCTGCGCCTCTGCTCTCAAGAGTGTCCGGCCTGAATCAGACCATAGCCCAGAACATCATTGAATTCCGTAATCAGAACGGCATGTTCCGTAACCGCAAGCAGCTGTTGAAAGTGTCCCGTCTGGGTGACAGAACCTTCGAGCAGGCGGCAGGCTTTCTGCGCATTGCCAGTGGAGAGAATCCCCTGGACCGGTCATCGGTTCACCCTGAAGCCTATGGTGTGGTTGAGGCTATTGCGGCAAAGAATAACCGTAAAGTTGACGACATTATTGGCGATGCTGCGTTTCTGCGGGGCCTGAACCCCCAGGATTATGTAACCGATAAGTTTGGTGTGCCAACCATACGGGATATTCTGTCTGAACTTGAGAAGCCGGGGCGGGATCCGCGTCCTGAGTTCCGGTTTGCGAGTTTTGAGGAAGGGGTAGAAACCCTTGGCGATCTTGAGCCCGGAATGATCCTGGAAGGTTCTGTCACCAATGTCACCAATTTCGGCGCATTTGTGGATATCGGCGTTCACCAGGACGGATTGGTACATATTTCCGCACTTTCCCATACCTTTGTGAAAGATCCCCGCGAAGTGGTCAAGGCCGGAGATATCGTGAAGGTTAAAGTCATGGAGGTGGACATCCCGCGTAAGCGAATTGCGCTGTCTATGCGTATGGATGACCAGCCGGGCGAAAAAGCAGACTCAAAGCGGTCAGGCGCCACGCGCGCAGACGGTCGCCAGAACGCTGGTAGCCGCAACGGGCAATCAGCGGGCAAGTCTGCACCCAGAGTTCAGAACAAGGGCGCTGACTCAGGTGCTATGGCTGGAGCCCTGGCTCAGGCATTTGCATCGGCTCGTAAGGATAAGCGTTAAGCGGTTTCAACTATTTCCACCAACCGGCGCCTGCCAAAGGGCGTCGCCGGTTGCAGCAGGAGTCAATCATGGCCGAGTCCCGCCATTCTGTGTTCCGACAGTTCGCAGCCAGCGACTGGAACGGGTTTCTGAAAGGGGTAGAGAAAGAAGGTTTGCGTGTTGACCGTAACGGGTTCATTGCTCAGACGCCACACCCCGAGGTCCTGGGCTCAGCGCTTACGCATCCGTCCATTACAACGGACTATTCTGAGTCCCTTCTGGAACTGATAACGCCCGTGTGCAGCAGTACCCCGGCGATGCTGGAATCCCTGCGGAATACTCATCGCTTTGTTCAGCAGAACCTGGGCGATGAGGTTTTCTGGCCAGCCAGTATGCCTTGTGAGCTGGATGGTGATGCCAGCATTCCCATTGCCGAGTATGGCACCTCGAATGTTGGCCGCCTCAAACACGTATACCGGCAAGGACTGGCTGTACGTTACGGGCGAATGATGCAGAGCATTGCCGGTGCACACTATAACCTCTCGCTGCCTGACAGCTTCTGGGAGAAGTGGCAGGGTGCGCTCGGCGACCAGCAGAGCATGAAGGACTTTAAGTCCGACCAGTATTTCTGGCTGATTCGCAATTTCCGCCGCAGAAGCTGGTTGCTGATGCTGCTGTTCGGCGCTTCACCGGCGCTGGATGCAAGTTTTGTTGCGGGCGTGGGTCACGACCTCAGCCGTTTTGATGGTCGCAGCTGGTTTGGTCAGCAGGCGACGTCTTTGCGCATGGGGGATCTGGGTTACCACAACAATGCCCAGTCTTCGCTAAATATCTGCTTCAACAAGCTTGGCACCTATACACAGACTCTGGACCGGGCCATTCATACCAAGTGGCCAGCCTACGAAGCGATTGGCACCCGGCGTGACGGGGAGTTTATCCAGATCAACACCAGCATTCTGCAAATAGAAAACGAGTATTACAGTGCTGTGCGCCCTAAACGCACCGCCCGGACTGGAGAAAAACCGATACAGGCGCTCGACGCGCGTGGCGTGGAATATGTTGAAGTGCGTTGCCTGGATCTGGATCCCTTCTCTCCGGTAGGTGTTAATGAAGCCCAGGTCGATTTCCTTGATCTGTTCCTGCTTGATTGTCTGCTATCAGAATCACCGCAAATTGATGATGCCGAGTGCCAGGTGCTGGACGACAGCTTCAAAGACGTTGTCGCAAAAGGCCGGGATCAGGAGCTTACCCTGTGCCGGGATGGCGAGCCTACGCTCATTGGTGAGGCAGCCCAGGCTGTGTTGCGTCAGCTTGAGCCTCTGGCTGAAATGCTGGATGGCTGGAACGGTGGAGATGTTTATCGTAAGGCTTTGCAGGCCCAGCGCGGCATATTGTCGGGGGATAATCAGGTGCCCTCAGCGCGGGTTATTGATTCGATGCGGGCTTCCGGGGTGGGGCATCGTGACTGGGCCATGGAGATGGCGCTCAGGCATCAGAACACACTCCGGCAGGAAGGCATGGAAGCTGGCGTGCAGGCTGCATTCGTGGCCGCCAGTAAAGATTCACTGGCCGAGCAGAAGCAGATAGAAGCATCAGATACCCTGGAGTTCGGTGACTTTCTGGAGCAGTATCTGCGCTCATGAAGGGTTTGCGTCACAGAAGCTGAACAATAATTTGTCACTTTCTGACCCTGGTGGTAATTTGCACAGTATCAGTTACAGGGAGAAGTGGCATGGCAAGGGATATCAAACTCGGCTGGGATGTCGAGGCATTGAACAAGGCTTATCGCCAGGGCTACATGGCAGCCTCAGTGGGTATGGATAAGACCCGCTGTCCCTATCGCGGTGAAGTCGTTGTAGCAGCCTGGGAAGCCGGTTGGGATGATGCGGGCGATACTGTCCGGGAGAAGCGTGCCACAGGTGCTGGCCTGTTTTCCCGGATTGCCTGAACCCGCCGGTTTCCGCACTATTTTTGTACTACGAATTCCGTAAACAGCACGCCGGTAATAGTCTCGCCGGTATGTTGTTCTTCCAATACCTTATTTATCCGGGATTTGGCTTCTTCGCGCAGAGCTTTCTGGCCATCCATCGTTGTCAGTGTTTCTGTGTCTGTCTGCTCACCAAACAGCATCACAAGCTCGTGGCGTAGCCTGGGCATGTGGGCGGTAATGGCTGTTCGTGTTTCCTGCCGGGAAGCCCGGAGAGTAACCGCTGCTTTTAGATAGGTCAGTTTGCCGTCCGGGGTTCCAACATGGGTTACAAACGCTGGCTCCATGGCAATGTAATCGGTGACACCTGATTCTGCGGCAGTTTCCTCGCTGGCGTCGGCGGAATCTTCCGCCCAGGCTGCAGAGATTGTTGAGAGCAGCAGGAATAGACTGAATAAAACGAATTTTGGCTGAGGTGTCATAAGCTTGCAGTTAGTCATGGTTTAGGGTTTAGTGACAAAATCAGCAGCGTTTCCGCCGGATAAACCGAGAATAGCAGGCCCGGCGGAGTATTTGTGGAAAACCGAGGAAACTTTGTGAAAGGACGAGCAATTTTTGCACTTGTTTTTGTTGTCTGTGCCGGATTGTTGGGCGTGGCGTTTTACATGGAGCATGTGATGGGGCTGGAGCCTTGTCCTTTGTGCTGGCTTCAGCGTTTCGGCTTTATGGGCGTTGGCCTGGTAAGTTTTGTGGCTGCTTTGCACGGCCCGGGGCAACTGGGGTTGCGCTTGTATGGTCTGTTGCTTGCGGTAACGGCAGGAGCAGGGCTTGGCATGGCTGGGCGCCAGTTGTGGCTGCAGAGCTTGCCAGCGGATCAGGTGCCCGCTTGTGGCCCTTCTGTAGACTATATGCTTGAGGTGCTTCCCCTGGGAGAAGTGCTTTCTACAGCGCTCAAAGGCACCGGAGACTGTGCAACAGTAGTCTGGCGTTTTCTCGGGTTAAGTATTCCGGGCTGGACAGCTGTCTTTTTCGCTTTGCTGGTGGTTGTGGGGCTGGGTATGCTGTTTCATCGCGGTAAGCCAAAAGGCTGGATCCCTGGCTGAAACGGTTGCGGCAGGCAGCGGGCTTGGGTTAACTTGAGCCTGACTTAACGGATATCAGCATCAGGGCTGACTGGTTGGATTATAAAGCGGAGAACAGGCGTCATGTTGGAAAATTGCCGAAATGCCAGGGAGCGTTGGGGTGGCGTCAGCGAGCTTATTGACCGTTGGCTCAAGGATCGTCAGGAGCTGTTGGTTCACTACTGTGATTTATCCGGAGAAAGTGACTTCTCCCAGACAGAAGCCTTGAAACAAAAGTTCGTGCGGCTTTGTGAGGTGCTTGTGGATTATGTGTCTACCGGTCACTTTGAGATATATGAGCAGCTGATCCGGGAGGCCCGGGAGTTCAATGACGGTGGTCTGGAGCTTGCAGCCAAGGTTTATCCGCGTATTGAGCAAACCACAGAGGTTGCCCTTAATTTTAATGATCAGCTGAATGAAGGGGCGCTTTCAGAGCAGGAAGTGAAAGTTCTGTTTGATGAGCTTTCCCGCCTGGGTGAAACCTTGGAGAGTCGCTTTGAGATGGAAGATTTTCTGATTGAACATCTCCATAACGTGCATGCAGGCAAGGTGGCGCCAGTCTGAACCGGTGCTGACGCATACAAAAAAAGCCTCAGTCGGCATTACCCGCTACTGAGGCTTTTTTGCGACTTCAGGCCGGCTGAAGTCGCTGATACGAATCTGACGGATTACTCGGAAGCTGCGTCTTCTTCTGCACCCGGGTTGATAGCCAGAAGCTCTACATCAAAAACCAGAGTTTCGTTCGGTCCAATCGCGCGATTACCGCCCGGGCCGTAAGCCATGTCAGAGGGAATATAAAGCTTGTAGCGGGCGCCTTCGTTCATCAGTTGCAGGCCTTCGGTCCAGCCCGGAATAACCTGGTTCAGGGCGAAGGTCACTGGCTCGCCGCGTTCGCGGGAGCTGTCAAAGACCTCTCCGGATAGCAGTTCACCGGTATAGTGCACCTGTACAGTATCGGTTGCGCCTGGTTGCTCACCGTCGCCTTCTTCCAGTACTTCGAACTGCAGGCCTGATTCGGTTGTTTCAATGCCGTCGCGTTCTGCATTTTCAGCAAGGAAGGCTTTACCGGCTTCAAGGTTTTTCTGTGCCAGCTCTTCCATTTGTCGGCTCTGTTCTTCCTGCAGTGATTGCTGGTATTCCATCAACGCCTGCTGGATTTCTTCACGGCTCATGCGCTTGGTTTCTTCATCGCCGGCGTGACCATGCTGGATGCCTTGCAGAAACTGATCCATCTGCAGATTCGGCAGGTCGTTATTCATCCGCTCTCCGAGCACCAGACCCATGCCATAGCTGACCTTCTGGTCGGTGGAGTCCAGTTTAGGATCCACAGGAGTTTCTGGTGGAGTTGAACAGCCGGCAACCATGCCAGTCATCGCCAGTGCAAGCAGCGTTTTTTTCATTACATCATCCTTTTGAGTCATTAAGGAGCGGGCATTGCCCGCGTGTTGTGTTTGTCTGAGCGGAAAAGGTAACGGGTTCGGAGCGGAGATTCCACTGAACATCTGTTAAGAAGCTACAGGAACCCCCTTGTCAGCTGCGAAGACCTGGCCTGGTCAGCTTCCATTGCTTCCCGTGTTCGGGCCAAGATAAAAGGGCGCACTGTATGGTGACTGCCAGTCTGTCTCAGGATCGGGTGCTCTGGCAGGAGGTCTGTTCTTGTCGGCCCTTTCTATAGCCAGTGTATTCCAGGGGCCCTGTTCCGGTGGCTGGTCGGCGTAATGCCAGTTGCCGTCAGTATCCTGCCACTTGAAGACGATATCCGGGCCTTCTGTCGGAATTGGGGAGGGCACCAGGCCCTCGAATGCTGGTATGTCTGGTTGCGCTTCTTCCGCAACCGGCTTTGATGCCTGGTCAGGGTCATTGAGGCCAAAGAACATCAGCAGCAACAGCAGGCCGAGAGCCGGAAACGAGAGCCGGACGAGCCATTTAATCATCATGGCTGTGTGCCTCCCTGTGGAAAGGCGATTAAAATATCGCCCAATGTGCTCAGGCGCTGCCGGGTATCTGCGGTCATTCCGGATACTGGTGCTGCCGCAGCGAGATTGGGGCGGATCAGATTGTCACGTTCATGCATGTTGCTCTGTTCCGGGTTGGGCGTTGTTAAAGTCTGCCATGCCAAAGCCAGTTCGATACGCTCTGACTCCAGCTCAAGGCTGGCGAGACTTGAACGCAAAGCGGCATACGAAGCCTGGGCCTTGGGCACAGACATGCGAATCTTGCGCAAGCTGCCGGTTACACGACTTCGCCACTCTGTTACCGTAGCGTCCTCGATCCCGGTGTACGCCCTGCCGTTCAGAGCAAGCCATCCGGCGCATAAAATTCGTGTTACGCTCCAGCCTTCAGTCTGAAGAGCCAGACAGGTTTCCTGCGCCAGTGAGTCTTGCCAGAATATCAGTGCAAACCGCCAAAGCGGGTTTTCCAGCTCTAAATGTTCCGGCAACGCCATGGTTTCTAACGGTAAATTCAGGTTGGCTTCCAAGCTGACCGGCATGAGCGCTGAACCGTCCCTGACAATTTACGTTGATTATATGAAAACATGTTAACGATAACCGATCTCAGTTTACAACGGGGTGGCGTCTGGTTGCTAGAATCCGTCGCTCTGACTGTGCAATCTGGCCAGCGTGTGGCTATTGTAGGTGCCAATGGTGCCGGTAAATCCAGTCTTTTTCAGCTACTTCTGGGCCAGTTGGCTCCGGAGCAGGGCAGTGTGTCACTTCCTGGTGGTTGCCGCATTGCGCATATGGCGCAAGAAGTTGAGGCAACAGGGCGAACTGCAAGGGACTTTGTTCTCGACGGCGATCTTGATTTGCGGCGCCTTGAGCGGGAACTCCGGCAGGCGGAAGACCGGGGTGATGACAACGCGATTGCTCATATACACGGCGAACTGGACATTCACGAAGCCTGGTCTGCAGCCAGACGCGCCGAGTCTTTACTGCGCGGCCTGGGCTTTCAGAACGGCGATGCAGACCGGCCCGTGTCAGCCTTTTCCGGCGGCTGGCGCATCCGGCTGAACCTTGCCCAGGCGCTGATGCGGCCTTCGGATCTTCTGTTGCTGGATGAGCCGACCAACCACCTGGATCTGGACGCTTGTCTGTGGCTGGAGAACTGGCTGCGTCGTTACGATGGTACTCTGTTATTTATCTCCCACGACCGGGATTTCATGGATCGGGTCGCTACTCACGTGGTTCACTTCGATCGGCGCAAGCTGGAGCTGTACACCGGTAACTACTCCGCGTTTGAGGCTCAGCGCAGTGAGCGCCTTGCACAGCAGCAGGCGGGCTTCGAACGTCAACAGGCGCGAATAGCTGAGATTCAGCGGTTTATTGATCGCTTCAAGGCTCAGGCCACCAAGGCCCGGCAGGCTCAGAGCCGTGTAAAATCACTGGAGCGGATGGAAAAAATTGCCCCCGCGCATATTGATTCACCATTCAGCTTCGAATTCCCGGTGTCAGACAAAGTGTCCAACCCGCTGCTTTCCATACGCCATGGTCAGGCAGGGCACGGTGAAACCGTTATTCTCAGTGACATCAATCTGAGCCTTCTTCCGGGAAGTCGTATTGGCTTGCTCGGGCCAAATGGCGCGGGTAAATCCACGCTGATGGATGCTTTGCTGGGGGAGGGTGAAGAAGGCGCGGAAAGTACGCTGCTGTCCGGCGAGCGGACCTGTGGCGAGAACCTGGCGGTCGGCTACTTTGCCCAGCATCAGCTGGAATCGCTGGATCTGGCTGCAAGTCCCTTTCTTCACCTGCAAAGGTTGTCGCCCAAAGCTTCAGAGCAGAGCATCCGGAATTTTCTGGGAGGCTTTGATTTTCATGGTGACGAAGCCTTGAGTCCCATTCGCTCTTTTTCCGGTGGCGAAAAGGCCCGTGTTGCGCTGGCGGTTATTGCCTGGCAAAAGCCCAACCTGCTCCTTCTTGATGAGCCGACCAACCATCTTGATCTGGAAATGCGTCAGGCATTGACCATGGCCCTGCAGAATTTCGAAGGTGCCATTGTGGTGGTATCCCACGACAGGCATCTGCTGCGTAACACTGTTGATGAATTCTGGCTGGTTAATGACGGTCGGGTTCTGGAGTACCAGGGTGACCTTGAAGATTATGAACGCTGGCTGGCGGATCGTCGTAAGGACGATACTGAGGCTCCGAAGCGGCAAACTGTTGATGCGAAAAATTCGGACAACAGCATTGCCGGCCCTGAATCAGAAACCGGTGTCGGTGAAAGCGCTGAAGACCGTAAGGCCCGGAAGCGGGCAGAGGCTGCTCTCCGGCAGAAGCTGAGTCCTTTTCGCAAGAAGCAGGCGACACTGGAAAAGCAGATGGAATCTCTGCATGAAATTCTTGGCGAACTGGAAACGGAGCTTGCCGACCCCGGTTTGTATGGGGACGAATCCAAAAACCGGTTAAAAGAGCTGCTGGGCAAGCAGTCGAAAGCCAAGTCCCAGCTGGAGGATACCGAAGCGGAATGGCTCGACGTCAGCGAAACCGTAGAGGCGATGGAGAAAGAGCTGGCGGGCTAGTGAGCCCGTCAGCCGCCGGCCAGTTCAAGCACAAAGTTCTGTTTGGCCAGATAGTCCTGTTCGTTCATCAGGTCCGCAAGTGTCAGAGGCCGCTCATCAAACCAGCCTTCGGGGAATGTCAGTAAAAGGCCATTCTCTCTGGGCTGCAGTGTGAACGCCGGTGGTGGTTCCAGATTGCGGGAATGCTGAATCAGTACGGCGAGGCGCACCAGTATGCAGAGCCGTCGCAGGCGCTCCAGGTCATCCGGGTCCACTCCATCAAAGATGGACATGGAAAACTTGCGCCGGTGGCCCCGTACCAGAATTGCCAGCTCCATCTGGGCCTGCTGGGTGAAGCCGGCCATGTCGGTATAGCGCAGCAGGTATGCACCATGCTTGTGATACTGGCTGTGCGATATGGTCAGGCCAATTTCGTGCAGTTGGCAGGCCCAGCGCAGAGCCTCCTCATCCGGAACTGTATTCAGGCCCCAGTGGTCTGCAATCTGTTCCCAGGCTGCAATCGCTGTTGCTTCGACGGCAGCTCCCTGGTTTCGGTCCAGCAGGTGTCGCTCCTGAAGGGCCGAGATACTCCGTTCCCGTACATCTTCGTGTTGAATTCGCCCGGCAATTCCATACAGCAGCCCTTCCCGGAGCGCGCCATCAGCGAAGGTCATTTCCTGGATGTCCAGGGATCGGAAGGCGCCCAGAAGGATCGCAAAACCAGCGGGGAAAATATTCTGACGATCCGGGCGCATCCCGAGTTCGCTGAGTTTTTCCACATTCCCCATATCCACCAGCCGCAGGCGCAACTCCTCCATGGCAGGCAGGGTGATTTTGCCATCGGTTATCTTGAGGGTTGCCAGTACGTTGCTGATGGCTTTAATGGAGCCTGAAGCGCCCACTGTGCTCTGCCAGCCCACTGAGCGGAAATGCCTGCGGATGCTGAGAAGCTCCTGCTCGGCGTGGGTGATGGCTTTGTCCATCTGTTTACGGTTGATGCGACCATCTGCAAAATACCGGTTCCGGAAAGATACGCAGCCCATGTGCAGGCTTTCCAGTTCCTGTGGCTCAAACCGCTCGCCGATAATCAGTTCCGTGCTGCCACCGCCTATGTCGATCACAAGACGCCGTCCTGCATCATCAGAAAGCGTGTGCGAAACGCCCAGGTAGATCAGCCGGGCCTCCTCCCGCCCGGCGATGATCTCCACCGGATAGCCCAGAACTTCTTCCGCCCGCGCTATGAACTGATTGGCGTTGCGTGCCACCCTGAGGGCATTGGTACCCACGATCTGAACGCACTCCGGTGGAGTTCCGTTCAGGCGCTGGGCAAACCTGCGCAGGCAATCAAGGCCGCGCTGCTGTGCTTCTTCTGTCAGGTAGTTCTCTGAATCAAGGCCATCGCCAAGCTGGACCTTTTCGCCCATTTTTTCCACAGTACGGATTTCGCCATGTACAAGCCGGGCTACGACCATGTGAAAACTGTTTGAGCCCATGTCGATGGCTGCCAGCATATCTGGCGGAGCAGAAACATTTTCGGCAGAAGAGGAGGCCGTCACGGTGATCATAATCCTGTGGTATGAACTTGAGCGTACTATAAGCGATAATCCCCGGATCTGTCAGTAAATGCCCGGGTTTGACTGCAGCCGGAAAGCTGCGGAATTATCTGGGGGCAGAAGCGTGCCGGGACAAGCTGGTGGATCTACTGCTTCACATCCGCCGGATCAATCGCGTAAAGTAGGCGCTAATTGATGGGGGTGAAGGGTTGTCTCCCGAATAACGGGAACCTTCAGCAACAGCCAACTGCAAGCAGATACAGGCGCCGGCACAGCCGTCGGAAACCTCATCTGCTGCATGAATCAGGAAAATGAAATGAGTGGAAATATCGTAAATGTAACGGATGCATCTTTTGACCAGGACGTACTTCAGTCTGACGTTCCCGTACTGGTGGACTACTGGGCAGAATGGTGTGGTCCCTGCAAAATGATCGCACCTGTACTGGAAGAAATTGCTGACGAATACGATGGCAAGCTGAAAGTCTGCAAACTCAACATCGACGAAAATGAGCAGACTCCACCCAAGTTCAATATCCGTGGTATTCCGACGCTGATGCTGTTCAAAAATGGCAACGTCGACGCTACCAAAGTGGGCGCACTGTCCAAGTCCCAGCTCGCGGCATTCCTCGACAGCAATCTCTGATTGTTTTTCTGAGTGCCTGAACACCGCCCCGGACCAGGCTCCTGGGCGGTTTTTTATTGTCTCGTATCGGGCAGAAAACAGCCTCACTTTGTGCTTGAGACACGCCATGAACGACGCAGCTCCAAAACTGGAATGTTCGCAAAAAGCATGTGCCCTGCTGCTCGCCGGCGGAAAGGGAACCCGCATGAATGGCAGGGACAAAGGCCTCATGCACTGGCATGAACGTCCGATGGCGTACTGGGTAGCCAGGGCTCTGAGGGCCGTTGTCACCCCTGTGCTTATAAGCGCTAACCGCTCTCTGAACGAATACCGGATACTCGGCGATGTAGTGGAAGATCCCCCCGGCTACAAAGGCCAGGGCCCTCTTGCGGGTTTGCTGGCGGGCATGGCCGAAGCAAAAAAGCGCGGTTTTGATGCAGTGCTCGTCTGCCCCTGCGACACCCCCGGGGTGCAGCCAGAAGTATTTCAGAGGCTTCTGGCCGCCTGGCGTGAACAGCCGGACAGACCCGTGATCGCCCGGTGCGATGGCAGGGATCATCCCTTGCATGGTGTATATCCGGTCAGACTTGCGGGGCTTCTGGAGGCTCAGTTACGGGATGACAATCGCAGGGTAATGGTATTTGCAAAAGCTGCCGGGGTAAAAACTCTGGATTGCCCGGATGCTGACGCGGCCTTCAAAAACCGAAACCGACCAGAAGATTTGATGAGCTGAAATATGCGGAGGCCTGAACTACTTCTGCCAGGCCTCACCCCGAACAACATCTGAAGCCTTCTGTTCTACCCAATGCTCTCCGCTGTCAGAAAGCTCCTTCTTCCAGAAGGGCGCAGACGTCTTCAAGGCATCCATGATGAATTCGCAGGCTGCAAACGCATCTCCACGGTGACCGCTGCAAACCCCCACAAAAACAATCTGGTCCTGTAGCAATAACTTGCCAACCCGGTGAATGACCCGCGCTTTGCGAACATCCCAGCGCCGCGAAGCCTCATCTACAAGCCCCGAAATCACCTGCTCCGTCATTCCCGGATAATGCTCCAGAAACAATCCCGATACGCCCTGCATGTCACCGTTGTCGCGAACCAGCCCGGTAAATGTGGCAATAGCTCCTGTGCCCGTGCCGCTGTTTCGCAGAGCGGCATACTCGGCACCCGAATCAAAATCCTCTGTCTGGATACTGATCATCTTAACCTCCGGTTACCGGCGGGAAAAACGCCACTTCATCCCCGGCTTTCACGGATGTTCCGGGTTTTGCCATGGCCTGATTGATCGCTATCATTACCGGCTGGCTACCCTGCAACTGGGCCCATGGGCCACCGCGACTGGCCAGAGAGGCAAGCAGGTCGCCAGCGGTCTGGTCCTTTTCTGCCGGTAGCTTTAGTTGTTCTGTGCCCAGCTCTTCCCGGAGGCGGGCAAAAAAACGGACGGTCAGGGTCTGGTCGGTCATATCAGCTCAGCAACTCAGTGAATGGAAAGTAGGTTAGCAGGTCACCCTCAGTAATCGTGGTCTGCTCCGGGACAACCGCCAGACCATCGGCCCAGCAGGCAGAGCTCAGTACGCCAGAGCTCTGGTTCGGGTAGGCGCTGACCCGGTTTTGGCCATTGACAGATTCCGTGCGTGCGCGGACAAACTCCCTGCGCACTGAAGGCGAGGATACGTTGAAGGCTGCAGGCAGCTGCTGACCCGAAGGGTGGATCCGCAGGCGGCCCTGACAGCTGCGTATGTAGGGCATGCCCACGATCAGGAATGTGACCAGCACCGCAGCCGGGTTGCCGGGAAGGCCCAGTACCGGCGTATCCTTGATTGATCCGAATGCCAGAGGTTTTCCGGGTTTGATCGCCAGGCGCCAGAGCGACAGCCCGCCGGAATCTTCCAGGACAGCGCGCACGTGGTCTTCCTCGCCGACAGAAACCCCTCCGCTGGTAATGATCAGATCTGCCAGGGCGGCGGCGCGTTCCAGGGTTTCCCGGGTAACAGACCGGGTGTCTCTCAGGGTTTCGCACAATACGATCTCGCAGCCAGCTTCGGCCAGCAGGCCAAGCAAGGTAAAGCGGTTCGTGTTATAGATTTGCCCTGGTTTCAGCGGTGTTCCCGGATCTACCAGTTCGTCGCCCGTGGACAGGATTGCGACCCGCAGCCTTTTTACGACTGCAACGTCCGCTATGCCCATGGAGGCAAGAAGTCCCATCTCCTGAGGCCGGATCCTCGTACCTTTTTCCAGAGCCACGTCGCCCTCAGTGAGATCCTGGCCACGCTGGCGGATATTCTGATCGGCCTTTACCTCTGCATTAATCAGGATGCCGCTATCTGTAATCTCAACCCGTTCCTGCATTACGACTGTGTCGGCACCGGCCGGAATCTCCGAGCCGGTAAAAATACGGGCGGCGGTGCCGGGCTTTAGCGGGGCGGGGGCAGAGCCGGCCGGGATCCGGTCCGATACAGGCAGTGCCTGACCGGGAGTAAAGTCCCCGGTGCGCAGGGCGTAGCCATCCACGGCACTGTTGTCCGCCGGAGGCACGTCTGCCGGAACCCTGTAGTCCTTTGCCAGTACCCGGCCAAGGGTTTCCGTGACTGGTACGACCAGGGATTCTGTAATCACCGGCGCTTGAGCCAGCAAGTGGGCAATGGCCTCTTCAACCGGTGTCAGATTGGCTGCCATGGTTTTCTCTCCATGTTCTGAATTATTGGGCAGTGAAATTAGCGGGTAGCGCGTGTGCCGATAACCTGCTGAAGGCGTTCAACGGCGCGCTCCGGCTTCCGGCTGACCAAAGCAGAAAAGTTGCAAGGACCGTGGCGGCTGTCGAGTTGGGTGCTCAAAATGCCCGCCCAGCCTGTCCTGCATGCTCCGGTGGAGCCTGGCAGGCAGAAAATGGCAGTATGGTTGGCAAGGCCGCCAAAGGCTCTGGACTGGATGGTAGACGTACCTATCTCTGAGGCTGAGATGCGGCGGAATTCCTCACCAAAGCCTTCAATGGTCTTGTCCAGCAGAGGTGCAACAGCTTCGGGAGTGCTGTCGCGCTCATGAAAGCCTGTGCCACCCGTTATGATAACCACATGGACATCCGGTTCCGCAATCCAGCATGACATCGCAGCGCGTACCAGATAGACGTCGTCCGGCAGGATGCGTCGCGAAATCAGCCTGTGCCCGGCTTCTACAACGCTGTCTTCAAGAAACTGGCCGGAGGAGTCTTCATCCTCGCCTCGGCTGTCGGAAATGGTAAGAATCGCGATGTTGAGAGGCTTAAACTCGCTGGTATGTTCACTACTCATGGGACGATGCTCCGGGAAATACAGTAAATATGTTGCCTGTAAGTATCCCCATCAGCGGCGGGGATTGGAAGGGAGTAACCCATCAGGGGGAGGCTTCTGGCCTCGCAGGCCGGCTTTTGAGCATGAAAAATGGGGTTTATTTGGCTCTCGCACTTGACATCAGCGGGCAAGGTAGCAGATTATCGCTCTTGCCCTGCGAACGGTTGTTCCCACTCTACTGGCTTCAGTACTTTGATTCCGGATTTTATCTATACCCCGGTTGCTTCATCAGCCAGCATCTGTTTTACAACTTGTTAAATGATTTGTTCCTGGGCACCCCTGTCATCCCAACTTCCGTTTAATTCCATTCTTGAAAATCTAATAACCTATGAACCTTACCGAACTCAAGCAGAACTCCATGCCCGAATTGCTCGAAATTGCGCAAGAGATGGGCCTCGAAAACCTGGCGCGCTCGCGTAAACAGGATGTTATCTTCACCATATTGAAGAAGCATGCTAAAAGCGGCGAAGACATTTATGGCGATGGCGTGCTGGAAATTCTGCAGGACGGTTTCGGCTTCCTCCGCTCTGCCGACGCCTCATACCTGGCCGGGCCCGACGATATTTACGTCTCCCCCAGCCAGATCCGTCGCTTTAATCTTCGCACCGGCGATACCGTTGCCGGCAAAATTCGCCCGCCTAAAGACGGTGAGCGCTATTTTGCACTGTTGAAAGTCTCTGAAATTAACTTCGACAAACCAGACAACGCCCGTAACAAGATCCTGTTTGAAAACCTTACGCCACTGTTTCCTGACGAGCGCATGCAGCTGGAAGCTGGTAACGGAAGCACAGAGGATCTTTCGTCGCGGGTACTGGACCTTGTTGCTCCAATCGGCAAAGGCCAGCGCGGACTCATTGTATCGCCACCCAAGGCTGGTAAAACCCTGCTGATGCAGAGTATTGCCCAGTCGATCACGCGTAACTATCCAGAGTGCCACGTCATGGTGCTTCTGATTGATGAGCGTCCGGAAGAAGTTACCGAGATGCAGCGCACTGTACGCGGCGAAGTGATCGCTTCAACCTTCGATGAGCCACCTGCACGTCATGTTCAGGTAGCGGAAATGGTTATCGAGAAAGCCAAGCGTCTGGTTGAGCACAAGAAAGATGTGATCATCCTGCTGGACTCCATTACCCGTCTGGCTCGAGCCTATAACACTGTAATTCCTTCCTCTGGCAAGGTTTTGACCGGTGGTGTTGACGCACATGCTCTCGAAAAGCCCAAGCGTTTCTTCGGTGCAGCCCGTAACGTTGAAGAGGGCGGCAGTCTGACGATACTTGCAACTGCTCTGGTGAACACTGGCTCCAAGATGGACGAAGTGATCTACGAGGAGTTCAAGGGCACAGGTAACATGGAAATTCATCTGGATCGTAAGATCGCAGAGAAACGTGTTTATCCGGCAATCAATATCCGTAGCTCCGGCACGCGTCGTGAAGACCTTCTGATGAGCGAAGCTGATATCCAGCGAGTGTGGATTCTGCGTAAATTGCTGCACTCCATGGACGACGATACCGCAGCTATCGAATTCTTGCTGGACAAGCTGAAAGACACCAAGACCAACGACGAGTTCTTCCAGTCGATGAAGCGTCGCTAAGACTGGTGCGTTAGCGTCTTGGTCGTATCGGCCAGGTACTGCCGGTCAAGTTTTGGGCGCGTACCTCTATTGGATTACAGTTAAGTTTTTGCGGGTTTTGGTCTTGAGTTAACTGATAATTCCGTGAACGCGGTGAGGGCCTGCTTTCCCAGACTGTGTCTTGCCATGGATGGCAAGACCAAGCCCCCAGGGATGGGTTTCGGCGTGTCTGGGAAAGCAGGCCCTCATTGCGTTCTGGCACCGGGCCAGAAGTCCGGAAAGCGATGAACTCCGTAATTAATGGCCAACAGAGAACGGAGCCAACGATGAAATATAACGATCTGCGGGACTTCATTGATCAGTTGGAGAAACTGGGTGAGCTGAAACGCATCCCGGTTGAAGTGGACCCCCACCTGGAAATGACCGAAATCTGTGACCGCACACTGCGGGCAGGTGGTCCTGCATTGCTGTTTGAAAATCCCAAGGGCTACGACATGCCCGTGCTTGCTAACCTTTTTGGCACCACCAGACGGGTTGCTTTGGGTATGGGGCAGGAGAACGTTACTGCGCTTCGGGATATCGGCAAACTGCTGGCCTACCTCAAGGAGCCGGATCCCCCTAAGGGCTTCAAAGACGCTATCGAAAAACTTCCATTGCTTCGGCAGGTAATGCGTATGAGCCCGAAAGTGCTCAGGTCTGCGCCCTGCCAGGAAGTTGTCATCGAAAAAGACAAGGTCGATCTTTACCAGATTCCGGTGCAGCACTGCTGGCCCGGGGATGCCGGGCCTTTGGTGACCTGGCCCCTGGTGATTACCCGTGGGCCTCACAAAGAACGTCAGAATCTCGGGATATACCGGCAGCAGGTTATCGGCCGTAACCGTCTGATCATGCGCTGGTTGAGCCATCGCGGCGGTGCGCTGGATTTTCAGGAGTTCCAAAAGGCCAATCCGGGCAAGCCTTATCCGGTCGCTGTGGCTCTGGGTGCAGATCCGGCCACAATTCTTGGTGCTGTAACGCCGGTGCCCGATTCGCTGTCCGAGTATGCATTTGCGGGCCTGCTCCGGGGCAGTCGTACCGAGCTGGTGCAGTGTGGCCTCAGTGACCTGCAGGTGCCTGCCAGCGCGGAGATTGTACTGGAAGGCTTTATCTACCCCGACGACAGGGCGCCTGAAGGTCCGTTTGGGGATCATACGGGTTACTACAACGAAGTGGATGAATTCCCTGTCTTCACTGTCGAGCGGATTACCCACCGGAAAAACCCGATTTATCACAGCACCTATACCGGCAGGCCTCCTGATGAGCCAGCTATTCTGGGCGTGGCGCTGAATGAAGTATTTATTCCGATTCTGCAGAAGCAGTTCCCTGAGATTGTGGATTTTTACTTGCCCCCGGAAGGCTGCTCTTACCGCCTTGCAGTCGTGACGATGAAAAAGCAGTATCCCGGCCATGCCAAGCGGGTGATGATGGGCGTATGGTCGTTTCTGCGTCAGTTTATGTACACCAAGTTTGTTATTGTCACTGATGACGATGTAAATGCCCGGAGCTGGGAAGATGTAATCTGGGCCATCACGACGCGGATGGACCCCGCCCGCGACACGTTACTGGTAGAGAACACGCCCATTGATTATCTGGATTTCGCCTCACCTGTGTCAGGGCTGGGCTCCAAAATGGGAATGGATGCCACTAATAAATGGCCAGGCGAAACAGATCGGGAGTGGGGCGAACCTATTGCCATGTCCGACGCGGTCAAACAGCGCGTAGACGAACTCTGGGACAGCCTGGGTATTGAAACTTCTCCAGCCCGCCCCGATTGATATGGGCGACGGGCAGTTGCCGGCCTGGCAAGTAGGCATTGAGCCTTCCGGGATTCGCTATACGGCAGGCGCTGCCGAAGATTTGCTGAGTGCTGCAGCCAGTGCAGGTATTGCCGTTCCCTTTGCGTGCAAAAACGGTGTATGCGAGCTATGCGAGGCCCGGTTGCTCAGCGGCTCCGCTTTGAATACCCGAAACCAACAGACGATCCCCATCGGAGCACGGCTGATGATGTGCAGAACAGCCGCGCTCGACCATCTTGAACTGGAGATAAGTGCCGTTATGGCAGCAGGAAAGAACCAGCCCCGAAAGTTTCAGGCAAATGTCGTGGATGTGCGTGCTATCAGCCACGATGTGTATCGGGTAGAGCTTCAGCTGCCGCGGAGGCGTGAGCTGTCTTTTCATGCGGGCCAGTATCTGGCGGTCAACCTGCCGGATTCTGAACCCTGCTATTTTTCGATCGCCAGCAGCCCGTCTGAGCCGCACATTGAACTGCATATTCAGGCGTCTCCGGATTGGGTGTCTGCGCAGAAGGTGATTGACGCTCTGACTTCCGGAGAAACCGTCAATATCGAGTTGCCCTATGGCAAGGCCTGTCTTGCCTGTATGCCGGAGAAGCCTTTGCTGCTGATCGCGGCGGGTACTGGTTTTGCGCAGATGAAAAGTCTGGTGGAATATCTGCGCGGAACATCCTGTTCCCAGACGGTAAAGCTGTTCTGGGGGGTTCGCCGGCAAGAGGATATGTACCTCCGGTCCATGGCCAGCCAGTGGGAACAGGACTTGCCAGAGTTTACCTTCCAGCCGGTAGTCGGTGATGACGAGGACAATGACTGGAGCGGACATCACGATCAACTCGTACGTGCGGTGCTGGATTCCGGCGTCGACTGGAATAACGTAGAAGTACACGTAAGTGGCTCACCTGCGATGGTTTATACGCTGATGGATGCTCTGCTTGAAGCCGGGCTGCCAGCTGACAGATTCTTTTCCGATGTGCTGGAATACGCACCCCGGAACTAAAACGTTAAAAGGCATCAGAACTCTCATTCTGATGCCTTTTATGGGTTTTTGCTGTCGCTTTTTTGCCGGGTGACAGGCGCAGGCCGCGGGGCCGTCAGGCTTTGGGCATCGGTAACTCCGGAAGCCCGTTATCTTTTGCCAGCCCTTGCATTACCAGCTTAACGCTTACCTCTTCATCGCCCATGTGTGCGCTCAGGCGGCTTAGCTCCGCTAGAGCTTCACGGCTGCGACGTAATCTGAGGCTGGTCTCGAAATACTCCCGGGCTTTACCCCAGAGTTCATTGCGCAAGCTCAGCCGGCCCAGAGCCAGCAGTAGTTCGGCGTTGTTTGGCCGGTCTTTCAGCCACTGCTCGGCGGCAAGTAGCTGTTCGTCCGGCTTGTTCCCTTCTATCCGGCCATAAAGATTGACCAGATCGTCGCTCCAGTGATTGTGCAGAACCTTGCGTAGCAAAGTCTCAGTTTGTCCTTCTTCACCAAGATCCGCCAGCAGACGCGCATAGTCCGCGATGGTCTTCTCATCACGGCGCAGAAAGCCTGGCAGTTCATCCCACAAGCGGGTGAGCGGCTCCAGAGAAGCATCCGGAGTGTCTTTTTGCTGCCGCCGACAGTCCTCCGCCGCCCGTTCGAGCAGGTTGTGCCATACCTGGCGCTCCAGTTCCCCCAGCTCGGATTCCGGAAGCACGCTGCGCTTGCGCAGTTCTGGCAGTAATTTTGACAGTTCGCGCCAGTCTTCCAGACGAAGGTAAGTGGTTTTTAGCAGCTTGAGAACAAAGGGGTGGTGCGGGGACTGCTTGCGCAGGCGTACCAATGTTGCCAGAGCCTGCTCCAGGCGATTGCCGGCAAGCTGAAGCTGGGCCTGGGTGATGCCCACTGCCATATCTGAGCCGGGGGTGCTTTCAAATGCCTTGCGCAGCATCTCGTCAACGGCTTCGTGGTCGCCGCATTCGAAGGCTGCCTGTGCCGCAGCCAGATAGTTGATAAGTGGTGTATCTGCATTGCTGGCAGCCGATGTCAGCATCTTGCGAGCCCTTGGCCAGTTGCCTTCTGCCAGTGCCAGCAGGCCCTGAGTGGTCCGGCGCCGAGCACGGCGCTCTTTGCCGCGGGAAACCCAGTTGGCGACCAGTCCGGTGCCCTGTCGCATACGACGTAAAAGTCCTATGGACAGTACAATCAGAGTAACCACAACAATGAGCAACGCAAGACCTACCCAGAAGTTGGTTTCTATCAGGTAGTTGCCCAGGCTGATACGGATGTAACCCAGGTCATACTGCAGGCCGAGTGAAAGCCCGGTGCCGATTAACAGGGCAAACAGAACGATCAGAAGCAGGCGAATCATGAATCATCGCCTCCATTATCTGCCTGGCCTTTTTCATCGCCCTTGTTGAGTCGGCCTGCAAGTCGTTGCTTGAGCAGGTCCAGGGATTTGCTGATGTCAGGGAGGTCGGGTGCAACGTTACGTGTCGACAGCTCTTCAAGTGTATTGCTCAGCGCGCTTACCCGTGGGTTGCTTGCGTCGTACCAGTCACTGACGGCCGCTTTGGCCTTGGCCAGCGAGCGTTCATACAATGGCTGGTTACCCCTGAGAACGGCCATCTCTGCTTCTTCGAGCATCAGTTGCAGATTCAGACGGGCGTAGGCGCTCTGGTCTGGTGACAGGAGCGGCTTGACCGATTCATCGAGGCGGCGAACCACTACAACCTGCATCAGCGTAGATTTGAATTTTTGCCAGGCTTTGACCAGCATTCCCGGCTCTCCGTCTGCTTCAGCGCTGTCTTCTGCCTGTGAGCTGGCGAGGAACCCCGGCGCCTGTTCGCTGATAAGCGCCTGATCAGTCAGCTGGTGAATGCTGTCTATAGCCGCTTCAAGGGTCAGGTAAAGTCCTGTCCTGTCAACACTGGAGATTCCTTTGAGTGTCAGGATTTCCCGGGCCAGCTGCTGGCGTACCGGGTATACACCAATATCGTCAGATTCTGTCAGTACTTCGTCGGCAGCTTCGAGTGCGGAAAGGGCTCCACCAATGTCTTTTTCGATCATCAGCCGCTGGTTGGCAATGCGGAGGAGATACTCTGCCTCTGCGAGCAACCAGTCGGTGCGGGTGCGGTTTCCGGCTTCCAGCAGTTCGCGGGCGTTGTGGTCAATCTGTCGCTGTTGGGTAGCGATCAACTCCCGCTGAGAACTCAGTTTGTCTTCCAGGGACTGCAGGCGCTGGCTTTGCTGGTTACCACTGGAGCCATAAAGACTTTCAAGCTGCGAGGTATTCTGCTGCAGGTTGTTCAGTGTCTGCAGTGTAGCCTGCTGGCTGTTCCACTGCTGCCAGTTCCAGAGGGCCAGCGCGGCAACACTGATCAGTGCAATTATGGAGATAACCCAGACCGGCCAGACTTTTGGGCGGGAGGGTTGCTCTTTGGCAATCGGGGCTGGTAATTGTTTCGTTGTCTCAGTCACGGGCGTCCTTACTTGGCTTTTCCGGAGCCACCGTCCCGGCCGGCCAGTTGTTCTGCGACGGCGGCCACGATGTCATTGTCGGCAAGGCTTCCTGGTATACACGGAGCGTTGAATCCCGCCGCACGAGCCTGATCAGCGATACGCCGGGCAGGCACAATAACGGGACTATCGTATAGATTATGGCTGCAATTCGCGCATAGTGCGATGAGATTGTTCAGGGTTTCTCCGGAGAGAGCAATAACAGCATCCGGCTTGAACTGATTCAGGGCACTGTGAACCTGTGCTGTTGTGTAGTCAGGGCAGTACCTGCGGTACAGGGGCATCATGGTTACTCGTGCACCACGTGCTTCCAGCGTTTTCCGTATCAGTTCCCGTCCTTCCTCGCCCCGGGCAACCAGTACACGCTCGTTGTCCAGGCGTGCCAGAGATGGAAGTTTCAGTAATGCTTCACTTGTCCAGCCTTCATCTGGCTTGCGCGGTTTCAGTCCATATTCTGCCAGGGCTTTTGCAGTGCCTGCCCCGACGCCATACCAGTTCAGACCGATGGGGAGCTGAGGCCACCAGGTGTCGAGCTCTTCCAGTAAAAGACGAGCTGCGTAGGGGCTGACAGCAATAACATGGGAGAACTCATCGAGGCCCAGAACGGTGGCGCGCCTTGCCGGAGTCTCTGGCAGCGGTTCCCGCTCAATCATCGGGAGAACCAGCGTTTCGGCGCCGGCAGCCTGAAACTGCCGGGCCAGGCGTGACGCTTCCGGTTCTGGCCGGCAAATCAGAATGTGCCGGCCAGCCAGGAAGGCAGGGTCAATGTGGAGTGTGGCCATATATTTCAGCCAGTACTTTGTCTGCGCCCAAGGCCAGAAGGTCTTCTGCCAGTTCCCGGCCCAGACGCTCACCCTCTGCCCTGGGTGCCCGGCCTTCAACACGGAAAATCCGGGTGCCATCAACTGCACCAACCAGCCCTCGCAACCAAAGAGTATCGTCGTCTTCCAGCAAGGCATAGGCCGCGATAGGCACCTGGCAGCCGCCTTCAAGACGACGGTTCAGGGCGCGCTCTGCCTTGACCCGGTCAGCTGTGTCGGCGTGGTTCAGAGGTTCCAGCATGGCGAGCAGTTCGTCGTCATCGAGCCGGCATTCAATGCCAAGAGCGCCCTGGCCAACAGCTGGCAGAGACACGGTGTCAGGCATGGAGTAACGGATGCGGTCGTCAAATCCCAGGCGCTTGAGGCCAGAGCTCGCCAGCACGATCGCATCGTAATCACCGGCGTCGAGTTTGGCGAGGCGGGTGTTTACATTGCCGCGCAGAACCCGGATTTCCAGATCCGGCCGGTAAGACCTGAGCTGTGATTCCCGGCGCAGGCTGGCGGTTCCGACTACAGCCCCCTGGGGAAGAGCGTCCACATTGTCGTAATGGTTGCTGACGAATGCATCTGTCGGGTCTTCCCTCTCACAGATCGCAACCAGGCCCAGCCCTTCGGGAAAGGCCATGGGGACATCTTTCATGGAGTGCACGGCTAGATCCGCCCGGCCGTCGAGCATGGCTTCTTCCAGCTCTTTTACAAACAGGCCTTTACCGCCGATTTTGGCGAGAGGGACGTCGAGGATCTTGTCCCCCTGGGTTTTTATCTTGACCAGCTCCACAACCACGTTGTCATGAAGTCGTTCCAGTTCGGCCTTGATGAATTCTGCCTGCCATAGAGCCAGAGCGCTGCTGCGGGTTGCGACACGAAGGGTTCGTTTGGACATGATGCTCACTGTCAGTTCTGAAAATGTTCGCCAAGATTACCTTGTGACGCCATAAAAGTCCCGTGGAGGCCGCTTTACAAAGGGGCCTGGCCAGGTTGCTGCCCTTGCAGCCACTGGCGTACGCAGCTGGCATGCCGACGACTTACCTGGAGTTCCCCCAGGCCGTCCCGGAGCAGGACCAGGTTGTGACCCTCCGGCGTGCGTTTCAAAGCCTGGATAAAGCGGACTCCCACCAGTGTATTGCGATGAATCCGGAGCAGCTGGTGCGGGTAGGCATTTTCCAGGTCTTTCAGTGTGTAGTCGGAAACGGTTTCGCCACGGGTGTGATGGATGGTCACGTATTTCTGATCGGCCTGACAATAGTGGATCCCGGCTATATCTATGAGCTCGGTGCCCCTGTGGGTACGAACCGGCATTTGCTCTTCAGGCGGCGGTGGGTTCACGGGATTGGCTGCGCCCATGCTTGACAGTGCCTGCAGCTGCACACGATTAACCCTGCCGGCCCGCGCCAGAGCTTCTGCAAGCGCGCTTTTGCGAACGGGCTTCAACAGATAGGCAGCGGCCTGAACGTCGAATGCCTGGATGGCATAGCTGTCGTAAGCAGTACAGAAAATAATCGCCGGAGGGCTGTGGAGCTGGCTCAGGCGTGTGGCAACCTCCATGCCATCAATGCCTGGCATGCGTATGTCGAGCAGGAGTATGTCCGGCTGCAGTTCGGCAACCCGGGCAAGGGTTGTATCGCCATCTCCGGCTTCTCCGCAAATCTGGTATTCCGGCAGGCTCTCAACCAGGCGCCTGAGACGCTCCCGGGCCAGAGGTTCATCGTCTGCAATCAGGATCTTCTGCTTTTTCATGATTTCTGTGAGGTTTTTGGTAGCCTCAAAGTGACGGTGTAAACGTCACCCTGATGGCTGTGTTTAAGAACAGCAGACTCGCCAAATAATACCTGTAGCCGGGCCTGTATGTTGCTCAGCGCCATACGGTTGCCATTATGCTGGCTCTCACCCGTGCATTCCGGTTTCGGATTCTGCACCAGCAGGTACACAAAGTTGCCCCGGGTTTCAGCCTCTATGCGCACCATACCTCCCTCCGGACGCGGCTGGATTCCGTGATAAACCGCGTTTTCGACCAGTGGCTGCAGGGTCAGCGGAGGTATGGACTGGCTCTCCAGCCCCTCGGCAATATGCCATTCCAGCTTCAGTCGCGGGCCAAGGCGCAGGGCCTCAATGGCAAGGTAGCGCTGGCACAGGTCCAGTTCCTTTGACAAGGGTATGAGCTGGTCGCCAGTACGCAGGCTTGCGCGGAAAAGCTCGGACAGATCCAGAACGGCTTCTTCAGCCTGCTCCGGATCTGAAGCAATAAGGCTGGCAATAGTGTTCATGCTGTTAAAAAGAAAGTGTGGCTGTATGCGTGCCTGCAGCGCAGCAAGGTGTGCCTGCATTTCTGCTTCCCGTTGCTGCTGCCACTGGTGTTGTAAATAAAAATAGCGCAGTACCATCAGGACAATCAGCAACGCCAGCAGCAGTTTTTTTGCAATTGCATGCCAGCCTGTGATGCCTGGCTGGGGGTGCAGGACATTGTCGGCAAACAGACTGAATGCGAGCACGTCCAGCAGCACGATGGTTGCGATTGCCAGGGTGGCGCGAGGCACCGACATTCTGGCCAGCCGGTGCCGAAGCAGGCAGATCAGTGCAGCGCTTGTGAGCGTGGTCCACTGCACGAACACCGACAGGAGTGCAAAATAGTTCCAGTCAATCCAGCCGTCGGTGGCCTGGACAATAGCCAGCACCAGTACCAGCAGTTCGCTGGTAATCAGCAGCATGAATACGGATCGCACCCGGCATAAATCCGGCACGAAGAAATCCTGCGTGATGATCGCCTTGCTCCCTTGCAGGGGAGTCTCTTTTGTTCGGGTCAGAATGCTATACTCTCGCCACGTTCAATGTACCCAGTTCCCGCAAGATAATGCCGGGCCGCCAGCAGGAAAGATAGACCATGACGGATCAGAAAAACCCTGACCAGACCACAACCTCCGAAAAACCCTGGGGCGGACGCTTCAGCGAACCCACAGATGCGTTTGTGGAACGCTTCACTGCATCCGTAGGGTTTGATCAGCGCCTGTATCATCACGATATTACCGGCTCCATTGCCCACGCGACCATGCTTGCAGAAGTTGGCGTTCTGACAGAAGACGAGCGCGACCGCATTATTGCTGGCCTGAACGGAGTCAAGGAAGATATTGAAGCTGGGCGGTTTGAGTGGTCTGTGAGCCTCGAAGACGTTCACATGAACATAGAAGCCCAGTTGACCAACCGTATCGGCATCACGGGCAAGAAGCTGCACACTGGCCGCAGCCGTAACGATCAGGTGGCCACGGATATCCGGCTGTACCTGCGCGATGAAATTGATGTTATCGCCGAGGAACTCCGGCGCCTGCAAGCCGGCCTTCTGGATCTGGCTGAACGCGAAGCCGATACCATTATGCCCGGCTTTACCCATCTTCAGACGGCGCAGCCAGTTACCTTCGGGCATCACCTTCTGGCCTGGTATGAAATGCTGGTCCGTGACGCTGAGCGTTTGCAGGACTGTCGCAAACGGGTGAATGTTATGCCGCTGGGCGCAGCTGCCCTGGCCGGTACGACCTATCCTATCGATCGGGCCATGACTGCCCGGCTGCTGGGGTTTGAGCGGCCTTCAGAAAACTCCCTGGATTCTGTCAGCGACCGGGATTTTGCCATCGAATTCTGCAGTTTCGCGGCGTTGCTGATGACGCACCTGTCCCGTTTCAGTGAGGAGCTGGTGTTGTGGACTTCGGCACAGTTCGACTTTATTGATCTGCCGGATCGTTTCTGTACGGGCTCTTCAATAATGCCCCAGAAAAAGAACCCGGATGTGCCAGAGCTTGTCCGGGGTAAAACCGGCCGGGTAACAGGTCACCTGATGTGCCTGCTTACGCTGATGAAAAGTCAGCCCCTGGCGTACAACAAGGACAATCAGGAAGACAAGGAACCCTTGTTCGATACGGTTGATACCATCAAAGGGTGTCTGAAAGCCTACGCTGACATGGTCCCCGCGATTCGCGCCAAGGCAGACAACATGCGGGTGGCCGCCAAGCGCGGATTCTCCACAGCAACGGATCTGGCGGATTATCTGGTCAAGAAAGGTATGCCGTTCCGGGATGCCCATGAAGTTGTGGGTAAGGCCGTAGCATTTGGTGTGGCTGAAGAGCGAGACCTTTCTGATATGACACTGGAAGAGCTGACGCAGTTTTCAGATACCATCAGCGACGATGTGTTTGACGTGCTGACGCTTGAAGGTTCGGTTCAGGCCCGTGACCACCTTGGTGGTACTGCGCCTGCTCAGGTGCGTGCAGCTGTTGGCCGCGCGCGCAAGCTGCTGGGCTGAGTCTTTTGTCCCGCGATTCCCGCGATTCCCGCGATTCCCGCGATCCCGGGGCACCCCTGATTGCTCATGCCCCTCCGATTGTCCTGGATTTTGACGAGGGCATTGACCGTAAGACCCTGCGCCGCCTGCGGGACAGGTTTCTTATGGTTAATCGCGAGCGCTGGCAGCGTGCGCACTCCTCGCTTACCTACAGACAGCAGGTGGTTCTGGAAGTTTTACCGTTGGTGTTCCATACCAACCACCCGGCTTTGCCCGGTTATCTGGATGCAGGTTGTCCTTACGGCCTGAACCACTATCAGCCTGATTCAGCGACCACGAACGCAGCACGGCGCCTGGCCCGTACCTTCAGTATTCGGGATGAAGGGCGGCGCCGGGCTGATCTGGAAGCGCTGTTCCTGATGGGCAGCCCTGGTTCGTTGGGCCACTCTGTCGCCAGTGATCTGGATGTCTGGCTGTGTCATCGCGATGACTTGCAGGAGGCGGGTATCCAGCGCCTGGAACGTAAGGCTGCGAAGTTGACAGAATGGGCGGCTTCTTTCGGTATTGAACTGCATGTGTTTGTGTTTTCTGCGGCCGACTGGCGTCAGGGAAGGCCGCGTGCGGAGGTGAGCGGTGAAAGCTGCGGCAGCGCTCAGCACTACCTGTTACTGGACGAGTTCTATCGCACAGGGATCCATCTGGGTGGATGTTATCCGTTGTGGTGGCTTATTCCGTCAGAGCAGGAAGGCCGTTATCAGGAGTGTGTAAACAGGCTGGTGGATTGCCGTTTTATCCGGGGCGACGAATATGTTGATTTTGGAGCTGTGCCGGCTGTACCTGCCAGCGAATTTCTTGGCGCGGGAGTATGGCAGCTTTATAAGGGGATTGATGCTCCATGGAAGTCTATCCTGAAGCTGTTGCTTATCGAATGTTACGCGCAGACGCAGGAGCAGCCGGTCCTGGCGCGGACGTTCAAACAGGCGGTATTCAGTGGCGTCACCGATGCGGACGTTCTGGACCCGTATGTGATGTTGTACAGACGACTGGAGCAATGGCTCAAAGGGGCTGAGGCCTGGGAGAGGCTGGATCTGGTGCGTCGCAGTTTGTATGTCAAAGCGGGGCTGCCACTGACCCGCACCGGAGCGGCAGGCGAGCAGGGGGTGGAGCCGTGGAGAGCCAGGCTGCTGAGAGAACTTGTGACAGGCTGGGGTTGGCAGGAGAAACAGATGGCGGCGCTGGATAACCGGCAGCGCTGGCGGGCAGAAGAAGTATCTTCTCTGCGTCGTGTTGTGGTCGCGGAACTAACCCACAGTTATCGCCTGCTCTCTAAAATGGCTCGTGATCACAGCGAAAAGTCTGCGATCAGCACACATGACATTAATCTGCTCGGGCGCAAACTCTACGCAGCGTTTCAGCGCAAGGCCGGTAAAGTTGAATTGATTAATCCCGGGCTGGCGCCCTCTCTGGAAGAGGAGAATCTGGCGTTTCATCATCAGTCAGAGCAAGGTGGCGTGGGGAGCGGCTGGTTGCTGTACCGCGACCTGGAAGATCCTGCGGATGCCTTCTGGCAGTCTGTTATACGGCGATCCGGAAACCTGGCCGAGCTGGTTGTCTGGTGTTATTGCAATGGCTTGCTGACCCGCTCAACCCGTCTCAATGTCCGTTCCGGGCAGGGTGTTGCATCCATCAGTGAGCTGCGGGAGATGCTGGAAGCGCTTTCTGATTTCGTGCCGTTTCCTGTAGCGCCTGCGGGACGGGACGCGCTCGCTCGTGGTGTTTACCCCTTGCGCAACCTTCTTCTGGTCAATGTGGGTGTTGATCCACAGGCTCACCTTACAGAACGAGGGTTGCATAAGCTCAGCGCCCGGCATGATTCGCTGGGCTTCAGCGGCGGGCGGGAGAATCTGGTTGTTACCATCGATCAGGTTACGCTGAATAGCTGGCACGAGGTCAGTCTTCAGCACTACGCTTCCGGTGACACTCTGATTCAATGCCTGAAAAATGTATTGGCATCAGTTGCTCTCGACCCTCGTGTGATTCCTGATATCAAAGTGCATAGCCACAAACGCGGCCATGGAAGCGCTATCGCACGGCGGGTTCAGGAACTGTTTGCCGACGTGTTGCGCCAGTTCTTTGCCGGTGGTGCCGGCCCGCATCCTTTGCGTTACGTTATTGAGATGGATCGCCGGTATTTTCTGCTGGAGTTCAGTGGTGCCGAGCCGGGATTTATTGCCATTGAAAGCCGGGATGCGCTTATGGAGTGCCTGGCGCAGCCCCGGGATGTCTATCTGCCCATCATTTTTGATCGACAGGCTCTTCTGGACGAGCCGGGGCTGAGAGCTGCATGCCAGGTCAGTGAACCGGACAGCATACAGGTGTTCTATGCTCTTCGTGGCGAGCAGGTGCAGATATGGGTGATCGACGAGCGCGGTTCCTTGTTTGGCTGGACACAGCCGGTAACCAGCCGCCGGCACCTTCTGGTGCCTCTGTTACGTTTTCTGGAAAATCTTGTTGAGCGACGAACCTTGCGCTATAGCGAGGTGCCTGGGGCCCTGGCCGGTGTGCGGTGCTACGAAATTACCGCAAACAACGGGAGCTGGCGGCCGGAATACCGGCCCCAAACGGATTCAGGCATTGCATTGCCAGGCCTTGAAGTACAGGCCGTGGGAGTTCAGGAAGGCGACAGCCGGGTTCGCTTTGATCTCTACTGCGGTGAGCAGGAATTTACTGTTCTGCAATACGGTGATCAGCTGATTCCGGCCGTTGCACACTACATCCATTCCCGGCGACAAAGCGGGGAACGCTATCCTGTGTACCTTACGGATGTGCATCTGCCCCATGACCTGGATCCACGGGTTTATCAGCAAGACATACAGACCAGTCAGTACCTCTATTACCGTGCCGCTCTGGAGTCTGCCCTGAACCGCGAACTGGAAGCCTTCGGATAGCTTGTCGTCCTCGCCGTGCGGGCCACGGGTAGGTATACTTTGGCGATTATGAACTCAGGGGTGGCAAGTATGCGCGCGTGGACACTGCCCATCGTGTTTCTGGTTGTGGCAGCTACACTTGGTGGCTGCGGTCAGAAAGGGCCTTTATACCGGGAGAATCCGGAGGTATCAGCCGGGCCATACCAGACTCCGTTACACGATCAGGAATCCAATGGATCACTTTAATTACCGTGATGGCGAGCTTTACGCCGAAGATGTTGCTGTATCTGCTATTGCCGAACGCTTTGGTACGCCGGCTTACGTGTATTCCCGGGCCACACTGGAGCGTCATTACAAGGCTTATGATGAGGCTCTGAGGGGGCGCGAGCACCTTGTTTGCTACGCCGTAAAGGCCAACAGCAATCTGGCGGTTCTGAATGTGCTGGCCCGTCTGGGTTCCGGCTTTGATATTGTCTCCGCTGGCGAGCTGGAGCGCGTGCTGCGTGCTGGCGGCGACGCGGGCAAGGTTGTATTTTCCGGTGTTGGCAAGCAGGAATGGGAGATGCGCCGGGCCCTGGAAGCTGGTGTTCGCTGTTTCAACGTGGAATCTGATACCGAGCTGGACAGGCTCAATGCTGTGGCTGGTGAGCTGGGCGTTAAAGCTCCGGTTTCCCTGCGGGTGAACCCGGATGTTGATGCCGGAACTCATCCATATATTTCCACGGGCCTGAAAGAGAACAAGTTTGGTATTGATATTGCCGACGCGCCAGAGGTATACGCACGTGCTGCAACATTACCGAACCTCGAAATCAAAGGCGTGGATTGCCATATTGGCTCACAGCTCACATCCTTTTCTCCGTTTCTGGACGCTCTCGACCGGGTTCTGGCGCTGATCGATGTTTTGGCTGACAAGGGCATTCACATCCGGCACCTGGATATGGGTGGTGGTCTGGGCGTTACTTACAACGATGAACAGCCGCCTGAGCCATCTGAATACGTCAGGGCTCTGGATGAGCGTATCGGTGACCGCAAGCTGGAGCTGATTCTTGAGCCTGGCCGCTCAATCGCGGCCAACGCAGGCATACTGGTTACCCGGGTAGAGTTCCTGAAGTGCACTGAATATCGCAACTTCGCGATCATCGATGCTGCCATGAATGATCTGATCCGCCCTGCGCTTTACAGTGCCTGGCAGGCCATTGTGCCCGTGCAGCTCCATGAGGAAGCTGAAGAAAAAACCTGGGATCTGGTCGGGCCTGTCTGTGAGACCGGGGATTTTCTCGGCAAAGACCGGCCGCTGCGGCTAAGGGCTGGTGATCTCCTGGCGGTGCGCTCGGCGGGCGCCTATGGCTTTGTTATGAGCTCCAACTACAACACCCGAAACCGCCCACCGGAGCTGATGGTTGATGGCGGGCAGGTGCATGTTGTTCGCCGTCGCGAGACTCTTGAGGATCAGCTTGCGCCAGAAAGCTGCCTGCCGGAATGAGTGGGGGGCATGAAGTGACCCATCACCGCCGAAATCAGGGGCCGCTGCTCCGGTTCAGTAAAATGCACGGGTTGGGCAACGACTTCATGGTGGTTGACGCAATCAGTCAGCCATTCCGCTTGCGCCCGGAAATGATCAGGGAGCTGGCGGACCGGAATTTTGGTATCGGTTTTGACCAGCTGCTGGTTGTTGAGCCACCAGGGTTGCCGGATGTGGATTTCCGTTACCGGATATTCAACGCCGACGGTTCCGAGGTTGAGCAGTGTGGTAATGGCGCCCGTTGTTTTGCGAAGTTTGTCCGGGATCAGCGCCTGACGAACAAAAAAATTATACGTGTCCAGACTGCGAGTGGCGTGATTGAGCTGCGGGTGGTCAAAGACGGCATGGTAATGGTCAATATGGGGGTTCCCGAGCTGAACCCGCCCGCCATACCTTTTGCCGCGGAACGTCGTAAAAATGTCTATACGGTGGAAGCGGGCTCTGAAACCGTTGAGCTTAGTGCCGTTTCCATGGGCAACCCCCACGCGGTTATTGTGGTTGAGGATGTGGATACGGCACCGGTTGCAGTTCTTGGGCCGCGTCTCGAAAACCATCCCCGTTTCCCGTCGAGAGCCAATATTGGCTTTTTGCAGATAATTGACCGCAGCCATGCGCGCCTCAGGGTATATGAGCGCGGTTCCGGCGAGACACTGGCTTGCGGCAGCGGGGCCTGTGCGGCCGTCGTTGCCGGATGCTTGCGCGGCCTGCTCGATAACCGGGTGGAAGTGGATCTGCGCGGAGGGCGACTGGTCATTGAATGGCAGGGTGAAGGGACCCCTGTTATGATGGAAGGGCCTGCCACAAGCGTATTTGAAGGGCAGTTAAGGCTGCCTGGTGACTCAGGTGGTGGTCGGCGCAGAAAGCCCGGTCGCGCACACAAACAACGGATCTGAAAGCCAGGAGATCACGATGACAGACCAAGCGGCCCTTAAGAAGGCCGGTGAGCTCACCCGGGAAGAGGTGGCAGAATATCTGAGCAATAATCCTGATTTTTTTATTGAACAGGATGAGCTTCTGCGCAGTCTGACCCTGCCCCATGATAGTGGCCGGGCAATCTCACTGGTTGAGCGCCAGGTACACCTGTTCCGTGAGCAGCGGGACACGCTGCGACATGAGTTGGTGGAACTGGTTTCTATCGCCCGTCACAATGATCGACTGTTTGAAAAAAGCAAGCGGTTGCTGATGCAGGTGATTGAAGCCCGTAATCTTATCGATATGGCATCCACTATTGATGACAGTATCCGGGGTGATTTCGGACTGGATGCCGCCTCAGTTATCCTGTTTACGGATGTGGAAGTTCCTGGTAGCGCTCAGGGCGCTCTGCATATAGTCAGCCCGGCTGAGGCCCAGAGTCGCCTTGGTAATCTGCTGGATGGCAGCAGAGCTGTCTGTGGTCAGTTCCGGGAGAGCGAGCGGGAATTCCTGTTTCCGGACCGGGATGAGCCCATTGCATCGGTTGCTCTGGTGCCTTTGCGCAGTGATGGTCTGGTGGGTGTTTTCGCGGTTGGCAGTTGTGAGCCCGGCTATTTCGACCAGAGTATGGGGTCGCTGTTCCTCAGCTATATCAGTGACACGCTCAGCCGGCTGCTGCCACCTATGGTTCAGCGCTATACCACAGTTGCACCGGTAACCGGTCTCGCGACGGAGTCCCGCTAACGTGGCCTCTGTACCCGTGTCAGCTCAATTGCCCCATGAGTTGAGCGGGTATCTGGCAGATTTTGTTCAGCACCTCGAATCTGAAAAGCGCCACTCTCCCCGAACATCGGAAAACTACCAGCGCGACCTGCTTCGGCTTGCCTCCTGGCTCCTGGAGCATGACTGTACGGACTGGCGCGCCGTAAGCGGCCATGATCTGCGTCGTTACGTGGCCAGTCTTAGCCGTCAGGGGCTCAGTGGCCGTAGCATTGCCCGCCATTTGTCGGCCACAAGGCGCTTCTACCAGTATCTGTTGCGGGAACGGCTGGCTACGGATAACCCTGCACTGGATATCCGGGCTCCGAAGAGCAGTAAACGTTTGCCACGGGTAGCCGATGTCGATCAGCTCAATTCCCTTCTTGACGCTCTGCCGGACGATCCGCTGGAAGTGCGTGACCGCTGTATGTTTGAACTTATGTATTCTTCTGGTTTGCGTCTGGCGGAGCTGGCCAGTCTTGATGTGGATTCCGTTGACTGCAAGGGTGGTGAAGCGCGGGTTGTGGGGAAGGGCAGTAAAACACGAATACTCCCCGTAGGGCGGAAAGCGCTGGAGGCCATCGCTCAATGGATGCCCGTCCGCGCAGGGCTGGCTCCGGAAGCCGAGACGGCTTTGTTTGTAAGCCGCCGGGGCGATCGCCTGAGTCATCGCAGCATTCAGGCTCGCCTGAGCCGGTGGGGGGTTGCCAAGGGCGCTGACCAGAAGCTTTACCCGCATATGCTGCGGCACTCATTTGCAAGTCATATGCTTGAATCCAGTGGAGATTTGCGTGCCGTGCAGGAATTGCTGGGCCATGCGGACATATCTACCACGCAGGTCTATACTCACCTTGATTTCCAACATTTAGCCCGGGTTTATGACCAGAGTCATCCCAGGGCACGCCGACGCGATGGGCTAGGCTACGACGACCAGAACTCCGAACGGGAAGGAAACGTTTGATGTCATCTGATCCATCCTGGAAAGAACGGTATTTTCAGGAGCTTGAGGCTGCAGAGCACAGGGAAAAACACTGGACGGCTGAGCGCAACTCGCTTGAGCGTATGTTAGTGCGTACATGCCTTGCTGCTGAAGGGCAGGCGCCGGAACTTGATCGCCTGCTGGCCAGTGTCCGGTCCGACCTGCGCAAGAACAGGGTAGATGTGGATGGCTGGAAGGCGCTGCAGGAGAAAATCGACCGCCAGGTCGCTCTGCTGGATGAGGTACCTGCCGGAAAGGTAATGAAACGCCCCGGGCTTTCCGCAGAACCGGGAGCTGAACCGAAGCTTTTTGCTGAAGATGAGCATGATCTGCGCGACGGTGTGTCTGACTCCGGGTCCGAAAGCCAGCGACTTCGTATCGCCCGGCGTGTTGGCCATCTGTTGGGGCAGCTGCTTAGTCAGGTAGCTCTGGAGCCCGATGCAGAGACGCGGGCGAGGAGTCTGCAAAGGGCGCTGCTATCCAGTGATAACTGGGACGAGCTGAGGGATGGGCTGAATCAGGTCGCCGACCTTATTGTCGCCGCTGTCACCCGCAGCCAGCGGGAGTTTGAAGGTTTTCTCAAGCGCCTTGATGAGCGCCTTGAAGTGTTGCAAGAGCATTTCTTCGTGCAGTCATCCGCACAATCTGGCCGCCAGGCGGCTTCAGAAGCACTTGATCGCAACATCCGGGAAGAAATCGAACTGGTTGGCCGGCACATTCAGGCGAGTGATGACCTCCAGGGGCTGAAGCAGTCAGTCAGCCGCCACCTGGAGTTTATAGGCCAGGCGGTGGGTAAGTTCCGGGTTGAGGAAACTGAGCGTGAAAAGGTGCTTTCCGAACAGTTGCTGGCTATGCAGGAGCGAGTGGCGGTTATGGAGGCGCACTCAGAGCAGATGCAGGGGCAGGTCCGCAGGGAGCGTGAGCGGGCCATGACCGATCTGCTTACGCAATTGCCCAACCGGGAAGCATGGCAGGAGCGGTTGTCTTTCGAATTCAATCGCTGGAAACGTTACCAGTATCCATTAACGATAGGGGTTATGGATATAGACCTGTTCAAGCGTGTGAACGATTCATATGGACACAAAGCTGGTGACAGGGTGCTACAGCTTGTGGCCAGGGAAATCGCAAACCGGTTGCGCACCACCGACTTTGCTGCACGCTTTGGTGGTGAGGAATTTGTGGTCCTCTTTCCTGAAACCAATGCAGACGATGCATTAATAGTGATGGACAAGCTCCGCGCCCATGTCAGTGCCCTGCCGTTTCATTTTGGTGGAAGTCCTGTGACGATTACTTTTTCTGCAGGCCTGACGGCTTTTACCCCCGGAGACACAGAGGAAACGGTCTTTGATCGCGCGGATCGGGCGCTGTATCTGGCTAAGGATGCGGGCCGCAACTGCGTCAGGGTCAGTCAGACAGCGAGCTAGTGTCGGGGTCCTTGCGATAACAACAGGAGCTTAATGTCGCATCATGGCATTCAGTTCGTCGATCACCTCTGCCCAGTCACTATCATCTTCCAGGCCTTCTTCGAGAAACTGAGACTGGCCTTCGGACCAGAAAGGCGCATCCTGCAGGGCGATTTCGCGGGACAGAGGAGAGTGGCGGGCGATGAATGCTTCTATGCTTTTCTCGTCAGATGCCAGCCCCAGTTGATCAAAAAGCTTGCTCAGGTTGTGTTTGCTTGTGTCCATGCAGAGATTCTCCCGATTAACGATTGCCTGAATGAAATTTCGCATATTTGCAGGTATGGTCTCTTGAAATGTAGCGTAAACCCAGAGGATATCCAGTGAAGGCCACCCTTCCGTTTTTATGTTGCTGGCTGTTGCTGGTTTTTCAATCCACCGCGCTGGCGGACCCGCCGCAGATCTCACCTGCGCCTGTACTGGGTAGTAATGACCTGAGCTGGCTCAGTGAACAGAAAAGCCTTCTGATTGGCGTGCGGGGGGATCAGGTGCCGCTGGTATTTGATACAGGTAACGGAGACCTTGCCGGCACTTATATCGATTATCTGGCACGACTTTCTGACAAGCTGGGTCTGCCCATTGAGCCGGTGATCATCAATAGTAGCGTCAATGCAGGGCCTGTGCCTGAACAGCCGGAAACCGACGCGATTCTGACTACCAGAGTGCCGGCAACCCCTGTTCCCGATGGTCAGCGCTTTACCGGCCCGCTGATGTCTCTCACCTACGGGCTGTTTGTCAGTGCCGGAGATGCTGCAATCCGTTCACTGGCCGACCTGGAAGGTGGCCGCATAGCCGTCGTTGAAGATGATCCGAATCAGTACACCATGCTTGAATCGGTCGATAGCTTTACGCCGGTTCCTGTCCAGAGTTTGGGTGAGGCGGTAAGCCAGGTGCTGTCTGGCCAGGCCGACGCCTTCCTTGGCCCGGTGCCGGTGGTGTCTGACTACCTTCAGTCAGCGATGATAAATGGTATTGGTCTGTCGGTATTGCTTGATCAGAAATCGGTGGATGTTGTTTTTCAGGTGGATGAGAGCCGCGGGCCATTATTCCGCATTCTGGATCAGGCGGTTGCGGCGATCAGCCATAATGAACACCGGGTTATACGGCAGGCATGGTTGCAGGTAGATCTCACCGCGCTGGAGCAGAGCGGGGCAGAGCTTTCTGCTTCGGATGTTGACTGGCTTAAGCGACACCCTGCACTCAAGGTTGCCTATCGTTCAGACTGGCCGCCATTTGAATACGCTCAGGATGGCCGGGCCACTGGCCTTGTGCCCGATCTCGTCGCTCGTCTGGAGAGTCAGCTGGGTGCACGGTTTGAGAAAAAAATTCTGGCAAGTCGTGTCGTAGCAGAACAGGCACTTGTTTCAGGTGAGGTGGACATCTTGCCCGGTTTGTCCCGCACACCGCGAACCGAGGAGTCATTTCTGTTTACCCGGGCCTACCTGAGCGTGCCGATTGCTCTGGCTATCCGGGATGACGGTCGGTTTATCGGAGATCTGCGGGAGTTGCGCACGGAAAAGGTGGGCGTGGTCAACCGTCACGCGGCTCACGATTACCTGCTTATAAACCATCCGAATCTGGATCTTTACCCGGTGGCGACAGTAGAGGATGGGCTGCTTGCGCTCTCCAATGGCGACCTCGATGTGATGGTGACGCACATTCCCGCGGTCAGTTATACCGTTGCCCGACTGGGGCTCTCCAACCTTCGTATTACCAGTATCACGCCCTACCAGTATGATCTCAGGCTCGCGGTGCGCAAAGACAGCCCTGAACTGCACAGGATTCTGAACAAGGCTCTGGGTAGCCTGAAGCCCGCCGACACTGAGGCCATATATAACCGATGGATCCATCTGGATATCGAGCAGGAAACCGATTACACCGTGGTGCGAAGGGTTGTTCTGATTGCGGTTGTGGTTGTGCTTATCTTCCTCTATTGGAACCGCAAGCTGTCGCGTGAAGTGGACGAACGTATCCGCTCTGAGAATGCCCTCCGCCGGAGTGAGGATGAGCTGCGGGCTGCGAAGCTGGAAGCCGAGCGTCTGGCCCGGCAGGCAGAGGCCGCCAGCCGGGCCAAGAGCGAGTTTCTGGCGAATATGTCCCATGAGATCCGGACACCCATGAATGCCGTGATTGGCTACAGTGATCTTCTGAGTAACAGTGTTACGGACCCCCAGCAACGCAACTACCTGGATGCTATCCGTGCAGGTAGCCGCAGCCTGCTGATGCTGATCAACGATATTCTCGATCTTTCACGCATTGAAGCGGGGAAGATGCGGCTGGATTATTCGCCGGTATCGGTGCGCAGGCTTCTGGATGATGTTCGTCACATATTTGATTTACGCGCGCGCGAGCAAGGCATCACTCTGGAGGTAAGTGTAGGCTCGGATATGCCTGTTACCATGATGCTCGATGAAACCCGCTTCCGTCAGGTGCTTTTCAACCTGGTAGGTAACGCCATAAAGTTCACCCATGAAGGCGGAGTATCTGTACGGGCAACCGTTCAGCCAGTCAAAAGTGATACGGAAGAAATCCCCGAGCACCAGACCTACAGGCTTACGGTCAGGGTAAAGGATTCTGGCATCGGAATTTCTGACGATCAGCGTGAGCGGATTTTTGACGCGTTCGAGCAGCAGGAGGGGCAGAATACCCGCCGCTACGGAGGCACGGGTCTTGGACTTGCTATCAGTCGAAAACTTGCCCGGATGATGGGAGATCG
>Ga0209345_10000141_pt1 | contig 100542 bp, 89 predicted proteins | sample Cruoilmetagenom7_FD_187294 | JGI IMG/M metagenome (GOLD analysis project Ga0209345, IMG submission 187294) | Oil polluted marine microbial communities from Coal Oil Point, Santa Barbara, California, USA - Sample 7 (SPAdes) (version 2) | ecosystem: Environmental > Aquatic > Marine > Oil seeps ... | reverse complement strand
TTTTCATCCACTGTTCCCATATCGCCTGTATAAAGCCATCCATTTTTTATACTTTTTTCTGTTTCCATGGGAAGTTGCCAGTAACCTTTCATAACGTTGTCACCCTTTACAATAATTTCACCTATTTCGCCAGGTTCAACATCTGCATCTGCTTTGTTTACAATTCTTACTTCTACGTTAAATACCTCTTTGCCGCATGAGGCAAGTCTTTTAATCTGATCCTTGCTTCCTTGCAGAATATGGTCTTCAGCCATAAGAAAGGTTACACCAGGACTTGCTTCTGTAAGTCCGTAAGATTGAATAAAACCGCATTGAAATGTTTCAATTGCTTTTTTTAATATGGCAACCGGCATTGAAGAAGCTCCGTATATTAATAATCTTATGCTGCTGAAATCATAATTTCCAGGATGATTTTCAATATATTGCAATACAAAATTTATCATGGAAGGAACAAGCAATAATATAGAGGGCTTTTTAGCTCTGATATCGCGTAAAAGTCTGTGTGGATCAAAATCACGATGTATTACAAGTGTGCCTCCTACATATAATATTATAAGAGGATATTCCGCTGCCACATGATAGTATGGGATACAGCTTAAAAATGTATCATTTGCATCCAGTTTTAGATCAATAATTCTTCCTGTATTATTAGACATCAGATTTTTATGTGTCAGCATGGCCCCTTTGGGTTTTCCTGTTGTTCCGCTGGTATACATCTGAACAGCAACTTCATCCTCTTTGACATCCAATGCAACATGTTCGGTCAAGGATGTTTCAATAAGATCACTATAATTTTTTATATGTGCTGGTGAATCTTCAATGCAATATATAGAAGTGACTGTTTTTAAATCCTGCATGATTAAGTCAATGGTATTTGCAAATTCATTTCCTATAATAAGCATCTTTACTTTAGCATCATTTATTATATATTTTAACTCACGGCCTGATAAGCGGCAATTTAATGGTACAAGAACAGCTCCGATTTTAGGTACTGCAATATAAAGCTCAATAAACTGGGGACATGGATGTTCCAAAAGACCTATTCGGTCATTTTTTTGTATTCCATTTGCTAAAAGTCCCTTTGCCAGCTTTTTAACCCTTTTATCAATTCCACGGTAACTGATTTTTTTTTCACCATATATAATAGCTGTTTTGTCAGGATAAAGTTTTGCATTTCTTCTTAAGATATCACCCAGCAGCATATTTTAAACCTCAATTATGTTGGTTATATTCTTCCGGTTATTTTTTTTGGTATCCGGCCTGTATGAACGCACTCTGAACGAAGGCGTCTGCCGACAATTTTTTCTACAGTGCGGCCTATTGAAAGAACTTTATCAATATCAATTCCGGTTTCAATTCCCATTTCGTCCATCATGACCACCATGTCTTCTGTTGAAACAAGTCCTGCAATACTTGGATCTGTATAGTAATACTCTCCTGTTCCAGCAACAGGAACGCCATCTACAAAATTTGCAGGTTGTCCACCTATACCGCCAAGTGTAGATTCATGATTGGTTATTCCAGCTTGCAGCGCAGCAAGAACATTTGCAAGCCCCCAGCCTCTTGTTACATGAAAATGAGCAATATGTTTGGCTGGATCAGGTATTGCATTTAATATCATTGAAAAATATTCATATACTTTATTTGGAGGGGCAGAACCATCATGGTCTGCATGTTCAATATCATCTGCACCTATATCAAGCCATCTTTGTGTAAATTCAACAGCTTTTTTTAACTCAGTGGGACCGGCAATAGGGCATCCCCATATTGTGCTGACAGTACCGCAAACCTTCATGCCAGCATCGTGGGCCATTGGAATATATTTTTCGCACATCTTCCAGTATGGTTCCAGTAAAATGCCGGAATTTACCTTGTGGTGAGCCTGGCTTGTTGAAACCATAAAAAGTATTCTATCAGGTCCATACCCTTGCTTTCGTGCTTCAATGGCACGTTCTACTGCTTTTTCCCTGATTGTCACAGCTGTAATTTCAACATCATCAATAAGATGCGCTATTTTTTTACTTTTTCTGATTCGTTTGAAAATCTCATCTGCATCTTTTACCTGAGGCATGCCTCTTGGATTTCCAAAGTTTGTTACTTCTATTCGTTTAAATCCTGCAAGAATCAATTGCTCTGAAATCCACAATTTTGCATCCACAGGGATATACTTTTCTTCATGCTGAAATCCATCTCTTACAGTAATTTCACCTAAAGAAACTTTTTTTGGATATTGTAATAATGACATAAAAATTCTCCTTAAATTACAGTGTTTTTCTTAGAAATTTATAACTTCAAAAAACTTTAGAATTTATAATATATTTAGTTACTTATTAATTAATGCTTGAATTTTAAAAAATTTATTTAACCTTAAACATATAACAAAAATAATATAGTTAAAATCGAAAATTTCCAAATGAAGGATTTTTTATAGGTTGCAAAATGCTTAGCTCAACTGCCATGGCAAGCCAGTCACGTATTTCAGAAAATTTCAGCACTCTGTCATTTAACAATCTTGCAGCACAATAAAAAGGATGAGCTTCTCCATCATATTTTTCAATCAGTTTATTTCGAAATATCTGTTTTTCCTCTTCAGTCATTGGGTTTTTCTTTGCTGAACGTTTTCGCTCCTCTATGGAAAGAAGTACACCTGCAGCGCTTTGTCCGCTCATTACAGAAGTTCGTGCCCGCATTGTGGAAAAAAGAAAATGAGGCCTGTAACCCCTGCCGCACATTCCGTAATTTGCAGCTCCATTATCAGGCCCTATTACAAGTTGTATACGCGGTACCTGAGCGCATGAAACAGCTCTTACCATATCAGCGCCGTATTTCCCTATACCCATGTGTTCTGACTCAGATCCGACCATATATCCAGGAGATCCCTGCAGGAAAATGATGGGAATTTTTTCATAGCAGCATCTTACTATCCATTCTGTTGCCTTTCTGGCTGATTCAACAAATATTATACCCACACCGTTAGAAGCTATTACTCCAACCGGAAAACCTTTTAATCTGATTTTGCCTGCAATGATGTTGTCTCCCCGTCCTGGCGCATAATTTTTTTTATATTCAATAAGATAACTGTCATCTGCAATTGTTTCAATGAATTTATGCATATTAATTCCCTGATTAATGCCTGATGGAAGACTATCGTAGATAGCTTCTTCTGATGCAAGACATGGAGTCTCGGCATAGCGATGCAAATGCAGTTTTTGAGGTGGTTCAAGGGATAAAATTTCTCTTACTTTAGATATGGCTTCATCCTGATTTCTGCAAAAATGATCTGCTCCCCCTGAAAGTTGAGTATGAACATTAGCTCCTCCAAGATCTTCTGCTGAAATAACTTCACCGGTTGCCATTTTAACAAGGGGAGGCCCCCCTAAAAAAGAGTAGGACATTTGATCTATCATTACAGATTCACAAGCCATAAATACAATATATGCTCCTCCTGCAGTATTTCCTCCTGTGCTTAGAGTAATTTGTTTCAGGCCTTTTGATGCCATTTGTGCCATATTATAAAACATGGATCCGAACTGCTGATCATCCGGAAAAACTTCAGCCTGCATGGGAAGATATGCACCGCCTGAATCTGCGATATGCACGCAATTTAATCCGCATCTTTTTGCAATAGCCTGTGCGCGCATATGCTTTTTTAATGTAATGGGAAAGTATGTTCCTGCTTTTACACGGCTGTCATTTGCAATAATCATTGTCCAGTTTCCGTGGATTTTACCCACACCTGTTACAATGCCCGCACATGGTACATCTAAAACATCAGGATAGTCCATGCCAAATCCTGCTAACAAGCTGAGTTCAAAGAAAAAAGATCCAGGATCTATCAGCTGGTATATCAGGTCTCGTACTGGACGTTTTCCCTGTTTTTGAAGTCTGTTTACAGCTTTTTCGCCTCCTGGCCACATGGAATCGTAAATTCGCTTATCCAGTTTTTTTTCTTCATTTTGCCAAAACAGCCGGTTGTCTATGTTATGTTCTTCCATTTATTAACATCCTCATCCATTAGTTAATTTAAAAAGGCTTTTTTAAAGCAGTTCAAAAAATATGTAAAACAACTTTTATTATCAGATTATAAGAATATTTTTCCTGGATTCATAATTCCATTCGGGTCAAACAGGACTTTTATTTGCTGCATAAGTTTTAAGCTTTTTCCATGCTCATTGTCCATAAATTTACGTTTTCCAATTCCAACGCCGTGTTCCCCTGTACAGGTGCCTCCCAGTTCAATTGATTTTCTGAGTATTGCCTCATTTACTTTCATGCCTGTTTCAGATTGTTTATGATTGTTTGGATCTTTTACAAGTCCCATGTGAAGATTACCGCTTCCTGCATGACCAAACACATATCCTTTTATTCCCTGTTTCACAGTTTCATTTCTTGCAAATTCTACAATTGCAGGATATTTTGATAAAGGAACAGCTGTATCTATTATAATGATTTCCATTCCTTTATTTTCATTTTTCATGGCTTCAAATGTTGCATACCTGGCCTCCCAAAGCCTGTCTCTTTCTTTTCTTCCCATACCTGCTTCAAACATTAAGCAGTTGTTTGAAGTGCATATTTCTTCCACAAGAGAAAGCTCTTCTGAAAGACCTGCTTTGCTGCTTCCATGAAATTCTATAAATAAGGTAGGTTTGTTTTCAAGAGTTGTTTGTTTATATTTGTTGATTGCTTCAATTACATTGGTATCAAGAAATTCAAGAGCAGCAGGGATTATTCCTGTACTCATAATTTGAAATATTGATTGTGTTGCATCTTCAACCTTTTTAAAATTGACAAGGGCAGCAGTTAAGTGCATTGGTAAAGGTGCAAGCCGCAATGTAGCTTTGGTGATTATTCCCAGAGTTCCTTCTGATCCGGTAAGCAGGCGGCACAGATCATAACCTGAAGAACTTTTAACGGCTTTTGTCCCTGTTTCGATTATCTCTCCTGTTGGAAGAACAACTTTAATTTGTAATACATAATCTTTAGTTGCTCCGTATTTGAGAGTTTGAATGCCGCTGGCATTATTGGCTATCATGCCTCCTATTGTGGCTGGAGCTCCAGGATCAGGTGGAAAAAAAAGACCTTTTTTAGAAAATTTGCTATTTAATTCTGTATACACAACTCCAGGTTCCACTACAACTTGAAAGTCCATCTCATTTTCTTCCAGAATCCTGTTCATTTTTTGTAAATCTATTACAATGCCTCCCATGGAAGGCATTGGATTTCCCTCAAGACTGGTACCAGCACCCCATGGTGTAACAGGAATTTTTTTTATGTTTGCCACTTTCAGGATTTCGCTTATTTCGCTGCTTGTTTGAGGTAAAATAACAACTTCAGGCCTGCATTTTTTATGAAAGGATTCATCTTTTGAGTGAAGATTCAATGAAGATTCGCCTGTTAATACTCTTTCAGGAGGAACAATTGATTTGAAAAAAGATATTTCATTTTCTGTAATTTTTTTGTATTGCATATTATTACCTTTGAGTAGCATCAAAAATGTATTAATTATTTTTTAATAGATTTAATATAATAAATAGTAAACATTTTATAAGCCAATATCAATACTGTTGCCTTTGTATTTTAGCAAACATTTGGTCATGGGAATTTGGTATCATCAACTAACGTGAGTTCGACATAATAGTAAGATATTTTTTTAAATATGATGTATAAAGTTCTAAGCAAATTAACTTTAATATACTCGGCAGGCTGTTACGGAACTAAATCCTAACTATGCGGATAGATTGTGGTCGCTTTGCTCACACAATCTATCCTTATTCTTTTTAGGCTGTTACCACCTTTGGGGATTACGTTTTGATCTGTCGTTTTTGGGACGAGCCTGGTTCACCTTAATATTCCTGCCTTCGACCGAAGTCTCATTCAGTTGTTTAATCGCTTCCTCCGCTTCAGCTTGTGTTTCCATTTCTACAAAACCAAAGCCTTTTGACTTCCCTGTATAGAGATCTTTTATTATTGTTACATTGCTAACAGTGCCATGGGCTTCAAACAATTGCCTTAATTGATCTTCAGTTATAACATATGAAAGATTTCCAGTATATATATTCATTGTCTATATCTCATCTATCCGTGCGTTCTTGAGCAAAATACCATCGAAAAACTGAACACACGAATAAATTAATCGATAGTGATCTACCATTCCATAATTTTTTAAGTGATTTTATTCACATCTTAAGTTTACAGGCTATATCGTTTCTTAATATATTTTTTTTTACCTTGCCGGACTGAGTCATGGGAAGTTTATCTACAATTTCTATTCTCTCAGGCTGTTTTATTACAGCAACTTTTTTGCTTTTTAAGTAATTAACAACCTCTTGAAAAGAGATTTTAACATTATCTTCTGGAACTATATATGCACAGATTCTTTCCCCCAATCTTGGATCAGGCATGCCGATAATGGCAATGTTTTTAATCTTGGGATAAGAAAGCAGTATATTTTCCACTTCCGTTGTGCTGATATTTAAACCTCCTCTTATGATAATATCTTTTTTTCTTCCTACAACTTTAAGGTATCCTTCCTTATCAAGAACACATAAATCGCCTGTGGAGAAAAAACCATCTTTGCTAAAAGACTTTTGGGTTATTTCCGGGTCTTTATAATATCCAACAAAAAGTTGTGGTCCGCGACATAATGCTTCTCCTGATTGTCCTTTGGGAACCTTTTTACCGGTTTCATCGACAATTTTAAGTTCAACCCCTTTTACAGGATAACCATCTGTTGTATAAATTTTTTCATCATCATCAATTTTATTAAATGTTTGTGAAGGGCTTTCTGTGGAACCAAAACCTGCAAGAACTTTGCAGCCCAAATGTTTTTCTCCTTCTTTTATAAGTGCTCTGGGGATTGGTGCCCCGCCGCAACCAAATATTTTAAACGAAGATATGTCCTCATTGTTCTTTTTTGATGCATTGATCAGGCTGTGAAGAAAAGGAGTGGCTCCAACACTAATGCTACATTTTTCTTTTGCTATGAGTTGCAATGCCTTCTCAGGTTTGAAAATATCTTGCAGAACAACTTTTGCCCCTAGCATCATAGGCAATCGAACACCAAACCGGATGCCTGTTGTATGGGTAACAGGAGCTGCCATAAAAAAAACAGATGAATTGTCCAGCCCAAGGGGTTCAACAATATTAAGTGTTGCGTTACAATAGGTATTATGCGTATGTAACACTCCTTTAGCTTTTGATTCGGTTCCGGATGTGAACATAAGTACATGTATATCATTTGGTGACGGGGTAAATTGCTCAAGGTAGTCTTTAGGGTACTTATCTTCCTTGTTATCCTTTATCGTTTCTGAAAAAGGTATCATTCCCTCACAAACATTGGTTCCAACAACAATAATATGTTTTAGCTTTGGCAGATTTCCAGCTATTTTTTTGACCATTTCAGGATAATTAAAATTTTTGAACATATCCGGAATTATAAGAGCTGTTGAACCTGCTTTCTGTAAAAAATATTCCAACTCGTTTTGTCTGTAGTATGGGGCAATAGGATTTGTTATTATTCCAATTTTTGAAAGACCAAAATGAATTATTGCAAACTCATGCCAGCTAGGCATTTGAACTGAAACTATATCGTTTTTTTTTATTCCAAGCTCAAGCATGAATGTGGCAAACCTGAATACAAGCTTATTTAATTTTTTATAAGTAAGGCTTCCTTTTTTGTCTACAATAGCTACGTTGTCAGGAAAGCAGCTTACTGTATCATTCAGGTAATCACCAAAAGGTTTGTTGGACCAATAACCTTGTGATACATATTTGTTGATTAAATCATCAGTTAAAACCGTTTCAAAATCCATAAAACCTCATAGTAAAATATAAAAAAATAAATACGTGCAAATTATGTAATAAAGGCAAGTAAATGTCAACTTCAATAAAACATGTTTGACTCTGCAACGATACTTGATGGTTAATTAAAATAATTATGGGAAAATGGTAAAAAACGGAAAACAGGCATTATTATTTCACAAAATTGTATAATAAATCACATAATAATTATGGTTCACATTTGCAAACAGGTATAATTATCTGAAATATATTATTTGTTTGATTTGGAATGTATCTTGCTTTTTTTATACAAAATACAACTGTTTTTTAAAAACCAATAAGTTTATTAGTAATGTTTGAAGGAGTATGCAATGAACAACAAGATTAATATTAAAATCAAAAATATTTTGGATAAGTGGGCCATAAAATATGATTTTCCATTGGATAAACACAAAAAATGCAAAAAAAAACTGATAAAGCCATTAAGTGAACTGCTATCAAATATTCACAGGTATAAAAGACCTGTATGGATGGATGAGCTGAGTATAGATGCAGAAGACAGCTTCACTTATGCGCTGAAATTTGCAGAAGATGCTTATGTTAATATGATTACAACATCAATTGATCTTGACTGTATAAAAGAAAATTTGTTGGCTTCTCAAGCTAATTTGTGTAAGATCAATGAGTCTGTTCGTTCATTGTCAAGCCTTGCTTCATCCATTGAAAAAGATTATAGTAAATTAAATAAAAATATACATTCTAAAAACAGGTAAAGAAGTTAAAATAACTTATAGGATTTATTAAGGATTTGGCGAAATTAGGTGAGTTTATTTGTTTTATAAAAAGTGCTTAAGGTTACATTTCTTATGAACAAGATAGTTTTTGATATTGACCAATTTACAATTGATGATCTTATTTCTATTGTAAGAAATTATAATGGAGTCAAGCTGGCTGAAAATGTGAAAGGGCAGATATTACAAACAAGGAAAATGATAAATCGCTGGATTGATAAAGGAAAGGCAATTTATGGAGTTACAACAGGATTTGGGGCATTAAGTGATGTGGCAATTTCCAGGCAAGAGACAAAACAGCTTCAGAAAAATATTTTAATGAGCCATGCTTCAGGAACAGGCAATTTTTTGGATAAAGAAATTGTTCGTGCAATTATGGCTCTTCGCATTAAAGATATGGCTCGGGGTAATTCCGGAATCCGACTTAAAACAGTTCAGCTTTTAATAAATCTTTTAAATAACGATATATGCCCTCTGGTTCCTGAGAAAGGATCTGTGGGTGCAAGTGGTGACCTGGTGCCCCTTGCGCATCTTGCATTGGTTTTAATAGGAAAAGGAGAAGCTTTATATCATGGGAAAAAAGTTTCCGGAGCTGAAGCATTAAACAGGATCGGTGCAAAACCTGTTGAGCTGGAAGCTGCAGAAGGATTAGCTCTTATAAACGGAACCCAGGTTATGACAGGTATTGGGGCCTTAGCTGTTTATGATGCAGCACTGCTGTCTAAGATGTGCGATATTGCCGCTGCCATGAGTCTGGAAGTTTTAATGGGGAGCACAACACAGTTTGATCAAAGAATCCAGCAGGCAAGGCCACATCCTGGTCAAGCCAGTTCTGCTGATAACATACTTAGAATTACCAAAAGTAGTGAAATAATAAGTTCTCATTTGGATTGTAGCCGTATTCAGGATGCCTATTCACTGAGGTGTTCTCCCCAGGTTCATGGAGCAAGCAAGGATGCTATTAGCTATGTTAGAAAAGTGTTGGAAACCGAAATTAATTCTTCAACCAACAATCCTCTTTTTTTCCCAAAAGCAGATACTTTTCTTTTGGGAGGAAACTTTCATGGCCAACCTGTAGCCCTTGCGCTGGATTTTTTATGTATGGCTGTTGCAGAAATCGCAAATATTTCTGAACGACGTATTGAAAGGCTTGTAAATCCCAGTTTAAGCGGACTTACTGCTTTTCTTGTCAGAGATGGAGGCTTAAATTCAGGTTTTATGATAGCGCAATATACTGCTGCAGCTCTGGTCTCTGAAAATAAAGTATTATCTCATCCTGCTTGTGTCGATTCTATTCCTACTTCTGCAAACAAGGAAGACCATGTCTCAATGGGAACTATTTCGGCAAGAAAATGCAGAGAAATTGTTAAAAACACAGAAAATGTTATAGCAATAGAGCTTTTATGTGCTGCACAGGCCCTGGACCTTTTTACAAATTTGAAGCCTGGGAAAGGAACTCTTTCGGCTTTTAAAGTAATTCGTAAAGCTGTTTCCCATCTCGATGGAGATCGAATTTTATCTAAAGATATTGAAACTGTGCTGAATTTGATTAAAAACAGGAAAATATTAACAGCAGTAGAAGACGTTGTTGGAGAATTAAACTGTTAATTTCTGATACATTCTCTATTGTCCATCCATAAATGAGGATTTTGTTCAAGATTAAGGCATTCGAAGATATTAGGCAAAAAGACCATTTATGGATTGGAACTATTTATAAAGGCTGACATTTATGGAAAATCAAATATCTCTTATAGCAAAGAAAATTGCCCAAGGCGGGAAAAATATTTTTTTCACAGGCGCTGGGATATCTACGGAAAGCGGAATTCCTGATTTCAGGAGCAAAGGCGGTATCTGGGACAAATTCAGGCCGGTTTATTTTGATGAATTTATGGCTTCTAAAGATGCCCGCATTAAATACTGGCATCAGAAAACAGCAATGTATAAGGATATGATAAATGCAAGACCTAATATTGCTCATATGTCCCTTGTCAAAATATATGAGATGGATTTTCTTGAAGCAGTTATTACACAAAACATTGATGGTCTTCATCAGGAATCAGGAATTCCAGACGATAAAGTAATTGAACTCCATGGTAATACGCGCAGAATTATCTGTTTAAAATGTAAAAAAATAGTTGGTGAAGATGAAGTGCAAAAACAGATAGCAGATGGCGATTTAGCTCCTGAGTGTGAATGCGGCGGATATCTTAAACCAGATACAATTTCTTTTGGTCAGCCCATGCCTGAAAAAAAAATGTATAGAGCTGTTGAGTTTTCAAAAAATTGTAATTTTTTTATGGTTGTAGGATCCACATTACTTGTTCAGCCAGCTGCAATGATGCCAAATTATGCTAAAGAAAACAAAGCTTTTTTGGCTATTGTCAACTTGTCTGCAACACCTTTTGATAAACATTGTGATGTTTTGATAAACAGGAAAGCAGGAGAGGTTTTTGTACAAATTGTTAATGAACTGGAGAAACTTAAATAAATATAGATGATAAAAAAATACTGGTTTGTTCTGGGTCTTTTAATTATTTTTACACTTACTGTTATAGATACAACAGGGACTATTTCAGAAGTAGGCAAATGGCTTAAGGCTAATAAAGGGCCTAATATAGTTATAATATCAATATTTTTTTTCTCAGGAATAATTCTTAATACCGAAAAGATAAAATTTGGCTTAAAAGATATAAAATGTGTTTTTATATCCCTTGCATTAATTTTTATAATAGCGCCTGCAATTGCAGTTTTTTTTTGCATGACAAAACTTGATACTGGAATTAAAATTGGTATTTTTCTTGTGGCTGTTATGCCTACTACTTTAAGTAGTGGTGTTGTTATGACAGAAGCTGCAGGAGGAAACATGGCCCATGCCCTGGTCATAACGATATTATCAAATTTCCTTTCGATTGTTACAATACCTGTTACTCTTTCTTTCCTTTTGCTACAAATAGGAGATGCTTCTGTCATTGAGATGGACAGGCTTTCAATCATGTTAAAGATTGCTTTTGTTATTGTTTTACCTCTTTGTCTTGGACTTGCTGTAAGACAATATATTAAATCTTTTCTGGACAGATTTGTCTTCAAGCTGCAAATTTTAAACCAGATACTTGTGCTGTCAATTGTTTGGATGGCTGTTTCTTCTGCACGAAACACTTTTATAGACAGCATAAATATGAGCGGGACTATCTTACTGGTAGTTGTGGTATTTCATGGAATTATTTTGGTTTCAGCGGTTTTGCTTATTTCATTTTTCAAAATTAAAAAAGAAAGTAAAGCAAGTCTAATATTTATGGGAGGTCAAAAAACCCTGCCTCTTTCCGTGATTCTTCAGGTTTCTCTTTTTCCCCAGTACAAAATAGCACTTTTAGTTTGCGTGGCTCATCATATATCACATCTTGTAATGGATGGATGGCTTGTTGGACGGTTTAAACATGCAAAAAACTAATAATAAGGAATTTGTTTGGAAAAGAGATTTTTGTTCAACCAAGTCGTTTAGGTAACTTTACCAAATGGAGGACAGTGATGCCAGAAAATGAATTCATTAGTTTTCAAGACCTTATGAATAGTTCTAAAGTAAAAAAGGTAATCAGCAATGTTAATCCGGAACTGATTGAAAGAATCAAATACCTTCCTTTGATATGCAAAGTATTTTCAAAGTCTTATACTGTTTTAAAAGATTGTAATCAATACAAGTTTACTATTGATAAGGAATCAAAAAAAGTCCTTCCGGATATCATAGACAATAATGTTCAAGTTGTTTCTGGAACAAATTTTGTTAAAGATTATATAAAGGCAAGATTCCAAAAGAAACGAAATATTGGGATTGTTTTTTCAGGTGGGCCAGCTCCTGGGGGGCACAATGTAATAGCTGGAATTTATGATGCTGCAAAAAAAGCAAATTATGACTCAAAGATATTTGGATTTTTGGTGGGACCAGATGGAATCATTGAAAATGAGTCAATAGAGCTCACAGATGCCATAGTTGATGCACACAGAAATCTTGGTGGTTTTTGTATGATCAAAACCGGAAGGACAAAAATTGATACAAAACAAAAATTGGCTCTATCCCGGGAAACATGCAAAAAACTTGAGCTGGATGCCCTTGTTGTTGTTGGTGGAGATGATTCTAATACTAATGCAGCATTTCTGGCACAGGAAATGCTTAAAGATGGTGTTCAGGTAATTGGTATTCCAAAAACAATTGATGGTGATATACAGGTAAAAGACATAAATAAAAATATTTTGTGTGCAATGTCCTTTGGTTTTCATACAGCTGCAAGAGCTTTTGCAAAGGAAGTCGGAAATCTTTGCATTGACTGTAGTTCAGATATCAAATATTGGCATATATGCAAAGTCATGGGAAGGGTAGCAAGTCATCTGGCTCTTGAAGTATGTCTGCAAACCCATGCAAATCTTTGTCTTGTTGGTGAAGACCTTGCTGATTATGTTGATTATAAAAGAATTGAAAAGGCGGACAAAGAGGGAACTGTAGATTATACCGCATATGGAATGACGTTGAGACATCTTTCACGAGTTATATGCGATGGTATTGTAAGAAGAGCCGCTGTGGGGAAAAATTATGGTGTCATTGTGATTCCTGAAGGAGTATTAGAATTTATAAATGAAATACAGGCTTTTATAGTTAAATTAAACATGATTATTGCAGATTATAACAATACCCATGATACTTGTTTTCATGCTGATTTCTCGACTTTAGAGGATAAACTATTATTTTTGAGAAGGTTGTCCAGACTACCGCCAAAAGAAAAATCAAATTCAATATGGAAGATGCGTGATGATGATTTTTTTAATGACATACCTGCTTTTTTTCAGGAAGGCCTTTTGATGGAACGAGATAGTCATGGTAATTTCCAGTTTTCACAAGTTGAGACAGATAAAGTTATTATGGAACTTGTGAAAGATTATCTTAATATTTTAAAGGAAAAGGGCAAATATAAAATTGGAATAGATAAAACATATTTTATGAAAACAGTGGGAAAAGAAGCACTTGACCATGATCTGCTCGGACCGATTTTATTTAAAAACTATGCAGATGATGAAATGCTGCTTGTTAAAGAATCGATAATATCACTAAAAACTCTCAAGCAGGCACTTGTTAGAGGTGGTGTAATGGGAGAAGATGATGACATTGCTTTGTCTGTTGAAACAATATTTAAAAAGTCTGTACCAAGTTTTAAAACTCAAACACATTTTTATGGTTATGACGGAAGGGGCAGTGACCCTACAAACTTTGATTGTACATACACATACAATCTTGGACTTACTGCGTTTAGCTTGATTGCTAACGGATCAACAGGTCAGATGGCTGCCATAAAAAACTTGGAATTGGATTTTAAAAAATGGGAACCCATTGGAATTCCTATTGCTCCACTTATGCATCTTGAAGAAAGAAAAGGAAAACTATCACTTGTGTTGGAAAAAACTGTGGTTGATATTAACTCTCCAGCTTTTCAGATAGCAAAAGCCTGCAGGGAAAAATGGCTTGCAGCATCACTTGGAGAGGATAATTATAGAAGGCCAGGGCCTATCAGGTTTACTGGAAAAAGTGAGGAAGACAGGCCTATAACTCTTGTGTTAAATTCACTGGGAAGGCTTAAAAATACTTAAGGGCTAATGGCCGTGAGTAAAAATAACTTATACAATTTATTTTGTTTAACTACCTAAGAGCTGTGGAAATAATGACTTGATGGATTTGAAAAAAACAAAGTCATCAAGGTTTTATCTGTTAAGTTAATATAAAATATTCAGGATTAATCATATTTACTGGCATTGCAGGATTGAATACTTTCTCAGGAGATTGTTTTTGAAAAATAAAATTGTCATTGAACAGCATATAAGCTTTAACAAGTGTATTGATCTTATGATTTATAAAAACGAAAAATTGGTAAATACTTTTTATGATATTTCATACACTATGGTTGATGATACTATAAAAAGTCTTGAAGAGGAAAATAAAGGTGCTGATATTAAACACTTATGTTTTGGTGAACTGTGTGTTGGAGGTTGGATGACATGGGAGATTGATGCAAATAAGAGAAATAATTAGCTAATATTTTGATCGGGCACTTAATCTATTGTGAACAGCTATTGTTTTTTTTTATTTTTTTATCAAGTATTTCCAATAATTTTTCAACTGAATATTTTTCAATAACTCTGTTAAATTGTTTTTTATAATCAGCAATTAGGCTTCTCTGTTCACTCAAAACATCATAGGTAAGCCATTTTTTATTTTTTTTATGTAGTTGATAATCAATTTTCAGCTCTTTGTCTTTTACAATTAAAAGAGAATATACAGTAGCCTTGTCATTTTTAATTTTATTGCCGCAGTAAATAATTTGGATTTTTTGAACGTTAGGGTCAGTTGCCGGATATGAAAGTATAATAACCAAATCTTTTATTTTTGATATAAGTTTTTTTTTTGTTTCCGAATCAATTTCATTCCAATGTTCGGCAAGAGCTGTTTTGGCCATGGAGTCTATATCAAAGCAACTTGCTGCTATGTGAGTCATTTTTACATTGTGCTTATTATCTGAAGGACATAAGTTTTTCCCGTATTTTTTTAATTTAATGGCATTTACCATCTTTTTTATTACTTCTTCTGGAGTTGATGCATACGAAATGCTTGCAACATATGAGAGAAAAGCAGCTAATATAAAAATTTTTACCATAATCATCTTACTCCGTTAGAAAGGATCAGTTGTGTTCAATAAACGTTGTGTTAATTCATCCTCTGAAAAAATGGGAGAGTTAAGAGAGTGAAGCGCCTTTTTTAAGCTATGATAAAGTTCAACAAAAAAAGGCATGTTTGATTTGTTAGTTAATTTGGTTTTTATGAGTTTTTTTAATGCATTAAGGTGTTTTTTATCTTCTTTCCCTTCAAGTTTACAAACAGTCTGCCACACAACCTTTCCTCTTTTACAATCAAGAAGTGACAATGAAAAGATGAATCCTTTTATTTTATTGTTGCTTTTGATAAAATCAAAAAAATCATATCTGATAACTCCGTCAATACAAAGTTTTGATCCTAATTCTGAAGCAGAAATATTAGCACTGTTAAATTGATTCAATACCAAATTAGTCGCTGTTAATGGTTTAACATAGTATGTTTTTTCATTAAACAGCATATGGGCTAACATTGTTTGAAGATAATTCGATGAGATTGAATCCGGGATTATTGATGCATCCGGCATTTGAACTGCAATCCATTTTATTTGATGGTTGTTTTGGCGTTGATAAATTATCTTTTTGTTGCTTGAGCAGCAAACAATAAAAAGCAACAAAAAAAATAAATAACCATATTGTCTGATTACCATAACATCCCTGCTAGCAAAATCATCAACCAAATAGAATTTTTTAGATAATTTAGCTCATTTTATGTATATACTGATATTTTTTTACTTTAACTCTTTTCAAACTATAATAAAGCGTTATTTTGCCATTAACTTGTTTAAAAGTCAAATGCTTTTACTATTTTATAATTTTGGCAAAACTGTTATGCGTTAATCTTAGATTTTTTGTATTTGAAAATATGTTAATGCAAAAATAGTGTTGAAACAGGCAAGTTATTACTATATTATCATATAACTATATAATCAATAATATTTATGTACTATCTGATGGATTTTAAAATGCAGTTATCAGACCAACAAAAAAACGCTGTAGAGTATATTGGAAGTCCAACACTTGTTATAGCAGGAGCAGGTTCGGGTAAAACAAGAACGTTAACTGCTAAAATAGCATATTTGATATCAATAGGATACGATCCAAAACGAATTCTTGCTATAACATTTACAAACAAGGCCGCAGAAGAGATGAAAAAACGTCTTGTTAGTATGACCAATCTTTCATCGAAAAATTATCCATGGGTGCGTACATATCATTCTGCATGTTTTAAAATTATTAAAAAACACTGCTTGCTTTTGGGTTATAAAAACCCAATTCAAATCTATACACCTTATCATCAGCAAAAAATAATGAAAGATATCTGCATTAAGCATAACCTTGACAAAAAACTTGTTAAGGTTGTTTTGTCTCTGATTTCCAAAGCAAAAAATTCTGGTTTTCCATTACAATTTATTGATAATAATTCTTTTGCTCACACGATTGGCTTGAATGGCATATATAATGACTATCAGCAGGTGTTAAAAACAAAAAATGCTGTTGATTTTGATAGCATTTTGCTTTTAACGCGCAACTTGCTTTTTGAGCATAAAGATATTTGCAAATACTATCAAGACTTTTATCAGTATGTTTTATGTGATGAGTATCAGGATACAAATGATCTTAATGAAGAGATTACACGTTTATTGGTTAAAGATGGCAATCTTTTTGTCGTAGGCGATGACTGGCAGTCAATATATTCATTTAGGATGAGCAATATAAATCATGTTTTGAACTTTGAAAAAAGATATAAATCGGCAAAAGTTTTCAGACTTGAGCAAAATTTCAGATGTGCTGATAAAATAGTACAGGTTGCAAATGATTTAATTGATTATAATGAACATAAAATTCACAAGAAGTGTTTTTCAACCAAAAAAGGCGGAATCGTAAAAATTCATGAATTTTATGATGAGAGCAGGGAAGCTGACTGGGTTGCCGGCAAAATTAAATCTTTACATGAAATGGGTATTTCTTATGACAAGATAGCTGTTTTGTATCGTACCAAATTTTGTTCTTTGGGGTTTGAAAAGGCATTAAGAAATTTTAAAATTCCTTATAAGTTTTTAGGAGGCAAGGGCTTTTTTGAAAGAAAAGAGGTGCTTGATATTAACAGTTATATTATTTCGTCAGTTTTTCAGAAAGATGACTCATCATTTGGAAGAATAATAAATATTCCAAAACGAGGAATAGGCCCTAAAACAATAAAAAAAATCGAGCAACTTAAAACCTGTGATATGGGGCTGCAAGACGCTGCCAGAATGGCTGTTGATAAAAAAACAATATCCCCAAAAGTTGGGAAATTGTTAACTTTGCTTATTGATCTTTTAGATGATATTAAAGATATGAAGCCTGATTTGGCTATTAAAAAAGTTTTAGAAAAGGTTGATTATTTTGAATACCTTAACCAATATACTAAATCAGAATCAAAAGATTTTATATCTAGAAAAGAAAATATTGAACAGCTTATATATTCAGCATCTGTTTATGAAACAATAGTAGATTACCTTGAAGACGCAGCTTTGATAAATGAAGACAAAGGAAATGAAGATGAAAATTCGGAGATTAATCTTTCTACAATTCATGCTGCAAAAGGTTTGGAATATCAAGTTGTGTTTGTAGTAGCCTGCGAAGAACAGCTTTTTCCCCATTGGCGCTCATTGGAATCTGAGTTTGGGATTGAAGAGGAAAGAAGGCTTATGTATGTATCAACAACTAGAAGTGAACAATATCTTTTTTTCAGCTTTGCGCAATATAGAAGGGGTCAATATAATATCAGAAGTCGGTTTCTGGATGAAATTTCAGAGTTTTTATATTCATGATAATAATATTGAAGGTCTTATTGTGTGTCATTTTTAAAACTAAGAAGATATCAGAAAAGATATTTTATGATTACAAAACCAGCTACAAGCAAAATAATAAATAAATATGACAATAAGTTAAAATAGTTGTCAATAAATTTTTGAATTGTAGCACCAGCAAAATATATAAGGCCGCCTATAATAAAAAATCTGGCTGATCGTGAAATCGCTGATACAATTATAAATCTTAGAAAATCCAGCTTAAAAAATCCAGCAGATATTGTTATAACTTTGTATGGCACAGGCGTAAATCCGGCGATTCCAACAGCCCAGATATCATGATTTGCGTAAAGCTCTTGTATGTAATTAATTTTTTGAGTTAAACCGTAAAAAGAGATAATTTTTACTCCGACACTGGTCATAAAATGCCAGCCAATAAGGTATCCAAAGCATCCTCCAAGAACTGAGCCAGCAGAACAGATTGCAGCATATTTAAATGATTTTTTCGGGATTGCTACACCTAAGGCAATAAGCAAAACATCAGGAGGAATCGGAAAAAAAGATGACTCACAAAATGCTAAAAAAAAAAGAGCCCATAACCCGTATGGAGTTTTTGCCCAATGAAGAACCCAGTCGTAAATTTTTCTTAACATTGGCTAATTTTCCCAGCCAAATTTTCCAATAAGTTTAACAAATCTGCAACCACCAAGGTTTTTTGTATGAACGCCATTGCTATTTTTGGATAATTTGAGTAGCTTTTGGGAGTGGCTTTCTCCAACAGGTATCACCATATGACCGCCAACCTTGAGCTGATGGATAAGCTTGTCTGGAACATCTGGTGCCCCTGCTGTGACAATGATCGCATCAAAAGGACCTGCTTCTTTCCAACCTGTAGTTCCGTCAGAATGTTTTGTAATTATATTGCGGTAGTTTAGTTTTTGTAAAAGCTTTTTTGATTTAATAAAAAGTGAATGAATTCTTTCAATACTATACACACGAGATACTATTTCCGCCAATATTGCTGTCTGATATCCTGAACCTGTTCCAATTTCAAGTACGCGGCTGCCACTGCCAATCTCTAATTCCTGAGTCATTTCTGCTACTATGTAAGGTTGTGAAATTGTTTGCTGCTCTCCTATGGGCAGAGGATAATCACTATATGCCTGATCCATTAGCGCTTCACTTACAAAAAGATGCCTTGGAATTTTGCGAATTGCATTGATAACTTTTTGACTGGCAACACCTCTTTGTTCAATTTGCATTTTAACCATTTCATCACGCAGACGTTGATATTTCATAACACATCTCCATAATTACGATGTTAATAATATGTGTGTAAAAATTACAATAAATTTAAAAATCAGCATAAAAGTGATTTGAGATATTATTTTACGGATTTTGTAAATCGTGATAATAGTTATATTTGGATATAATAAATTGCTATTAGAAAATAGCTTATTTTATTATAAAAAGATAAGTTTTTTATAAGCAAACCACTATATTTTTAAATAATTATAATTTATTTGTTTTTTTTTAGCAAGGATATTTTTTTGTATAATAATAAAGCATTTTTTTATTATACAAACTTCTTGTTTCATCTAATCAATTATAGTTTGCTATATTTATAGTGATGACTTAAAATTATTTTAAAAATGGGCATTGTTAATTCTGAATAGGTCTTTATATCGTATTATGCTAAAATTATACAACAAAAAATATTGAAAACCTATTCTTATTTAACAATGCAATGCTTAAAAATGTTTATCAAAATAGAGTAAACATAAAAAATGTAATATCAATCAAAAGTTATATGTATTTTTTTCTATATTTTTTTTAAATAAACTATAATTTAATGTAAATAGTTGTGTTTGTATAATGCAGGGTTCAAGAAATCTTCTAATATCAATTACATTGGTGGTGTTGATAATATTTTGGGGAACATTGGGCTATGTTGTGATTGAAGGGTGGGATTTTCTTGATGCATTGTATATGACAGTTATTACTTTAACTACTGTTGGGTACGGCGAAGTAAACGCAATGAGCAGAGTGGGGAAATATTATACTATTTTACTTATTGTTTTTGGTGTAAGTTTCTTTTTGTATATGACAGGTAATGTCATACGGTTTACGGTCGAAGGTCAAATAAGAAAAACTTTTGGGAGAAGAATGTTGGATAAAAAAATTGACCGATTAAAAGATCATTTTATTATTTGCGGTTATGGACGTATTGGAATGGTTCTTTGCAAAGATTTGGGGAGAAAACCGGTTAACCTGGTCGTTATTGAAAATAAACCGGAACAACTCGCTGTTCTGGAAGAGACTAATATCCTTTATATCAATGGCGATGCAACTGTTGAGTCTGTTTTGCTTAAAGCGGGTATAAAACGGGCAAAAGGCTTGGTTGGTGTTTTGGCCACTGATATTGATAATGTTTTTCTGGTACTTACTGCAAGACAGCTAAATCCCGATATTTTTATTATGGCAAGGGCAATTCGAAATGAATCAATGGACAAACTAAAGGCAGCAGGAGCAGATCAGGTTGAGTCGCCTTATGAAATAGGCGCTGCACGTATGGCTCAAAGAATACTGCGTCCCACTGTAATTGATTTTTTAGATATTACTGCAACTTATAAAAGCAATGGTATCCAAATGGATGAGATACCTGTAGGACATGCCTCTATTATGACAAATGTCATTTTAAAGGATTCTGGAATAAGGCAAAAATATAATCTTATAATCATTGCAATTAAAAAAGCAGACGGTAATATGCTGTTTAACCCTTCTTATGAAACTGTGTTGCAATCAGGTGATACAGTAATTGCTTTAGGTAAAATTGAAAACCTTTGCAAGCTGGAAAAAAAGATGAATCCATTAAGTTGAAAAGGCAAAAGTTTATATTTTATAAATAATCCTTTTATTTGTGATTATTATGTCAACGTGTCTGTTTTTTGATTCCACAGGGACTTGCTGAATGATTTGTTCTTCTATTCCAAGGGCGACTTTTCTTGTTGTAATAGGAAGCTTTGGAATAAGTTTTTCATAATAGCCTATACCTAAACCGATTCTCCCACCTTTTTCATCAAATGCAATTCCTGGAATAATTGCTATATCAATACGATTGATGGGAACAATTTTATCTTTTCTGGGGCGAGGTTCTAATACACCTCTTCCACTTTTTATCAGCCCTGACTTAATATTGTTTACTTTAAATAGCTTTATTTCATTTTTTTTTACATCATGTGTAGGCAGAACAACAACTTTGCCATAATCGAAACATCTATTTATAATTGCTTTTGTGTTAACTTCACATTCAGCATTCATATAAAGCAAGATTATTTGAGCTTCCAGAAAGTTAGAAAAACTGAAAAGATTTTCTTCTATTGTATTATATTTTTCCAATAAATCATTTTCAGAAAAAGATTTTATCAAATTTACCGCATTGTTACGAATTTCATTTTTTGATTTATGAGTTTCTGCCATATGCTGGCCTCCTGAGCAAAAAAAACAATTTTATTAGAAATAACTCAGTTGAAAACACTTTGATTATCTCTTAAATTGTTTTGAGTCAAAAGCTCTAATGGGTGTTATTTTAAATTGTAATTACACCAAATTTCAATAAATATTGACTAAGTTGGCTATAAGTGATACATATAGAACATATAACAACATACTTATACTAACATAGCTCAATCTAATACTATAATAATTATTATGCTTGAAATCAAGTTTGTAAGGCAAAATTTATCAGAGGTGCAACAAGCACTATCTTTCAGAGGTGATAAGTTTGATCTTTCACCGTTTGAAAAAACAGATGCTAAAAGAAGAGAAATTCTTCTTGAAATTGACAAGTTGAGACATCAGCGCAATGTTGTGTCAGAACAAATTGCACGTATGAAAAAAAAAGGTGAAAATGTTGACAATCTGATGTTAAATATGCGTGAAGTTGCAAGTCAGATAAAGAAATTGGATATAAGTTTATCTGAAAATGAAGAGAAAATTAACAATATACTTATCAGATTACCTAACATCCCGCATAAATCAGTACCAGCAGGAAAGGATAGTTTTGAAAATCCTGTAATTAAACAGGTAGGAAAGTTGCCTGATTTTGATTTTGAGGCTAAACATCATTGGGTAATTGGTGAACAGCTTAACATACTCGATTTTGAAAGAGCTTCTAAAATTACAGGGGCCCGCTTTCCCTTATATTTCGGAGCAGGAGCCAGATTAGAAAGATCTCTGATTAGCTTTATGCTTGATGTACACACAACAAAGCATGGTTATAAAGAGGTATTGCCTCCTTTTATTGTTAACAAGGGCAGCATGACAAATACAGGTCAGCTACCAAAATTTGAAGAAGATTTGTTTAAACTGCAAGGATGGGATTATTATTTAATTCCTACAGCAGAGGTCCCTGTTACAAATATTCATCAAAAAGAAGTTTTAGATGAAGAGTTTCTTCCAATTTTGTATACTGCATATTCGCCCTGTTTTCGTTCAGAGGCAGGTTCATACGGCAAGGATACAAGGGGATTGATTCGACAGCACCAGTTTAACAAAGTTGAAATGGTTAAATTTGCAAAACCTGAAACATCATATGATGAACTTGAAAAACTGTTAGACAATGCTGAAACAATTTTAAAATTGTTAAAACTGCCTTATCGTGTTGTAACTCTATGTGCAGGCGATCTTGGCTTTTCTGCTGCAAAAACTTATGATATAGAAGTATGGATGCCTGCCCAAGGTGTTTACAGAGAGATATCGTCTTGCAGTAATTTTGAAAGCTTTCAAGCAAGACGTGCAAATATAAGGTATAAAGAAAAAGGGAAAAAGGGCACAAAATTTGTGCATACTTTAAACGGCTCCGGGCTTGCTGTAGGTAGAACAGTTGCGGCCATACTTGAAAATTATCAGGAGGCTGACATGTCAGTGTTAATACCCGAGGCTTTGCAAGATTATATGAAGATGGATAAAATAATGGTTTTTTAATTAAATTAAACCATTTATTAAAAATTTATACATTAAGTAGAAGCTATTTAAACAAATAAGTAATGTGAAATAAAACATATTGTGAAGCTTGAAAATTTTCCACAGGAAATTAAACCTTATATTATTCCGGAACAAAATGGCAATTTAATATATCGTTGTTTAAACTGCAGTAAAGAATATGGTATAGAAAAGTTGTTATATACCTGTCCTGACTGTGGACAGGTTCTCCTTATTTATAATCTAAATTTTGATCTGATAAAAAAGATATCCGGAAAAAAATGGCAGCAGATATTTGATTATCGCAAAATGCTAAACACTCCTGCCTTGAAGGGTATTTATCTTTTTTATGAGTTTGTTGCTCCTGTTATTCCACTTGATTCAATTGTTTATTTAGGTGAGGGACATACCCCGGTTATTGAGGCTAATGGCTTTTTAAAGGAAAAAGCCAATGTAGATTTTTATTTTAAAAATGATGGACAAAATCCAAGTGCTTCTTTTAAAGATCGAGGCATGGCAAGCGCTTTAAGTTATATAAATTTTTTAATCCAAAAAGGATTAAAAAATGTGTTGGCTGTTTGCGCTTCCACAGGAGATACGTCAGCTGCTGCTGCATTGTATTCATCATATTTGCAGCCAAAAATTAAATCTGCTGTACTTCTTCCTTACAAAAAAGTTACTCCTCAGCAGCTTTCCCAACCTTTAGGCAGTGGAGCACGGGTATTTGAAATTCCTGGCGTTTTTGATGACTGCATGAAAGTGGTGGAAGCACTTTCGGAAAATTATAATGTGGCTTTGTTAAATTCCAAAAATGCATGGCGTATATTAGGGCAAGAGACATATTCTTATGAAATAGCCCAGTATTTTGAATATGATATGTGCAATAAGGTTGTAGTTGTTCCAATAGGCAATGCAGGCAATATTACAGCTGTGATGAGTGGCTTTATTAAGTTTTATAAAGCAGGTGTGATCAATGCTTTGCCAAAAATTATTGGGGTTCAGTCGCATCATGCAAATCCTGTATATCGATATTATATGGAGCCTGATCCAGGTAAAAGAAAATTTGTTCCTGTAATAGTACAATCTAGCGTGGCTCAAGCAGCCATGATAGGCAATCCGGTTTCCATGCCCAGAGTTATAAGGCTTGTAGCTCTTTATAATAGCCTTGCAGAAAAGGAGAAAGTTTTTTTTATTGAAGTCAAAGAACAAGAAATAATTGACTGGGAGCTTTTAGCAAATAAAAACGGTCATATTTCCTGTACACATGGTGGTGAATCATTGGCAGGGCTAGTAAGAGCAAAAGAAAAGGGAATTGTAAGCAATAGTGACATTGCCATTGTAGATTCCACAGCCCATGCTATAAAGTTTTCAGGTTTTCAGGAAATGTATTTTGCAAACAGTTTCCCTGACGAATTTGAAATCTCTCCTAATCCAAAATTTATTAACTCCCCTTCTTATGTCTGTCCAAAAAATCTTAAAGCAGTGCCTGCTCCTGGAAAACCTTTACAAGGAAAAGAACTCGATCTTTTTATTAATTGTGTCTCAGAGGAAATAGCAAAGCAGTTAAATTTAAAAAAAGGATAGATCAAATGAGGCTTATTATTGCTTTATTGGCATCCTGTATTTTGACTATAGTTATTGTGCTTATCTGTTTTATGATGCCTTTACCTTTATGTGCTACAATTTTGTTTAAAAGTTATGTTATTTATCATGATAACAAAGTGGATATATTATGTGATCCCTATTTTGTTCAAAAAGATGATTATGTCACAAAAATATTCCGGCAAAGAGGTGAAATAGCTCAAAAGGATTTTCCTGAATTTTTAGGTATTTTTAAACGTATTAATTCTGGGATACGCGATATCAATGCTATTCAACCAGGACAGCAAATTATTATACCTTTAAAAAAGATTGAGCCAGACACATTCCCTGGTCAGACATCAGGTTATGTAGCAATTCCATTTGTAACCATATCAAGTATTTCAGCTATTATCAGATCACATTCGCAACTATATAAGGTTAAAAAAGGAGACTGTTTATCCAAAATAATTGCAAAACATTACGGATTATACGGTTCGATAGGTTATAAAGAAGGAGTAAAGCTGTTTAAGGCTGTAAATCCGGAAATAACAAATATTAATATCATAAGTGCCGGGAAAAAGCTGTTTGTCCCAAAATCATCTCTTCGAAACGAATTCTGGTATCAATCTCTTTTTGATAGTTCAGGAAATATTATACTAAGGGAAAATGAAAATTATATTGACAAGTCATATAAAAAAGCAGATATCTCACCACCAGTACAAAAAAAGAAGGCTGATTATCTGGAAACTGCAGCTTTAATATTAAATGCAAAGTTGATAAACAAAGGAACTTACTATTTTCCCAGGCCTTACAGCAATGACTTTGAATTTGATTTTTCAAAACATACTGTTTTTGAACTTCATAGCGGTAAGAGGTTGATTTTATTAAAAGAAAACAGTTTGAATGATTCAGAAGTCAATACAATTAAGGATTTTTGGAAGGATGTAAATTTAATTAAGATACCTTTGAAAGCTTCTGCCATACAGATATTAGATGCTGTATTGGAGCCGTTTAAGGCGGATTTTTCTGAAGACAAGCTGTTATTATTAGATGACGGTATAAAAATAACTATCCATACAAGATGGACAGTTGCTCAGCATTCATCTAATGAATCAAATTCCAAGTTTATTTGTGCATCTTTTATTGACAATCAATATATGCGTATACAAGCTTCAATAATTTCATATTTGAAACAAAAAAATATAATAGTAAAAGATATTGTTGCAAATAATAGCACAAGCAATGAAAACATGGAGCATAAGAAAGGAACAGCTTATTTTGATGATGTTGTTATAATTGACAGATATTATTCAAATAAAAAATTTGTTTATGATTTTCTTAAGGCAATGGGGATCAACTATGCGCAAAATGTTGGTGTTTCATTTCCTTATGCCGGAATTCAGGTGGACGCAGTTTCAAATTTAATAACAAGGAAAGATCAAACTAAGCTGCTTGTTGATTTTGAAGAACTTTATGGTGATGCATATGTCGCAATAAAAAATACTGGTATTGATGTCATTAGTATAAAAAGTGACGATAATTATACTGATATTATGAATAAAATTCTACACGCCTTAAAAGCTTCATATACAAATGATCCAACCTTTTTAGCAGCAAAAAGACCGAAAAATGATAATATATCGATTACCATACCTGGTTTTTTGATTGATAGAAAAAATGACTCAAAAATATTATTTTCAAAAGTTCCTTTAAATAACTACTTGATTGCGTTTTTAAAAGAGCAAAATATAAAAATTATTGTGCTGAAGTTGGCATAACAGCTGCAAATATTAAATAGTTTATATAGATAGATATTATAATTTAACCTGTTGTTTTTAAGCCCCCCACTTTTATTACCCAATTCGTATAAAAAACAAATAATTAAAAAAAAATTATAAAAACAATAATTTTGTATTTAACCTATTTTATGGGACAGGCAATGAAAAAGAAATATACTGTTTTTTGCATTTTATTTTTTTGGGTTTTGTGTGCAGCATCATGTTCTAAAAAGCTTGTTAAGGTTCAAATAAATGAAGAGGCAATAAGAAATGTGGGAGAAGCATATCTGGTAGAAAAAAAATATACTGCAGCTTTAAAAGAGTTTTTGAAAGCTGAAAAAATTTATTCAGAGGATCCATTTCTTCAAAATGATATTGGTTTAGCCTACATGGCAAAAGGAAACACTAAGCTTGCAATAATTCATTTTAAAAAAGCAATAAGCATAGATTTTAGTTACGCACCTGCCCTAAATAATTTGGGGACAGCATATATGGCAATGGGCAGTTGGGATGATGCAATTTCTTGTTTTAAAAATGTTTTGGAAGATATGCTGTATTCAACACCACACTATTCCTTGTCCAACCTGGGGTGGGCACATTATAATAAAAACCATTATAGGATCGCAAAAAAATATTATACTAAAGCACTTGAAATAGAACCTGATTTTATACAAGCTTTGCATGGGCTTGGGCTTACATATATTGCAACCGGACAATTTTTGCAAGCTGTAAAAAAACTGGAAAAAGCAGTTCAAATTTTGCCGAATTTTGCTAAACTGCATTTTGATTTGGCAAATGCTTATGTATTGGAACATGATTATGAAAAGGCACGAAAGGCTTATAATACTGTTGTGAAGCTTGCTCCTAACAGTATTGTTGCAAAAAAGGCCAGGATTAAGTTAGAAAAAAGCTCATTTAAAAACAAAGGAGGTGTGAAAAGATGATTAAAATATTTGTTACAATAGTTTTATTCTTTCTCACATTGCCTTGTATATGTTTTGCAGAGTCAAAAACAATTTTTGCAAATCACAAGTATGTTATGGGAGATAATGATTCTAGGAATGATGCAAGACGAATGTGTCTTATGGAAGCAAAGCGAAAAATTTTGGAAAAAGCAGGAACATATATTAGCACCGAGACAAAAGTTGAAAATTATCAACTAACAAAAGATGAAATTTCTGCTTATTCTGCAGCACTTATAAAAGTTGCGGTTATTAAGGAAAAATGGAATATGGTTGGTGAGAACATGGCTGTTGTAATGCATGTTAAGGCTGAAGTTGATAAAAGTAATCTTGAAAAGCAGTTAGCAAATATTAAAAAAAATGTTGCAGCACAAAATGAAATAAAAGAGCAGGAAAAAAGATTAAAAAAATTGGAGCAAATGATTGTAATACTTCAAAAAAAGCAAAAAATGACCAAAGATTCAAAAAAGGTAATGGTTTTTGTTGATAAAAGGAATATGATTTTTCAGGAGATAGATGATCTGCATTTAAGAAAAAATAAAATATTATCAGAGATAAAAGCAGGAACAAGAAATGCAATTGAAATTGTCGAAAGGGGGATGACAAAAAAGGAAGTAATTTCTTTTCTTGGCCCCCCTCGCGTGCGCGCAAAAAATTATGACTACTTTAATTATGGTAAAGTATGGGTAATTATTGAAGATGGTATCGTAGCATGTGTTGTTGATTCTTTTTGTTATGACGTATTAAATGATTGCAGCGATTATAGTGCTAACTGCATAAGAAAATGAAAACAATGCATGCAATTGAAACATAAAATTGCACACTACAATAGACATTTCTAATTGATAAGGCAAATCCTCAATTTTTATCAGACATTACTTACCTGAAAGCAAAAAAGTTATTGAGCTATTGATAATTGTACATTAAATATTGTTTAATACTCAAATACGGTTTAATAACTAAAACCGTTGACAATTCTGATATGTGATTAATTATGAGTTACTTTCGCATTACAATTCACTATTTATTTGCAACACTTATGTTGTCTGCATATGGAAGTCAGGTTTGCCCAAAGCTTGATACTTTGTCTTTCGTAAATTTTGGGATTTTAATCAGCGCCTCATTTTTTTTGATGCTTATTTTCAGAAAAGGATTTGAACAAAAAATAGTGTGTTTAGCGCATGAATCAACAAGGGCTAAAAGGCAATTTTGTTTTGACTTTGCACTATGTATATTTTCTGGAATATTTATTTTGATTTTTAATATACTTTTTTATAATTTTTCAGTGGCCAGTGGATTAAAATTGATTACAGGTTATCTTGTAATAGGTTTTTTTATTGCTATGGATATGTCGCTTGTGCGCAGTCATTTAATAATTAAAAATGCTGTTTTTCAAAATCCAATTGTTTCATCGCCACCTGATAAGTTTACTCCGATGACACGGAAATTATCTACCACAGCCATAATAATATTGATGATGTCTTCTGCTATTATAGGCCTTGTAATTTTTAATGATATGACATGTTTATTGAGCAATGACACTAATAGCAGCTCATACAACCAGATTCGCTGGTATATAGTTTTTAAAATTTTTTTTATAATGATTGTTTTGCTTATTATTACAGTCAATTTGATTGTATCATATGCCAAGAATCTCAATATTTTGTTTAAAAATGAAATCAAAGTGCTTAAAAGGGTCAGTAATGGTGATTTATCAAAATTTATTCCTGTATCTACCATAGATGAGTTTGGAGTCATTGCAGGATATACTAATAATATGATTTTGGGTTTAAGGCAGAATATCCAGCTTATAACGACTATAAATCTAGCCAAAGAGATACAGCAAAACATTTTGCCCCAAAAAGCACCTTGTTGTACTGGATTGGATATCGCCAGTACAAGTATATATTGTGATTATATAGGAGGGGACTACTATGATTATCTCATCTTGCCTAATAATAATTTGGGTGTAATTGTTGCTGATGCATCAGGCCATGGAGTTGAGGCTGCTTTATCTGTTACAACTTGTAGGGCATTTTTGCGTGCTACTTCACATGAATTTAAAACTCCCGCAAGTCTTATGGACAAAGTCAATAAATTTCTTGTTGTAGATAGCCTGGAAACAGGGCATTTTGTAACAATGTTCTTCCTTGAAATAGATATGCTAAATAAAAAGCTGCGCTGGGTTCGTGCCGGGCATGATCCTGCAATTTTATATGATCCAATCCAGAATAATTTCCGCAAACTGGCTGGAGCAGGAATTGCTCTTGGAGTTAACGGAAATTATAAATATACAGATTGCACTTTTAATCAATGGGCTCCTGACAGTATTATAGTTATCGTAACAGATGGTATAAAAGAAGCATTAAACAGCGAAAACAAAATGTTTGGTACAAAAAGAGTGCAGGAAATAATACGTATGCATGCAAAAGAAACAGCAGAATCAATTAAACAAAATATTATTAAAGGCCTTAAAAAATTTACCGGAAAGATTCCTTTGGAAGATGACATTACTCTTACAGTAATAAAAGTTGTGCCATCTTAAATGATATCTATACAGAGTTTCTATCTTACAAAAAAATGCCTTCCCAAGATAAAAATAACCGGAATATGAAAAACAAATCTTTTTCAATATTAAACAAATCGCTTTTCTCATGGTCTTTTTCCGGGCAGATAAAACTTCAAATAATTTTAGTTTTGATAATATGCATAACAGTTTTTATTCGCGTAATACCTTTAGAAATGCAAAAAAGAATTGTCAATGAAGCCATAAAATTAAGAAACGCTGATCTATTACTAATATATAGCGGAATATATTTTGTATCTATTGTTTTTGCAGGAATTTTAAAATATCTAAGTAACATTTGTCAAACTATTATAAGTCAGAGAGCTTTGTCTAATATGAGAAAAGATTTTTATGACCATATTCTGACACTGCCTGTTACTTTTTTCAGAACTACTTCGCCTGGTATGGTCGTAACAACTCTTATCAATGAACTTGCCTCAGCAGGAGAGTATGCAGGCATAGCAATAGCTGTGCCTATAACAAGTATCTTGTCGCTTTTGGTTTTTTTTATTTATTTGATATACTTGAACTCAACTTTAGGCCTTGTATCTCTAGTTATATATCCTGTTGTTATTTTCCTGATTCCTTTTCTTCAAAAAAAAGCAAGTGCAGCTAATAGAAAACGAATGGATATAACCCGCAACCTGTCAAACAAAATCACTGAGTCTATTGCAGGTATACATGAAATTCAGGCAAACGGTGCTTTTGCTATTGAAACTTTTAAATTTAATAAAATAGTAGATAAGTTATATAAAATCAGGATAAAATGGAATCTTTTTAAATTCAGTATAAAAGCATCCAATAATTTTTTTAACAATCTGTCACCTTTTATTATTTTTATAATAGGAGGATATTTGTCAATCAATGGTCGTCTGGAACTTGGAGTTCTAGTTGTTTTTTTATCAGTACAAGAAAAGTTGTTTGATCCATGGAAAGAGCTTATAGAATATTATCAGACCTATCAAGATGCTTTAGTAAGATACAAGAAAGCAATCGAATATTTTGACGAAGATCCTTTTGGCGTTTTAGAGCCAGCTGGTCGCGATCCTTATATTTTTAATGGAAAGCTTGAAGTAAAAGATCTTTCCTTTGCAACAGATGATGGTGTTATTCTGCTCGACAAAATAAATTTTTCAATAAATCCTGGTGAGCATTTGGCTATTATAGGTTTTTCAGGAAGCGGCAAGAGTACACTAATTCACTGTATAAACAAACTATACAAATATACAGGAGGGCATGTTTATATTGATGGAAAGGAAGTGAAAGATCTTTCAATAAAAGATGTAGCCTTAAATATTGGTTTTGTCTCTCAGACTCCATATCTATTTGATGCCACTATTAAAGAAAATCTTCTTTATTCTTATATGTCTGATAAGATCTCTTGTTTGGAAAGCCTTGGGAATTGTCCGACATTAGATGACCTGGTTAAAGTTCTTCAGGAAACTGATATGTTTATAGATGTTTTGCATTTTGGCCTCAATACTATTTTATCTTCTGAAAAGTATCATGATCTGATTTCTGTTATTGTAGCAATACGAAATAAATTCATAAGGTTATATGGAGATAATCTGTCAGATTACGTGGAATTTTTTGATGAGACAAAATATCAGTACAACTGTAGTATATATGAAAATCTTGTATTTGGTGTGCCAAATCAAAAGGCACCAAATGAAAAAGGAATGGATGACAGGGCATTTTTTATCAATTTTCTTAATGAAACAGGTCTTACAAAGCCACTGGAAGAGTTAGGGATAGCACTTGCTACACAAGTTGTAAATATATTAAAAAATTTGCCTTATGAAGGGATTTTTTTTGAGCAAAGTCCCATTTCTTATGATGAATTTGAAGAATACAAATTATTAGTTGATCAAATTAAAAAGTCAGATCACAAAGTTACATCAATTCAGCAGAAAAAAATACTTGAGCTTGCACTTCGTTTTACGCCAGGCAAACATAAAGTCATTGCTTTGTCTGATAATATTGAAAAGATGATTTTAAAGGGTAGAAAATTATTCAGAAATAAAGTAATAACAGGTGCTCCTGGAAGGTTTTCCTTTTACAAAATTTCTGATTATTTGTACTCTCAATCCATTTTAAACAATATTATTTTTGGAAAAGTTAAAGATATAAATCCTTTTGCAAAACAAAAAATAACTCAGCATATTGTTCAATTATTTGTTGAAGAGGATATTCTTGAGAGAATAATTGAAATAGGAATGGAATTTACAGTTGGCAGCAAAGGTGAAAAACTTTCAGGTGGGCAGCGTCAGAAAATTGCAATTGCCAGGATTATTTTAAAAGATCCAGGATATTTAATCATGGATGAAGCAACATCTTCTCTTGATAACAAGTCCCAGGCACGTATACAAAATCTTATAAATAGCAAAAAAGGAAAAGTTACCATTATATCTGTTGTACACCGCTTAAATATTATTAAAAATTTTGATAAAATTGCAGTTATGAAAGCCAGCAAAATCGTTGAAATGGGGACATACAAAGAACTTATTGCAAATAAAGGAATATTGTATGAACTTTTACAAAGCTCAAAATAATATTGATAAATCCTGCGAATTTGATGAAAATTTATACTTGTTAAGACAGCTTGATTTTTTTTCGGATTTGCCACTTGAAACAATAAAGATCTTTGCATATTTATGCATAAGAGAAACATACACAAGAGACGATTATCTGTTTCAGCAAAATATTGATGATGGAAAGGCTTTTTATATCATATCTGGCCATGTCAAGCTTATATGTAATGATGAAAAAGAAGAACAATTAATTCGAATTTATGAAAAAGGTGTTTTTTTGGGGGGGTTGGCGCTGGTAGGCAAGATTCCACGACTTTTTTCATTAAAAGCATTGACAAAAGCTGTTTGCCTTACAATTACTCGTGAAAAATTTCTAAAGGCTGTAAGACAGTTACCAGAACTAATGCCAAATGTTTTTCAATCAATTGTTGAAAGTATATATACTTCTGAACGGGTTTTTTTTTATAAGCATGCTAAAAATTGTCAATACTGCAAGCAAAAAACTATTTTAACTTTTTTATAATAAAAGTTAGGATTAATTTGTCTATATATTTTGATTTACCCATGGATGATTTAATATATTCAATCGAATCTGCTGAAAAAAGTCTTATTTTATCACTTGAAAATCAACTTTCCGAGTTATCTGTCTTGCAAGGATCTCTTGAAATATTTGGCAGACACATAGGAATTAAGAAAAAAGGTGTATTTGAAATCAATATTGTGCTGGATGAAATTATTACAAATATAATTTCATATGGATATAATGATAAAAGAAAACATGTAATTAATGTAAAAATAACATTTTATAAACAAAGCAGCTTAATAATATATGTTGAAGATGATGGTGTACCTTTTAATCTTATTGAAAGCAAAGACCCTGATCTTGAAAGTCCGATTGAAAAGCGAGACGTTGGAGGTATGGGAATTTATATAATTAAACACTATATCAATGATATAGCATATATAAGAAAAGAAAATAAAAATATTATAAAAATAAAAAAAAATATGGGTAAAAAGGAGTTGGTAAATAAAAAAAAAGGTGAATATGAGGTTTTATAGAATTGTTGTTAGATAAACATGGGATGTATGCTTTTATGAACCATTGATGTTTTTTACTACAAACAAATTTTTATTCAAGGTTATAAAATGGAATTAATTGAAAAAAAACAAGATGAAATTTTCATTTTCAATGCTAAAGGGCGTATCGATTCTAATACATCACCTTATTTTGAAAAAAAAATAGTTGAAGCTGCTCAAAATGGATCTAAAAAAATTTTACTTGATTTCGCAGAGTTAAATTATATTTCAAGCGCTGGTTTAAGAATTATTCTTAAAGCAGCGCGTTTGTCCAAACGAAATGGCGGCACTATAATATTATGTTCACTTAAAGATTATGTTATGGAAGTTTTTGAAATAGCAGGGTTTGACTCGATTTTTACTATAGTATCTTCAGTAGAAGAGGCAATTGAACATTTTTAACTGATACTTGTTTTAGCTTTTCACTATTAAATATAAATATTTTTTTTAAGGCTTTGCTTGAAATTCCAAGAATTTTACTTGCCATACTAAAATCGCCTTTTGCTTGTTCCATTGCATCAACAATTAAGATATGTATCATCTGGTTTATCGTGGGTAGTTGATCGCTAAAGATAACGTGAAATGGTTTTTTCCCCCCTATTGATTTTTTCATTATTATTTGTCCTTTTCTGTAATAATATATTTTAAAAGTATTCAAAAAAGCAAATAATATACCAACCTATACAATTAGTTATAATTTATTGATTTATAAAATTTAATTTTTATTTGGATAATATGTATTTCTATAAATAAACGTAACTTATATTTCATTTCTATATTGAAAGCCTATACAAAGCTTAATTGTTTTATATGTAAAAATCTATTATTTCTAATAAAATCAATTGCTGTTATGTCGAACTCACGTTAAATAATAATTATAGTGTAAATAAAATCATGTGCTTTTTTCAATATATTGGTACTGCATATTTTTTAATCGTTTGCTTAATGCCTGCCTAGAAATACCTAACAGTCTACTGGCAATGGAATAATTGCCTTTAGCCCTTTTCATTGCCTCTATAACAAGTAGTTTGCATCCCTGCTTTATGGTTGGCAGCTGACCTGCAAATTGCATTTTAACCAGATCACCATGCTCTTGTTGAGTCACCTCTTTTTTTTTTGTATGTCCGTAAATATATTCTTTAAATGTTTCTAACGAAAGAATTTTTGAATCATGTATGCATATAGCATCATAGATTATAGAATATAATTCCCTGATATTTCCTGGGAAATAATATGTCTCAAGCAATGTATATAATTCCTTGGGTGGAGTTGGTTTATTTTTATTTAAAGCAGTAGATATCTGATTAAAAAAATAATCAACTAAAACAGGTATGTCTGCCTTACGTTCACGTAGAGGTGGAACATGAATATGATGTGTTCTGAGTCTGAAATTTAAGTCATCTCGGAATTCATTATCTCTTTGAAGCAACCAAAGATTTTTATTTGTTGCTGTAATTAGGCGGACATTAGCCATTTTGTGATCATCAGTTCCCAATGGCAAATATTCTCCTTCCTGAATTAACCTTAGCAATTTGATTTGTGAAATGGGTGTTAAATCGCCTATTTCATCTAAAAAAAGTGTTCCACCGTCAGCTTTTTCTACAAGTCCGCGTCTATCTGCCAAAGCTCCTGTAAATGCTCCCTTAATATGTCCAAAAAGTGTATCTGAAAATACATTATCATCAAGGCCTGCGACATTGACAGGTACAAATGGTAGTTTTGAATTGCGCATTTCATGCAGAGCTTTTGAGATAAGCTCTTTTCCTGAACCTGTTTCCCCTGTGATTAAAATCGGTTGAGATGAATGGCAAACAGCTTTCATATATTTTAAGATGGATAACATATTCTGATCATTTGTAATAATTTTGTCAACAGCCCCTCCCATTTTGCCTCCATACTATCATTTTTTTTGATACTTTATTTTTAAATGAAAAAATAAATATTATTTAGTTAAATTTTGTTGTCCAAAAGGCTAATTACACAATTTTTTGCATTTTTATTTAATTATCTGTGAAATAGAGCATTAGGGTTTGTAGATATCTAAAAGTTATGACAATTTAAGTTGTTCAAATATTGTAAAGTTAGCAGGTGATTTTGCTGAAGTGGTAAGCAAAGGGAGAATATTAGTTGTCCAATTAGCTATTTGAATGTTTCATTTTTCAAAATGAGAAAAGGTATTAATTTTGTTTCATTGAAGATTGCTATCTAATTGGAATTGATAAAAAAATTATTTTAAAGAAGCAAAAAGTATATTATTATAATAATCTTAACTTTTAATAATTATAATAATATGTACAGTTGTTTTTATCAATCTTTTATTTTACAGTTATGATTATAAAAGTATTTTTGTAACCATAACAGATCAATAATTATACCGAAATTACAGCATATTTTGTTTTAATCGTTAAACAAGTTAATTTTTTTGCATTATATTTTAGTTGGATTTTATCTATTAACAAAATATTATTATTTTACTTTGACACATTAAACAGCTTATTTTATAATGACCAAAAGTATAATATTTTTGTCATTAAAATACCCATGCCTTTTTTTAATCTTAGCTAAACTCATTTCATAAAATTTTTACATATTTTAATTTGGAACAGATATATTGGGTCAAATTTTATTTTAGAAGAGATTACTTTAAGTAAATATAAATAAAAAAATGTCATAAAAAATGATAAAAGCAATACTAATGCTTAAAAAAGGTTTTTTATTATTATGGACGCGGTGCTAATAAATCTTTTTATTGATGCAGCTATTAATGTCCTGGAAACATTAGGGGGGGGGGAGATAAAAGTACAAAAGCCTTATCTCAAAAAAAGGCCATATGCAAAAGGCGATATATCAAGTGTCATTGAGATGTCAGGGGAAACCAACGGAACGTTTTCCATAAGTTTTTCTGAAAAAAGCATATTGTCCATAGTTTCCATCATGTTCGGAGAAGAGATGAAGGAGCTAAATGATGATATAAAAGATGCTGTAGGTGAAATAGCAAACATGATTTCAGGACAGGTTACTCAGAAATGGATTACGGTTGGCAAGTCACTCAAGGCCGATTTGTCAACTGTTGTTATGGGGCAAAATCATAAGATTTCAGATAAACCAAATCATAAGATTGTTGTAATTCCCCTTGATACAAATAAAGGAGAAATTATAAATAAAGGAGAAATTACAATTGAAGTGTGTTTTGAACAATAATATCAGAAAATATAGGCATAACAGGTAACGTTAGCAAAATAACTTCCTATTATATATTTCCCTTCAGGTCATATTGACCTGCTCTTCAATGAAAGTTTTTTATTCTAGATTAAACGAATCTAATTTAAAGAAAAGCATCCAGTTATATAATTTATGTTATACTGTTAATAGCTTGCAGGTGGTTTTTTAGCTTGCCTTAAAACATATATGAAAAAAAGGTAAACAAGTGCCGTACTTTAATAAAAAAATATTTTTTTTGCTCTTTCTACTGTTATCTTTTTTATCTATAAGTTGTATATCGACGCTGCCAGAGTATGTTCACAAACGCCCTTTGAAAAATTATTGGGCTGAGTCAAATGTTGTTGTATTTAGTTTTGATTCTCCGGTAAATGCACCTTATGCGGGTTATGCTGCAGCGAAAATATTATACCAGGAACTTATTAAATCAAACATATTCAAACAAGTTGTTTTTGAATATGTTTTTGACGATTTAACATTAGAAGATAAAATCAGAAAATCACTTTCAAAAGGGTGTGAACTTATAATTACAGGAAAGATTAATTATTATTTTGAAGGCAGTCTTTTGGAAGAATCACGTGTTGATGAAGAAATACAAATAACAAATGCAATTTCAAAAGAGAGAATATGGTATGCAGAAACTATAAGAACCGGCAAGCCAATTAAAAGTAAAGATTATTTTATTTTTGCCTCCAAGGGGAAAAAAGCTCCTACTCCCATGGACTTGATGACATATAATGCAAAAAAAATTTGCAAAATGATACAATGGGTATCTCCTGATTTTGAGATTCTTTCAGAAGATATGAAAATGGTAAATATCGCAAAACATTATCTTAAAGAAAAAGATATCGAAAAAGCAAATGTTTATTTTAAAGAGGCTCTTAAGATAAATCCGGATAATTTTGCAGCATTGTATTATATGGGCGTTTTGCACGAAGAAAAGGGAGATAAAATTCAAGCAATGGAAATGTATCATAAAATTATAAATAAATAGTCATATAAGATAAAATTATTATTTTTACATTTTTTTGTAAAACAGAATGAAAAATAAAAGCTTTTAACTACTTCATAATTTTTTATCAGCTTAAATGCTCATTGGTGATACATACACAAATTGCAGATATTTGAAAAATTTATTGTTTTATCTGGATAATATTAACGTGATCGTATGGCATATTAGACGGGATATATCCTATCACGCCTTTGTTATTTTGAACAAATTTAAGTAAATCTTCAGCATTCGAAAATGACTTGGGCGGAATGCCTGTACCAGAAACAATTGCACGTTTCCAAAATATGGAAAAAGAAAAAGGCGTTTTATGAACATATTTTTTTAGTAAATCTTTATGTTCACGACCTTTGTTAATTATTACAGCATGAATTCTGGAGCCATCACTCCATTTTTTCTTTTTTCCCAGAAAGATTTGCTTAATTTCCCTTTGCGTAAGGATATTATTTGGAACCGATTTGTTGGTAATTACTAAAATATCGGCAAATGCAGGTGTTTTGATCAAAACCTGCCCAATTATAAATAAAAAAACAAAAGATTTTGTCATTCATTTGTTTCCTGTGAATTTTTTTGCTAAAAATTCAAATTGACTCTCCATGATAAATGATCCTTTTTTTCAGTATATTCGGTTTCATTATCTGCAAAATCGTATTGACAGGCTGTTACGGAATGAAAATTTTTTCAAGTTCAAGGCACAAAATTAATTTGACCATAGACATACAGGTAGTATTTAAGCGGATCAAATTAATTTTCTAACGCAGAAATTGGATAAATTGCGTTTTGTAACAGCCTGGCGACCTCTATTAAAGCACTATATGTGGTAGACAGCTTAAAAAAAGGTCATTTGACGAATATTAATTAAAATATTTTGAGAAAAATACTTTTTTTGCGGAGCTAAAAAGAATCAAATTGTTTGTAACACCTATTTTATTAAATTTGTTTTATCGAAATTCATAAGTTATACGAAGTATGGAAATAAATATGAAAAGGTTAAGAAAAGAGAAATCAGTAAGATATTTATACTAAATAATACTATATTGATTTTGTAATAACAAAAACTTATTCTTTATTAAGTTTAGCATTACTTGGTATAAATTAACAAATAAATTCTATCATCTTTTTACTTGAAAAGATAGAAGTAAAATCGATAAATATGCAGGCTGTTATAATTTGTTTATGACTTGGCCAGTAATTACTTTTGGATAAAAATATGTTGATTTCCTAGGCATTATCATGCCTTTTTCCGCTATATTTTTGACCTGCTTGATTGATGTTGGATTTAGCAAGAGCGACATATCGCATTTGCCGGATAAAACAGCCTCAATGCTGTGTTTTTCAGAGCTCGAGTAGCTAATCAGATTTTTGTTGTCAAGGTTTTCTTTGCTAAACTCTAATATTTCCATTAGGATCAAACGTGTTAAAACAGTAACATCAATGTCCATTAATAGGGCTGAAAGCTCATCTGAAAACAATCGCTTCATGATATTTGGCTTAAGCATAAAAAGATAAAACTCAGAACAATCTTTAATTGTTACACCAATCGTTTTTTTCTCATTGCTGGTTTTAAGTGCTGAGACAAACTGTTTTCTGGATTTTTCAATATCGTTTAGATTAAATGGTATTGTTTGTATTTCAAAATAAGTTTTGGCTTTATCAATAAATGAAGCCAATAAAACAGGTTTAACACGTTTAATGATTCTGTGAGCAGGACGTATTATTAAACCTGGATCATCCATACTGCAAAGATACATCATGATGTAGTTCGCAGGATGCTGAATCGAATAATCGTGGTTTTTTTCTGATAGCCAGTCTCTGTAGTTAAGAGCTGTTTCATATCTGTGGTGTCCGTCTGCAATAAAAAGTGTCATATCTTTCATCGCATCTGTTACATAATTATGAACTGTTTTATCAGTTATGCGCCATAGTTTATGCCTGTGCCCTAAACTGTCAGTAAAATCAGAGTCGGTTTTTTTATTAGAAATAGCATTTTTTAAATAGCTTAAAATATTTTTTTGGTCATGGTAAAGTGAAAAAATTGGGCTGAAATTGGCATTAGATGCCTTCAGAAGTTCAAACCTTTCAGATTTTACCTTGGAAAATGTTTTTTCATGAGGCAAAATGATACCTTTTTTAAAAGGCTCAATGCCCACAAGAGATAGCAATCCAAACCGTTGAATAGTTGTTCCTTCATGGGGAAATTCAATAGAGGTCAGATAATACGCAGGTGAATTATCCTGAATTAAAATATTTTTTGAAAGCCAACTGTTGAAATGTTCAGCCGCTCTTGTATAGCAGTTGTTATCTGATGTATCGTTTTCAGATGTTTTGCCTAATATTAACCTTATTATATTATTTGGGTGAAGATTGTAATAATTTTTCTGTTCATGCTTTTGAATAACATCATATGGAGGTGTTGTAACATCAGCAAGATTTTTTATGATTTTAGGATTGTACAGTATACCTTGAAACGGAATTATATTTGCCATTCTTATAAAATTCCTTAAGCCGTTTTTTTGATTTTTAATAAAAATTAATGATAACCTGATATATTTAGGATGTTTAGTTATTGCCCATCCAGAAATGGCTATTTTGCCCAATTGAGCGTTTTGTTATGTGTCTGCGTCATTCTTAAATTTTAATCCTCGACAGGCTGCTGCAAAATTCGATTTATCCAATTTCTGCGTTAGCAAATTAATTCGATCCGTTTAAATGCCACATGTATGCTTGCGGTTAAAATTTTCGCCTTTCTTGTCTTTGGACAAACTCTCTTGTTTCTGGATGGACACTATTTATTCACTTTTTGAAATTATCACACAATACAAAGTATTAGTTTGTAAAAAAATACAATATGTTGTATGTATAAATTATAAATTGAACTCAATAAACAGACCCATATATATATAAATAAATAATTTTAGATGTGCAAGTAAAATAAAACATCTGTTGTTTTTTTAGTATGTTGTTACTTAAAAAATGTAATTTCGACAGGCTGTTACAAAACGGAGATATAACTATTATGTGAATAGCGAAAATGTTAGGCATAGCGATCTGTGCAACGGGTTATATTTTAAAATTGCGTAGATGGCCTTAAATTCCATCTTTCCAGCCTATTTTTTCAGCAAGGTTACTTTTTCTGTATACCATAGTTTGAAGTATTATCCACTATGATAATCTTAAGATCATCAATAGAAGCGTTTTTAACTTTATCAGCTATTTTAAAAATTGTTTTGTGCTTATTATAGCAAGGAATAATAACTGAAAGTTTCATTGATAGCTTTTTCATTATTATAAATTAGTATATCTTCATCGCCCAAATATATCAATTATTATCTTTTTAATTATACACCATCATCTATCCTCCACACGAAAATATTCTTAGTCAGTTCTTCATCTATTGTCAGTTCCATGTTTTCAAATTTAATGCAAAACGCAGGATTTTTTCTATGAACAGTTACGATAATTCCTGGCTGTAATCCCACGGACATCAATTGATGAAGATTTGAATGGCTCCCCGGTTTAATATATGTAATTTTTCTTTTTTCACTTGGGTTAAGCTCATTCAAACTGACTACTGTATTATTAATTAGTGCCTGAACGAAAACTCCTTAACCTATTGTTTTTAATAAATATAATAATGAATTTTTGAAACGAAGGTTTCTATAGATTTCCATTTTTGAGACGATACATCAAGGAGTTACTCGACAAATCTCCCAAAATCTTCGTTCCAAAAAACGTCCAAAAAATTTCTAATTGTGACTATAACTTACTGAAATTATTAACTTTTGTTTAAAATCTGTACTTTTCATTCAGGCGCTAAATAGTCTTTTTGCCCAATTTCTGCGTTAGAAAATTAATTTGATCCGCTTAAATACCACACGTAGGCCTGCGGTCAAATTAATTTTTTCGCCTTGAACTTGAAAAAAATTTCATTGATGGACAAACACTATTTAGTACTTATTTTCATATAATTTTAAAATTATAGGCTAAAAATGGAAATCCCATATTATTGAATTACGCTTTATGTTGGATAAGGTTAAGGTTTAATTAGCTTAATTAGTAAAATTTGACAGTGAAAGCAGCATTCAAAAATAATAACTCTATAACGATATTTAGGCTTTTGATGTACAATATGCTGAAATTTTACTTTTAGACAATATGCAACATATAACACATATATCGCTAAGTTTCGTTGTAGGGATAAGACTTTTACCTTGGGAAGATACCGATTCGGCAATCCAAGTAAAGTTAGCAAAGCACTTATAAGTTAGATACAAAGAACAAGAAAATGTGTCAAGTATAAATTTGACTTAATTATCAAAAACAGAGACAAATTCTTTGTGCTTGCTGAAAAACAGAGATCTTTTAACCCTTTTTTTTATAAGGAAAAATTATAAAGAGGTTGTCATTATTCCGTTTCCTATTCTATCTTTTATGGATGCGCTTAAAGTAACTTCATGTTAAAAATTTTCTTGAAAAAAAAAATCAGAGTTGATAGCCTTTTAACTAATAAATTTTAATAAAATGGTAAAGTTATTGGTCTTTTTAAAAAAACATGGGTTATTATTGTAAGGAGTCATAATGGTTAAAGTTGGTGTTGTTGGTTCAACAGGATATGCCGGGGCAGAACTTGTCAGAATATTGGCTGGTCATAAGAATGTAGAGCTTACTGTACTTACTTCAAGACAGTATGCAAATATACAATTTAGTAATGTTTTTCCTTCAATGGCAGGAATAGTACACTTAGAGTGTGAGGAAATGTCAATGGACAATCTATGTGAAAAAGCTGATGTGTTGTTCCTGGCGCTTCCACATAAAATACCAATGCAAATTGTACCAAATTTTTTAAAAAGAGGTAAAAAAATTATTGATCTTTCGGCTGATTTCAGATTGAAAAATGCTTTTACTTATGAAAGATATTATCAACCTCACTGCGCAAAGGAGTTATTAGACAAAGCTGTTTATGGCCTTTGCGAAGTATATAAAGATAAGATTAAAAATACAGATTTTATCGCGAATCCAGGATGTTATCCAACAAGCGTGCTTTTACCTTTAATACCTTTAATTAAAGCAAAAATGATAGATGTAAAAACAATTGTCGTTGACTCAAAATCCGGAGTAAGTGGAGCTGGACGATCTCTTTCTCTTACAACTCATTTCTGCGAGGTGAATGAATCATTAAAGGCATACAAGGTGACAAAACACCGTCATAAACCCGAAATGGAGGAGATATTAAGCTGCGTGGTTGAAACAGATATTAAAATAACATTTGTTCCGCATCTTATCCCCATGACTCGTGGAATGTATACAACAATATACGCCCGTCTTGCCCAAAAACTTGACTTTAATGATATTCAAAACTGTATTAGTGAATATTATTATAATCGTCCTTTTATTCGCATATGTCCTGAAAATATACAGCCAGATACACGTAATGTTAAGGGAACAAATTTTTGTGATATCGGATTAGCCATAGATGATACAAATAATTGTCTTGTTCTTATGTCTGCAATTGACAACCTTGTAAAAGGCGCTGCTGGTCAAGCTGTGCAAAATATGAACATAATGCTGGGCTTTGATGAAACTGTTGGACTTATGAATGCTTCTGCACCTATTTAAATTTTGCTCCCAAAATGTACCACGTTTATAGCCAAAGCTCTCATGAGCATTATTAAATATAAGCTAAAAACTTTTTTGAATAAACTTGACAAAGAGAAGTAAAAATGACATTTGTTATTTATTAAATAAGGGAAAGTTTAATAATGTATACAAAATTTTGCGATATATTTCAGACAAAACACGAGTATGCCAGTACGCATAACAGACAAAATGTAATTGGGTATATATGCAGCATGGCTCCTGAAGAGGTGGTTTATGCAGCAGGCTTTTTACCTGTTCGGGTGATGGGTTCAAATAAAATGCAAACTGTTTCAGATGCTTATATTCCAGCAATTTTTTGTTCTCATTGCAGGGATATACTTGCTCAGGGCTTGCAAGGTAAATATAATTATCTTAAGGGCCTGGTCCATACAACTAGCTGTGAGAAAATGCGAAGCGCTTTTGATAGCTGGCAAAGACATGTTTCAGGATCAAATACTTACTATCTTTGGATGCCACAGGTTTTAAATAAGGATGCCGAAGAAACATATTTTGCCGAAGTTTGCAGATTTAAACAGCAGTTCGAAAATGACTGGCAGGTTAGCATAAGTGATGAAAATCTTTTCCAAGCAATTACAGTATACAATGAAAACAGACGGTTAATGAGAAAGATATATGAGTTGACCCAAAAAGTTCCATCACCTGTTTCAGGAAAAGAGCTTGTAAGCATGTCTTTAGCCGGTCAGATAATGGATAAAGCCGAACATAGCATAATTGTTAAAGAATTTATTGAAAATGTTCAGCAGCGGGATGTGGATGAAGATGATGAAGAAGCGCGAGTTATGCTTATAGGTAATTCAAGTGGTGGTCTTGAGTTAGTTCAGCTTCTGGATTCACTTGGTGCAAAAATAGTAGTAGATGAGACCTGTTTCGGGTTGCGATATTTCTCAGAAGAGATAAATTATACAGATAACCCGCTAAAAGCAATTAGTCAGAAATATGTTACAGGTATGCCATGTCCTGTAAAAGACACTAGTCTGCCCCGCAAACGGATACCTTTTATTGTAGATCTTGCCAGACGCTACAATGTTCAGTTTGCGATATTGGTCTATCCTGCTTTTTGTGATCCCCATGTTTATGACAATCCTTTGATTCATGAGACTCTGATAGAAGAAGGTATAAAGGTATTGGAAATTGCAGAAGATTTCCCTTTGCCTGTAGGCCAGCTTCGCACACGTATTGAAGCTACTCTTGAAAGTGTCTGCTAATTTTCTTTGGGCATTTTTTTAAAACTTGCAAGTCGTTTAAATTTCAGTAAGTTTTTAGAAGATTTAAAATAAATATTGCAAAAATTTTTTATCTTAAATGGAAAAATTTGAACATTGATTAATAGGAAATGTGCTTTTATTATGCCAAAAATGACAGTCAAATATCCAACAAGACCCCTTGAATATTTTCCCAAAATGAAAGAACTTCGCAGAAGCATTGCTAAAGATACTTTTGCAGCTCAAGAAAGAGGCAAGCCTGTTATTTTAGGAGGAGAAGGAGGAGTTCATGCCATATATGCGGCTTTTGATGCTGAAGTCCTGCCTGCCATGCCCACTGGCAGGGAAATGAGAGACCTCGACTGGGTTATTCAGCTCAATCAGGCTGCTGAAGACAGGGGATTTGGCAGAGATTGCTGTGCTACTTTGCGAATAGCACTTGGTGCCCATTTCATGGAAACATTTGGGAAAAACATCAAAACCGGCAAACAATTACGACCTGATGTCGTTGTAAATCTTTTATTGTGTCAGGGACAAGCAAAATCTCACCAGCTTCATGCTGATTTTTTGGGTATTCCTAATATAAACATTGAACTTCCTTTTTTGGTACATAATATTGACCTTGCTAAAAAATATTTTGTAAATCAGTGCCATAGCGCTGTAGAAAACTTAGAGCAGATTTTAAACAGAAAATGTGACAATGAAAAATTAATTGCAGGTACTAAGATAGAACTGCAAAACAGAAAGCTCATGTCAAAAATTGCTTTGCTTCAAAAAACAGTTCCAGCGCCTTTGAAACAAAGACATCTTTGTTCTCTCATGGCCTTTCAGTTTAGGGGAGTAACGCATCGCCCTGATGTTGCCAGGTTTTACGAGCTGGTTTTAGATGAGGTGACAAAAAGAGTTGACGATGGTATTGCAGCTTGCGAAAATGAAAAGTTCAGACTTTTTCATGAAGGCAGCCTGCCCTGGTATACAAAACTCGGTGATATACTCAGATACCCTGAAAATTTTGGAGGTATTTACATTGGCTCGTTAAATAATTTCGGTATTTCAGGAAGTTTTATTATAAATGAGCAGGGAGACTGGGAAGAAGCTCCGTTGCCCTGGGAAATTGGTTGTGATATAAAAACCAGGGATGACGCTTTTAATGCTTTGGCTGATGCATTTTTGTTGTACTCACCTTTTTGCCAACTCTTCAGGCGTCCTGAATTCAGATTAAGCGCAGCTCGAAGCTGGAATGCAGATGGGATCGTTTTTGCAATAGATCGAGGTTGTGTAGGCATAACAAGCGGTCTGTATGAAAGTTCAATAGTCGCCAAAGAGGCTGGATTAAGAGCTATCAGTTATGAAACAAGCTGTACATATCCGCCAGATCTTGATGAAAAAGGATATTATAGCCTTATTGATACACTAATGGAAACCTTAGAGTATTCCAAATGATTTATTGTTGTTATTTTGATATAAAAAACATGGCATTGTTAAATAAGAACAGGTTTCAATATTTTTTTGATGTATCATTTCAGCATATTACTATACACAGTCCTATCCAAAATTAATAATACAAAAAACATAAATAAAATTTATTAAGGATGATAACTTTTTTTTTCTCCCTTCCTTTTCATAGTAACCCCTAATTTTCCCCAGTATTTTTTTTAAATTTAAGCAGAGATATTATATATTTAACTTTTAGGTTTATTGAAAATATAGCAATATCGTATAACTTATTTTTATTGACATTGGAATTGTTCTGTTTTATTCAAGATACAAGTTAAAGTACAATGGAGAAATAGCTATTTAAACCTAAACCTAAACTTTAAGTTTAACTATTAGCATGGTTTTGCTATGTATAGGTGTCTAAAAACGTTAGTTTTGGATTCTATTTTTCGTTTATTTTTTTTAGGCCACGCAATATTGATCATAATGCTTGCACGACTGGCTTTAGAACACAAAAAAAAACAAAAAGCGGTTAAGGAAAATTGACCATATACACACCAGTTATGTGCTATATATGAAAAAAGGGGGGTAATAATAGCAATATGTGCGTATTTAAGGTAGTAAGATTTTATAATAATTTTATAATAACTTTATATAAGGAGAACTAAAAAATGAGAAAAATAGCTTTTTTATGTTTAACCTTGGTACTGCTGCTTGGGGCAATGGGAGTTAGTATTGCAAAATGGTATGACACTATCTCTATTGATGGTAAGATTAACACTGGTATTGTGAATCTGAAAGTTACAGATTTGTGCGGAACCTGGATATATTATGATCAAAATTTAGAGAAAGAGTTCCGCTCAGATGTGGAGCTTTATGATGGGAAAAAACTTGTTTCTTATGCAAAAGCGGAGTTTATCGAAGATGCTGTTACGTTTAAGCTTCATAATTTATTTCCATGCATAGATTACGTAACATGCGCTATAATCGTGTCTAAAAGCACAATTCCGCTTAGGATCAGCAAACTCAACTTCAGTATCACTGGAGATGCAAGAGGTGATTGGGTCACACCTTTGATGAACAGTGGTGACATATATATTACTGTAAAAAAGTACGATGCGGGAGGCAATGAGATCGGTGACGTTAGATATGGAACTCCACTCTTCAGCGATGAGTCTATTAAAATAGACCTTCACGTCCATATTCCACAGGATGCGATCCCGCCTGGTGGTGAGGAAATGCTTATGACTGAGTGGCTTATGGACCGCTTTGCTTCTATCAAAGGTACCATTGAGGCAGCTCAGTGGAACGAAGTCCTGTCTAGTGATGGTTATGATGATGGTAATAGTGATGGTTATGATGATGGTAATGGTAATGGTGATGGTTATGATGGTGCTATACCAATTATCAATAATTAATATTATATATAGATGGTCACATATTAAATTTCAAAAAGGTGATTCCAAAGTTCTGGGTCCATATGGTTTTCGTTCAAATATTTTGAAATTATTTAGGTGACGAACTATAGCTGAGGTTGCTGAACACATTGTTTGAGATGCAGTTGAATTTCAGGAATTTTTAAAAAATGTTAACAAATTACTCTGATCAGCGTTATAGCACTGGTGCTGATCTACAAAAATAAAGCAATAAAAATAAAGCAATCATGAATAAATACATAGCGATTATGGCCATATTGCTGAGCTGCCTGGAATATTCCAGCAGCAGCTACGCATTTCAGGCGAACAATAAAGCAAGCTTTAAATTTCTCATGGTTACAAGCAGCGACAATGAAACCGAAACTAATATAGGACTTTGCATTGTCGGGTTGGAAGATGGAAATAACGATGGCTTGAATGAAGGGCTCATCATCACTATAGAAAATTCTTATGCAGGATATGAAGCATACGTTAACTTTACCCTGAAAAACATGAGTTCTGACAATATCGGTGTAATATCGTTGGAGATCAAAAACCCCAATCCGCAGGCTCTTTCGCTGGACATCATCGGCCTTGATTCTGTTACAATGTTTCCGGAAGAAACTGCTGATTTTACAGTGATTATAACAATTCTTCCATATTCACAGCAAAACCAGAATTATTCATTTGAAATGACGATGATTTTAGCAGGTTCGTAAATAAGGTAAAAAAAATATTTACGTCTAAATCAAATACAATCTTTAATAAGGAGGTATTTAAGAATGAAAAATAAACAATGCTTGTTAACAGCTTTTTTTTTGTTAATAACTTTTATGTCAAGTGTATTACTGGTAATGCCAGCTTATGCTCAGCCAAATACTGTTCCTACCCAGTATACTCAATTAGGTATCTGCATTGATGGTTCTGGAAGTATTGATTCTGAGGAATGGATTACTTTTACCCAGGGTCTGGCATCTGCAGCACAATTTAATATACCAATAAACGGCACAGTAGAACTTACTGTTGTTCAGTTTGCGGGGGGGTTTAATAGTTATGCTGTTGTTGAAGTCGCTCCTGTTGTCATTGACAGCCAGAGTGCCGCTGATTTAGCAGCCCTTACTATCAGAAATATTTCTCAGGGTAAAGGTTCAACACCCCTGGCAAAAGGTATTGATTTGCTGACAGCTCAAATGGCCACATCGCCATTTTCCCAAAAAGCCCAATGGCAAGTGATAAACATATCTACAGACGGCATGCCGACTTCTCCTATAGGCACTTTCAATGGCGGTGAAGTTGCGAAAAGAAATGCTATTAAAGCTGTTAATAAAGCTGTTGCAGCAGGTATAGATGAAGTTAGTGTAGAGGCCATTGGTTTTAAACCGGAAAATTTTGAGTGGCTGAAATCCGAGTTGATTTATCCTCAGCCTGGCATAGAGGCCCCTCCATTTCCCCCAAGAGCGCCAGTAAAAAGCGGCTTTGTGGTAGCTGTTGCCTCTTTTGATGATTACAAGGCTGTTATAAGTGCAAAATTTCAGGCAATAATTCCCCATACAATTACACTGGAACCGCTATTTGCAAATTACAAAGTCGGAGTTTATCATCAGGTAATGGTAACACTTACCGATATATATAACGTCCCAGTGGAAAACATGGATATCACATTTGAAGTCATCTCCGGTCCCCATGAAGGAACTAAAAGTATTGAGATGATAACAACAGATGCGGAGGGCAAGGCATTCTGGGGCTACACAGGAACAAAAGAGGGCGCAGATACAATTATAGCCACAAGTGTAAGCCTGACTTCAAACAAGGTTTCCTGTTCCTGGGAAAAAGATGCACTTCCACCAGCAATTCCTGGCATGACAGGTTGGGGGTTTATAGCCACTATAATAGCCTTTATTGCTTTGGCGTTTATAATGCTGCGGAAAAAAACTGGGTTTAGTCTGTAAAATAACTCTTGGCAGGAAACATTTCTAACTTGCGGGGGGGGCATGGTTTGTTCATTTGTATAGCGTCCCCCCTTAATGCTTAAAACATAGCAATTTTTAAGATCGCTTCTTTGAATGAAAAATCAACGTAGTTTTAATAGAGACGCAATGCGTTTTTGTGTTATATTCTTTGCGTGCATCCTGGGGTTTACAGGGGGTTATCTATTTTTGCGAAAAAGCTCTATGCTTAATCCATTTCTTATATTTAATACTGATATGGCAGCCTTGATTTTAAAATCTTTTGGTGAATTGATCCAGACAGACAGCACCACAATTTTTTCCGGTAATTCTTCGTTTCGGGTCATAAGCGAATGTACCAGTATAGTTCCCACAGGCATATTTGTCTCGGCTGTTATTGCCTGGCAAAGCTCATCAAAAGAAAAACTTACTGGTATTATAATGGGCACAATTGTCTTGTTTATTATAAACATGATTCGTATAATAACACTTTTTTATATTGGCACCAACTTTCCCAGATTTTTCGAGGTTGCTCACTACTTTTTATGGCAGGGTTTAGTTGTCCTGACAGTACTGGGTTTATGGCTTTTGTGGACAGAGAAAATAGTCAGCACCAAATATTAAAAAGTTTTTTACAATAATAGAATTCAAGGTCTGTTATTTTGAATTTATCTTATAGCCATTATTGTATTTTTTCATTAATATCTTTTAAGGTTTGTTTAGCTTGCTTTATCATACGCTCTATTAATTCTTCACATGTTGGAATATCATTTACCATTCCTGCAACCTGTCCGCAGCCTATAGAGCCCCATTCCAAATCACCTTCCTGAAAAGCTTTTTGAAATCTTCCTTTAGCATGATTCATCATCTCCCAGGGTGAAGCTTTGTTTTCTTTCATCTCGATAAGACTTTCAGCAAACTTGTTTCTCAACACTCTGCATCGTACTCCTGTAAGATTATCTGTAACAAGCGTATCTTTTTCACTTGACCTTACTATCCATTCTTTTACATGGTAAGGGATTGAACATTCTTTAGTTGCCATAAATCTTGTTCCCATGGAGATACCTTCTGCTCCTAAAGATAATGCAGCAAGAAGTCCTCGGCCATCACCAAAGCCACCAGCAGCTAAAACAGGTATTTTCACACTTTCCATAACTTTTGGAACCAATATCGAACTTGCGATAAAACCTGTATGCCCTCCGCCTTCCATTCCCTGAACAATAACAGCATGTGCGCCATCTTGTTCAGCTTTAATAGCATGCCGCGTAGAGCCTATTGTAGGTAAATTGATGATTCCACAAGGCTTTGTTCTTTCAATTATTTTTTTTGGGTTTCCTTTGCCGTAGCTTGCCACAGGTACTTTTTCTTCAATAATAACATCAAGCAGCTGGTCTAACTCAGGATTTTCCGGCATGAAATTTACTGCAAATGGTTTATTTGTAAGAGATTTTATCTCTTGTATGTTTTTTCTAAGCTCTTTTGGACGCATAAAAGAAGCTCCTAATATTCCAAGTCCACCTGCCTCAGATACAGCTGAAACCAAAGGAGGAAGCGAAACCCATGCCATTGCTCCTTGCACTATAGGATATTTTATTCCCAATAGCTCTGTTATTCTAGTTTTCATAAAACCTCCGCTATTTTTTTTATTGATTAATTCAAATGCTTAAGTCTGTCATGAAACAACTTAAATATAAATATTTTAAAAATATTAATCATTTGCCATGGAAATAACATCTAACAGGCAAATCGTTTGCTACAGCACCTGCACATCTGTTGCATGAAACACATGAAACTTCATGGGTTTTCCCAGAACTTATCTGCTTTACTAAAAATGGTTCTCTTATATAAGGACGGCTCATAGATATAAAATCTGCATCTCCTTTTTCTAATACCTGATTCATGAAATCTACTTTTCTTATGCCTCCAACCAGCAATAAAGGAATGTCACCTATAACCGGTTTTATCAGTTTTGCAGCTTCAAGGTTATAACCTTGCTTTAAGTTGTATTTGCCCTGCATTATTGAAAGAACAAATTTAAACAGAGGCTTTTTCCACCAGGGCATGCTTTTAACAAAGTCTTGTACTGGCACATCTCCTCTGCAAATGTTCATGAAAGAATATGATGCTGTACCACAGCTTACTTCCAGGCCATCTATTCCCAAATCTTTAAGCCAGCGAGCATATTTTACAGATAAAGATAAAGATATACCATCAAAAGGTGTATAATCATTTGTATTTAATTTTACAAGAAGAGGCATACCCAAAGGTAAAACGCTTTTCACTTTAATTATTATTTCTTTAAAAAAACGGAAACGATTTTCATCTGATCCTCCCCAGTCATCTTTCCTGTTATTAAAAAAAGGTGAAATAAACTGATTTATCAGATACCCGTGGGCAGCATGAAGTTGAATCCCGTCTGCGCCTGCTTTAACGCATCGAACTGCTGCTTCTTGAAAAGCTTTTATAATCCTGTAAATTTCATCTTCCTGCATTTTCCTTGGCTTTGAAAAATTTATAGGATCAATCCTTTTGCTTGAGGCACCTAATGGAGACTGACCTATAACATCTTTTGAGGTTTGCTGCCCGGCATGAGCTATCTGAAAAATGATTTTACTTTTCTCCTGATGAACTGCATGAGTTAGCTTTTTTAACCCATCAATCATACTATCTTCACAAATACCAGTCTGATATTTATATGCCTGGCCAAGAGGCTCGACATACATATATCCTGGAATAATCAATCCAATTTTACCTTTAGCAAGATTATTATATCTTTTAATAAGAGCTGAAGTAACTTCGCCACTTTCAGAGGCCATTGATTCATAGGTAGCAGAATGAACGAATCTATTATTAATGTTTAACCCTTTTAAGGCTTTAGGTGTAAAGATAACAGACATAATATTCACCTTTATTTTATTTTGACCTGACTTTAAATTTTAACACTATTTTTTGTTTTGTAATTTTAATGCAGCAGCATATACTTTACTTTTTTTAAGATCATACTTTTTTGCTGTTTGTTTAACAAGGTCGGAAAACCTTATTTTACCCTTATCCATTTCTGTGCTGATTACATCTATCGCTTTTTTCATTGATTCTTCCTTATTGTTTTCCCCCCCCATTACACATAAAGTGCATTCTCCTTTAATATTGCCGCGTATTTTTAACAAAGATAGCATATTGGATGAAGAATCTCTTATAATTTCTTCGTGATACTTGGTCATTTCTCTACATAAAACACAATATCTTTCACCCATTATATTGTTTATTTCATACAAAAGATTTGTTATTCGTTTTGCTGATTCATAAAATACTAATGTTTTTGTCTCTTTTGATAATTTTTCAAGCTGTTTTATACGCTTTTCTTTTTTTCTGCTGCAAAATCCAATAAAGGTAAATGAATCTGTGGGAAGACCTGCAACACAAAGAGCTGTTATGGCAGCAGAAGCACCTGGTACAGGAATTGTCTTTATGTTATTTTCTATTACAGCTTTCAAAAGACGATAACCAGGATCTGAAACAGTAGGTGTGCCTGCACTTGAAACCAAAGCAACAGATAAACCGGTTTTTATAAAATTTACTATCTGTAATGATCTTTTTTCCTCATTATGTTCATATAATGAAATTAATTTTGTTTTTATTCCATAATGAGAAAAAAATCTTCCTGTGTGCCTTGTATCTTCAGCTGCAACATAGTCTACTTCTTTTAATATATTAATAGCTCTTATGGTAATGTCCTGTTTATTGCCAATAGGCGTTGCTACAACATAAAGAGAACCTGGCTGAGTATCTGCGTTATTATTTTTTTTGTTCAAAGTCAAAAATAATCCTGTATGTTTATTGTTTAATAAATAGCCATTATGGTAAATATTGTGATATTGTTTTTTTTAAAAATTATATAGCAAAATCAATTATAAAATGCTTAAAATCTGTTTTACATATCTAAGCAGAGAAAACGTTTTAACCTGTAAAAAAATATATCAAGCATTACGCATAATTTTTATTTAAATCAAGAGAAATTTGTATATCATTAAATGATATTATCTTAAGGCAAAAAGCATTATGAAAAAAGATAATTAAAAGTTTAACACTGGATTAAACCTATAGCCTGTGCAACATAATAATTTTTGTGTTAAAAATGGCGAATATATTTATGATGGATTTTATATTTTGTGGAGGGAAATATGAACTGGTTGACTGATTATGAAAATAAAAAAACATCGGCAAAAGATGCAATTAAGGTGATCAATAACGGAGATAGCGTAGCTTTTGCATACGGCACCGAACCTCGATCTTTGGCTACGGCTTTGTTTGAAAGGGGAAAAGAAGTTGGCGGTATTAAACTTTTTTTCCCGGCACCTGGAAGATATTTTCCATGGTACGATCCGGAACATGATGATAGTTTTGAAATTACAGTGGGACATGTACTGCCTGTTGTTCAGGAAATGATACGGGATAAAAGAGGTGATTTTCTTGTGGGCTCAATGCTTTGGTCCCACAGTTTAAAAACAAGTCAACAACCAGATGTTTTAATTGCTCAGCTTTCTCCTCCTGACGAACATGGATATTGCAGCTTTGGTACTTCAATTTGGAATAAGAAACGAGCAATAAGAGATGCAAAAATTGTACTGGTCGAATTAAATCCCAATTATATTAGAACATATGGTGACAATTATGTGCATGTTTCGGAAATAGATTATTTTGTTGAACATACTCCATCTGGAATAAAACCTGGCGCAACAGATATGTTAGGCAGAAAAAATCCAGGCCCGGGTAAAATTGAAACAGAGATTGCCAAAAATGTTGCAACTCTTGTTAAAGATGGCGATTGTATTGAAATTGGAGTTGGAGGTGTAGCAGAATGGATGCCAAGATTAGGCGTGTTTGATGATAAAAATGATATTGGAGTTCATGCTGAAAACCTTCCACCTGGAATTATAACTCTTGTTCAAAAAGGGATAATAAATGGCAAAAAAAAGAATAACCATATAGGCAAAGTTACTTCAACAGCATGTGGGGGAAGCGGAAAAAAAGATATGGATTTTATTAATATGAATCCAATTTTCGAGCTTTATGAATCAGATTATATACTAGATACCAGGACAATAGCAGCAAATGATAATGTTGTTGCCATAAACAGTGCTTTAATGGTGGATCTTACAGGACAAATTGCAGCAGAATCAATAGAACATACAATGATAAGCAGTACCGGAGGACAGCTGGCGTTTGCCATAGGAGCTTTTTTGTCAAAACAGGGACGATGTATCAATGTGCTTCCCTCAACAGCCAAGAAAGGTTCTGTATCGCGCATAGTTGCGAGTATGAAGCCTGGAACAATAGTTAGTGTACCCCGTACACTTGCAGATATTATTGTTACTGAATATGGAATTGCCAAATTAAAAGGAAAGACTCAGAGAGAAAGAGCTCAGGCGTTAATTTCTATTGCTCATCCTGATTTTAGAAATGAACTAAAAAAACAAGCACAAGAATTATATTTTACTTAAACAATTATAACAAAAGAGGCAGACAAAATAACTTCTACGGCAAGTTTTTTGGATTTAGGTGGATTTGTGCAATTTGATCTCAAAAAACCGAACTTTGATTTTTTAAAATAAATTTAATATCATTACTTTTAAGAATTGAACAAACGTTTTTTAGGTAGTCGCAGATTATTTATTGTAGATAGTTATTGACTTTTTGTAATGATAAATAATAACACATAACAGATGTATCAATAACATAAATATTTTATAAAGAGGAGTTAACAATATGGACTACAAGTACATTATTTATGAGAAGTCAGGTGCTGTTGCAACAATCACTTTAAACAGGCCAGACAATCTAAATGCCATGGATTTTCCCGGAGATGGAGGAATTTATGATCAATTCATGGATGCTTTAGATGTTGCTGCAGATGATGATGATATTAAAGTGACAATAATAAAAGCTGCCGGTCGGTCATTTTGTGCAGGGCATGACCTTTCCAGAATATATAAAGTTTATGAAGAACAAGATGAAACTCCAGGAAAGCGCAGACCAAGTCAACGTGCAAGGTTAAGAATTGACAGAAAATGGCTCGAAGGCCATCAAAAAATATTGCTGTTTCCAAAAATTACAATTGCCCAGGTTCATGGTCACTGTATAGGAGAAGGAGCTGTTATTGCCGAAATGAGTGATATTGCAATAGTAGCTGATAATGCTCATATAAGTCATGCAGAACAAAGGCTTGGTTTTGCAGGAATCTGTATTAACCTTATGCCTTTATATCAGATGATGGGATATAAAAAGGCAAGATGGATGTGTTTATCTGGCGATGCTATGGATGGTAAAGAAGCTGAAAGGTGTGGATGGGCAACAAAAAGCGTTCCATATGAAAAAATAGAAGAAGAAGTTGCTTCAATCGCAGAGAGAATGCTTCTGCTTCCAAAAGATGGTATTATGATCGGAAAAGCCTCAAATCAATGGATATGTGATCTTTTAGGCCTTACATCCGGCTTAACACATGCATATGTCACCCATACTCTTTTTACTAATTTAAGATTTGAAGCTGATGAATATAATTTTGTTAAACAACGAAAACATAAAAACACAAGAGACGGCATTCACAAAAGAGATGAAAGATATGAATAATTCAATGATATCATGATTGCTTTTTGCCCATAAAAACTGTGAAGCAGTTTAACGATTTATATTTAGTCTGCTGCATATAAAATAATATTTTTTTATCATTAAATTTTGAAGTTAGATTGCTTTTTTCATAGCCTGTTTTTTACAAAAAACAGGCTATTTTTTTTAAAACATGCTTTGCCCCGTTGAATTTATTTTTTATAAATGGTAATTTATGTGCTTAATTTAATATTAAACGTTGATGTTCAAGTTTTTTTTATTTAAGAAAGAAATGTGGAAAAATATTTTTGGATATGAGTTCAATCCCTTATGAAATTGACAATTCATTATCAATAAACGTGGCATTTAAGTGTGATAAGCTTGGGTGTTATATTGCATTTATGTCCTGTCCACTCTGTAAACACTATCCGTGCAGCCAGTTAACAAAGCAGGACTTGCTTATGCTGAGTACATCTCCATTAATGAATCATGAATTTAAATCTTTAATTAGCAGGAGAATAAAAAAAATGTATATTGCTAAAAAAAAGGACGGGAATTTAGAATTAATAGAAAAGTTAGATGAAAAAAATCCTGATCCGGAGCAGTTAAAGGATGTAGAAGAAATATATGTAATAGGCAAAGTCCTGGTGCCTGTTATGACTTTAAAACCAAAGCCAAAGGAAGATCATGATGAAATCATTGATGAGATAAAAGCAGAAAAAGCAAAAACCATTGAAAATGTCAAAAAAAATACAAAAAACAACAGCAACAAGAAGAATAACTAAAATTTGTTATTATGCAGTTATCATAAGCAAATTAAAAATTGCTATTGTTTTAACAATAAGCCCAACACTTAATCATACCTTAAAAGTTGGGTTAATACATTTTTCTTTTATTTAGCAATTTTAGTTTTTAGTTTTGATTTTTGAGATTTTTTAATACAAATTTTATCCTTTCTGATAACAGCACATAATTTGGGATTATAGTAGTCTTTGCAATTTGTATGATTATAAAGTGGACATTCCGGATATCTTTTTGACATTTTTTTTCCTTAAGATATAAAATTATAATTCATATACTTACACATAATCTAAAAATATAATTATCACAAATTAAATAGCATTTAACTGTTACATGTTATAATCAAAAAATCAACTCTAAAATAACAACAATAAATAACAACAATAATTTTTGCCAAATAAAGTTATCTGCTTTTTTGCATATTCCATACATTAATTTGTGCTTTTTTTGAACATGCCTTTTCCAAATCTGATTAAGATATTTTAACAAGCAGCCAATTAAGTTAATATTTGCGATTTTTTTTACTTGATGTTTTACTTTAATCAATATATCTTAATTACTTATGGAGTGTAAACTGAAAAAACAAGCCGATTTCATGTATAAGCTGCAAATTTATGAAGCTACTTCCAAAATAATAATTACTTTTACAAAAAAAAGTACCTAATAATGTATTTACTGAAAAAAGAATATGCAAAATATTTTTTTAAGGAAGGTGTAGAATAATGAATTTGTCGAAGAATTCACTTAAAGCCATTGATAATATTTTTAATCCTGCCTCAATAGCCATAGTCGGAGCTTCAGAAAATCCAGCTTCTTTTGGTTACCAGTTTATGAAATATGTTATAGATTACGGTTACAGGGGTAAAATATATCCTGTATCTCCAAAGGCCAAACAGATTATGGGGCATAAATCCTATGCTGATCTTTTGGGAATACCTGGTAATGTTGATTATGTAATCTGCTGTATTAAAGCATCCCTTGTAATCAATTTGCTCTATCAGTGTGCCCAAAAAAATGTAAAAGGTGTTCATCTGTTAACAGGCAGGTTAAGTGAAACAGGCAATATTGAATCAAAAAAACTTGAAAAGGATATAGCCAATATTGCAAAAGAATTTGGTATCCATCTTATAGGGCCTAATTGTGTAGGAATTTATAATCCTAAGGTAGGTATTGGATTCAATCATGATTTGCCAAAAGAATCCGGGTCAGTGGGTGCTATTGTTCAAAGTGGAGGAGTAGGCGGAGAACTTGTACGATATGCCGGAATCAGAGGTATTCGTTTTAGCAAAGCCGTAAGTTACGGTAATGCTGCTGATCTCAATGAATCTGATTTTCTTGAGTATTTTTTTTATGATGATAATACAAAGCTGATTGTACTTTATATTGAGGGAGTAAGAGATGGCCCCAGATTTGTCAGAACTCTTGATAGAGTAACAAAGAAAAAACCTGTATTAGTATTAAAAGGCGGAAAAGGTGAAGTAGGGCTAAGAGCTGTTGCTTCTCATACAGCTTCTATGGCTGGAAGGGCAGATATATGGGAAACATTATGCAGACAGGTGAATATAGTTAATGCGTCTGGCATAAGTGAACTTATAGATCTTATGGTTACTTTTGATTTTTTGCACCCGTTTGCAGGTAAAAAGGTAGGCGTTATTGGAGGTGGAGGAGGAAAAAGTATCCTTGCCGCTGATCAATGTGAAGCTGCCGGATTAAAGGTTATACCTATGCCTGATTATACGAAATCGTTCATTAAAAGCAAAGATGAGGCATTAGCAGGCTGGATGGACAACCCTGTTGATTTTTCAATTCTTTCAGGGCCAAATATTACAAGCAGGGATCTTTTAAATACTATGGCCACAGACCCTGATTTTGATTTATTGATTGCAAATCTGACTGAAGATAATCCATATGGCGAAAAACTATGGACTGAATGGATAAAAAACGAAACCAAAGAGTATTTGAATATTGCCAGCAAAAAACTTAAACCTCTGGCTGTGGTTATCGGAAATCCGGAAATAGGATTTCAAGAACATAAACACTGGAGATGGAAAACCATGAGTGAGCAAAGAACAATACTGACAGATGCTAAAATTCCTGTTTTTAACAGCGCAGACAGGGCAGCCTCTTCCCTTGTAAAAATGACCACTTATTACAAAAAATTAATAAAAAATTAACTATAGCATTTATTATGAATCAATCGCATATTAACCATATAGTCAATGAACAGAACTTGGATATATTTCAGGTTCAGGCTGTGGCAAAACTTCTTACAGATGGTGCAACAATTCCTTTTATTGCACGTTACAGAAAAGAAGAGACAGGCTTGCTTGATGAAGTTGCCATAACTTTGATAAGAGATAAGCTAAACAGTCTGCAAGAACTTGATGAGCGGAAGATATCTGTAATAAAGTCAATTGACAGAAACGGTCATTTGACTTTATCTCTTGAAAAAAAAATCAATATTGCCTCAACTCTTGCTGAAGTTGAAGATATCTATCTGCCATATAAACCTAAAAAAAGAACTAAAGCCAATATAGCAAGGGAAAATGGTCTTGAACCTCTTGCAAATATTTTGTTTGAGCAAAATGGTATTGACGCTGAAAAAGAAGCTTTGCTTTATATTGATAAAAAAAAAGGGATTGATTCTGTTGAAAAGGCGTTAACCGGAGCAATACATATTATTGCTGAAAAAATAAACGAAGATAAACAGGCACGCTTTTTAATAAGAAAATTGTTTTTTACGCAAAGCATTTTAAAAAGCAAGGTTGTGCCCGGCATGGAAGAGAAAGGAATTAAGTTCAAAGATTACTTTGACTTTGAAGAACCTGCAGCAACTGCTTTATCCCACAGAATTCTTGCAATACGTCGTGGTGAAAATGAAGGCGTGTTAAATTTATCAGTTTTACCGCCATCGGAACAGGGCATAGCAATACTTCAGGATATGTTTGTAAAAGGTGATGAATCTGACTCAAAGCAGGTAGAAATTGCAGCGCAGGACTGTTACAAAAGGCTTCTTTCAAAATCTATGGAAACTGAAACAAGGTCTGATTTGAAAGAAAGAGCTGATTTTGAAGCAATAAAAATTTTTTCTAAAAATCTTTTTCAACTTCTTGTCGCTCCTCCATTCGGGGCAAAAAGGGTTATGGGTTTGGATCCTGGATTTAAAACAGGATGTAAAATTGTTTGTCTTGATGAGCAGGGAAAACTTCTTTGTAACGATACAATATTTCCTCATACTTCATCAACTGTGGAAAAAAAGTCAGCTGAAAAAATCAGAAGTCTTTGCAAAGAGCATAACATTGAAGCTATTGCCATAGGCAACGGGACTGCTGGAAGGGAAACAAAAGAGTATATTTCAAATTTTGATTTTCTGAAAGATATTAAAACTATCATGGTTGATGAAAGTGGTGCATCAGTATATTCAGCCTCTAAAATTGCAAGAGAAGAATTTCCTGATTATGATATTACTGTAAAAGGCGCTGTGTCCATCGGAAGAAGGTTGATAGATCCTCTTTCAGAACTTGTAAAAATTGATCCTAAAGCAATCGGAGTAGGTCAGTATCAGCACGATGTGAATCAGACAAGTCTGAAAAAAAAACTTGATGATGTTGTTATAAATTGTGTAAATAAAGTTGGTGTTGACATTAACAGAGCAAGTGTTCAGCTTCTTTCTTACGTTTCAGGCATAGGGCCTAAGCTTGCCAAAAATATTGTCGAATACCGAGATTTAAACGGGCCATATATTTCCAGGAATCAGCTTCTTAATGTGCCACGTCTAGGACCTATGGCATATGAGCAGTCAGCAGGTTTTTTAAGAATAAAAGATGGGAAAAACCCTTTAGATACAAGTGCTATTCATCCTGAGAGTTATTACATTGTGGATATAATTGCAAATGATCTTGACTGCGCTGTTTCTGATCTGATTACTAATCAGCCTTTGATAAAAAAGGTGGTTCTAAATAACTATGTTACAGATAAAGTTGGACTACCAACTCTTGAAGATATTATAAGTGAACTTGCAAGACCAGGGATAGATCCCAGGGACAGTTTTGAGGAGTTTTCCTTTGCAAAAGATGTAAAATCAGTATCAGATCTTAAAAAGGGAATGAAACTGCCAGGAATAATAACAAATATTACAGCCTTTGGCGCTTTTGTAGATATTGGGATACATCAGGACGGACTTGTGCATATAAGTCAGATGATAGACAAATTTATAAAAGATCCTTCTGAAGTTGTGAAAGTTCACCAGAAAGTTGAAGTAACAGTTATAGAGATTGATACTGCCAGAAACAGGATTTCACTTTCTATGAAACAAAAATCATTAAACCAGAAAAAGCCTTTGGATCGTTTACGTGTTAAGAAACAAAAACCAGCTAAAGCACCTAAACCATCTAAAAAGCAACAAATGAAAAATATGCCTTTTAACAATCTAAGCGCATTAATGCAAAATAAAGTTATAATAAAAAAATAGCAGGTTAGAAAAAGGCGCAGTTTAATATTAATTATCATATCATTCAAGGTGTATTATGTCGAAATATTTAAAAAAAAACGAGGTGGATGACCTTAATGCCAAAATAGGGCACCAATATAAACTTGTTTGGGACGTTATAGATGCTGTTGAAACAAAAGCGGTTTTTGATTTATCGGAAAAGTATAAATTGTTTTTAGATAAGGCAAAAACAGAGCGTGAAGCAGTTGCTTTTATCCAAAAACAAGCTGCTCAAAATGGTTTTGTTGATATTGATATAGAAAAAAACAGCAGCACAGGAAAATTTTATAAAATACACCGCAGCAAAGCAATAGCATTAGGCATTGCAGGTAAATCTCCTATTTTGTCAGGTATGCATATTATTGCATCACACATTGATTCTCCAAGGCTGGATCTTAAACAAAATCCAATATATGAAAAAGAAAAGATTGCATTTTTTAAAACTCATTATTATGGAGGAATTAAAAAATATCAATGGCTGGTAAGGCCTCTTGCAATTCACGGCACAATAATAAAAAATAATCAGGAAACTGTGAATATTTGTATTGGAGAATCTGATAATGATCCTGTATTTACAATTGCCGATCTTCTACCTCATCTTGCTGCAAAAATTCAAACGAATAAAAAAATTTCTGAGGCCTTTGAAGCTGAAAAATTAAATATTATTATTGGCAGTATACCCATAGGTGATGAAAAGATAAAAAAGCGGTTTAAAACTGGTGCATTAAAACATATTTTTGATAAGTATGATATTGTAGAAGAGGATTTTACAAGTGCGGAGATAGAAGTTGTCCCGGCAGGAAAAGCAAGAGACATCGGCTTTGACAGATCGCTTATAGGGGCATATGGCCAGGATGACAGGATTTGTGCTTTTACCTCTCTTGAAACAATTTTAAATATAAACAATCCAAAGGCAACATCAATTGTAATGTTTTTTGATAAAGAAGAAATTGGCAGTGAAGGAAATACAGGAGCAAAATCAAGGTTTTTGGAAGATTTTATTTCAGATATGCAGATAAAGACAGGGCAAGATGCAAGTGAAAGAGTTTTAAGAAAAGCACTTATAAATTCATCAGCTATTTCTGCAGATGTAAATGCTGCACTTGATCCTGATTTCCAAAATGTTCACGAAAAAAGAAATGCAGCACGCCTGGGATATGGAATATGCATTAAAAAATTTACAGGTTCCCGGGGGAAAGCAGGGGCAAGTGATGCAAGTGCAGAATATTTGGGAAAGATCAGACACATTTTTAATGATAGCAATATAATATGGCAAACAGGTGAATTAGGAAAAGTTGATCAGGGAGGGGGAGGAACAGTTGCTAAATTTCTGGCTAAATACGGAATGGATATTTTGGATTGTGGACCTTGTATTCTTGCAATGCACTCTCCAATGGAAATATCATCTAAAGCTGATGTATATATGACATATAAAGGTTATAAGGCTTTTCTTCTCTCATAAGAAGCTACATCTTAATATTTACAAATATTTTTCATTTTTAATAAATCGTGTTAGCTCGCTGTAAGTATTGCATTCAGGGTTATCCAGGACATAATCCAATGCATGATTTAAAATACTGCCAATTTTTGGGCAAGGTTTGATATTTAATATTTTTATAATATCATTTCCGTTTATTGCAAGATCACTTATTTTAAATGCTGCAGATCTATATGCTGGATGCAGCTCATTATGTATTTTTAATACAATATTTTTTATCTGCTTTTGATCAAGGTTTTTTTTGTTGAAATTGGCTTTTGTATCAGCAATTTTAAGTTGAAGCCACTCTTTCCATTTAATCTTGTCTTGTGCAAGTGTTTTTAAAAATCTGCGAACTGTTTTAGGCTTGTCTTTATCTTTTATATCTCTCATATGATGCTTGATTAATGCTTTTATATATGCAATTTCTTTAACACTGAATCTTAGTTTATTTAGTTCATCTTCGATAAGGTCAGCTCCGATTTTTGCATGGTTGATAAAAGATAATTTATTGTTTATCTGTTTGGCAGCAGCTGGTTTTCCATGATCATGGAAATATCCGGCTAATCTGAAAAGAGGCTTTTGGGCAGGAAGCAGGTCACCAACCAGTTTTATATGTGTATCTATAGTCTCACCGTGATAATGCCCGCCATCATGCCCATAACATGCTTCAAATCCAGGGGATATATATTTCAAAATACCAATATCATGAAGAGCATCAAAAAACATGCTTGGCTTAGAATACTGCATGGATTTAATTATTTCAAGACGTATGCGCTCCGGAGCAACATATTTTTTTACAAGATAGCTGCTGTTTTGTAATTCATTTAACGTTTCAAGGTCAAACTTTCCTTCAAGTTTTGCCAGAAACCTGCAGGCACGTAAAATGCGGCATGGATCTTCTTTAATTCTGTCTACAGGATTTCCTGTAAATTTTATTATTCTGTTTTTTAAATCATTCCTGCCTCCGTTTTCATCTATAATCTCTCCATTGTATGGACAAAAAGCCATTGCATTTATCGTCAAATCTCTTTGTGCAAGGTCTTGTTGTATAGTATCTGCTTTAGTAATGCGGAAATTATTGAAAACAGGATCAAACCAGGCACCTTTTCTGTATCTGGCAACTTCGATACCATCAATAATGCATATTTTAAACCCTGCATTCACAATTGACAGGTTGCAATTTATAAAAAGTTTTTTAATAATATTATAAGGCGCATTAGTAACAACATCATAATCATTTGGGATTTCACCATTTAAAATATCCCGAGCTGCGCCGCCTGCTATATAGGCTTCCCATCCTGCTTTGCAAAGGCGAAATATTATCTCATTTGCCTTATCTTTTCCGTTCATGATATTGTTTTTTTCAATAGCTCTATTCTGTTTTTATCTAAAGAAGAAAAAATTGTTTAGTGTGACCGTTTTGGATTATGATCAGCAAATTATTGGAAAATAAAAATTGCGTCATTTCTGTATAAAAAACGGTCACTTTAACTGGACTGATTGGTCGTTACCAGTGTCCTTCAACATTTGCTCCACCTGCAAATGATATTTTTCCTTCATTAAATTTTGTTACAGCCTCTTTTACAGTACCTTTGACATCATTTACTACTTTTATATTTGCAGCTTCAAGTGTTTTAAAAGCATTGGGACCGCAAAACCCTGTAAGCAAAACCTCCGCTCCTTTGTCGGACAGTGTTGCAGCAGCCTGAATACCAGCTCCTTTTAATGCATTAACATTTTCTGCATTGTCAACAACTTCAAATTTAAAGTTGTCTGAATCAACTACAAGCAGATAAGCAGCCCTCCCAAATCGTGGATCAACTTGTGCATCAAGGTCTTGGCCTTTTGATGTAACAGCTATTTTCATCTTATATTCCTCCTGTTAGCTAAACTCAATTTCCCCCGCCTCCGCCGCAAACCTGATCATTTTTTATCTCTTGCAGTCTGCCTGCTATAAGATCTTCAACTACAGGTTTTATTTCAGAACACTGGGCATCATGATATACATCAATTCCAACCTGCTTGAATCCCATAAGCGGACGCATACCAATTCCTCCTACGATAAGAGCCTGGACATTGTGTTTTGCCAGCAGATTAACCGGCACCATGCATCCACCTTGTACATGCTCCTGATTTGCCAGTGTTGAAACATTTTTTATTTTTCCATCTTCCACATCTATAAATGTAAATACATCGCAGTGACCAAAATGACCTGCTCTTGTACCATCAAGGCCACCTTGTCCATTTGACGGAACTGCTATTCTCCCGTTTTCCATAAAGCAAAATTCTCCTTGTTTTATATATTTTTTTTAATTTTAAAATCCATATGTTTTTGTATGAAACAGATGCAATATGACTATTTTAAACTGTTTCACATCTTAATTTATTAATCCAAAAGCTTTTGTGAATGTTATTTGTTGTTTATAAAAGGTGATGTGATTTTATCTGGTTCCAAATGTTTTTAACCGCTTTGCAAGTTTCAGATTTACTATTATATTCCACGATAGTTTTTCCCTGAATCATTGATTTTGTAAAAATAGGATCAAATGGTATTCTTTCGAGAACAGGCATATTTCTTTTTTTTGCGAGATTCTCAATTTCTAAGGCCTTATCATGGTTTAAATCATATTTGTTAACACATACCATGCCCGGAATTTTAAAATATTCTACAAGTTCTGCAACTCTATCCATATCATGCAGGCCAGATACTGTAGGTTCTGTAACAATAAGCACAGCGCTTGCTCCTCCAAGGGAAGCTATAACAGGACAGCCTATCCCAGGTGGTCCGTCTGTAATTATAAAATTCATATTTTTGCTTTCAGCAATTTTTTTTGCCTCCTGCCGGACAAGTGCAACCAGTTTACCGGAGTTTTCCTCTGCAATTCCAAGCCGTGCATGAACCATTGGACCAAAACGAGTGTTGGAAATATACCATTTACCACAGACCTTAGTCGGGAAATCAATTGCCTGTTCAGGACAAAAATCAACACAGACCCCACAGCCTTCGCATTCGATTTGGTCAACTTCAAAACTATCTTTTATAGCACCAAACCTGCAAAGATCCAGGCATATTCCACACTGGCTGCATTTATCAGGATTTATAACCGCAACACCGCCACCCTGAAAATCCATGCTACTTTTAATATCAGGTGCCATCAGCAAATGAAGATCCGAGGCATCCACATCAGCATCACACAAAATCCTATTTTCAGATAATGCTGCAAAAGCTGCAGTAAGACTTGTCTTGCCTGTCCCGCCTTTACCGCTTAATACGACCAGTTCTTTCATGGTATTTTTTTATCCTTATGATTTACTATTTTTTCAATTTTATTGTACAATTCTATAAATTTTTCTTTCCATTCAGGCATTTCGCATATAAGAAGCTCTCCTTTTGAATAGGCTGTTGCAATCCGCCGTTCAAAAGGTATCTCCATCAGAATCGGTAAATTTTCCTGCTGTGCGTACTTGGTTACCTCTTTGTTACCCATATCTGAACGATTAATCACAAGACCACTTGGAATACCCAGAATTTTGACCGCCTCAAATGCCAGTTTCAGGTCATGCAGACCAAATGGAGTAGGTTCGGTTACCATCAAAACAAAATCTGTATTCTTCATGGATGCAATTACAGGGCATGATGTTCCTGGAGGAGCATCAATAATATTTATTTTATCAGAATGTACATGGTCTCTGACTTTGTTTATTAAAGGAGGAGACATGCTTTCGCCAACTCTAAGGCGACCATGCACAAAATCAATATTATTTGAGCTGCCTTTTTCTATTACACCGAGCTCGCGTCCTACTTCAGATATAGCCTCTTCAGGACACACTTTAATGCAACCGCCACAGCTGTGACACAGTTCAGGAAAGGTCAAAACCGTCTTGCTTACAACAATAATGGCCCTGAACCTACAGATTTCAGCACATTTTTTACAATATGTACATTTGTCTTCATTTATAGAAGGTACAGGCGTAAAAACTGTTTTTGTTTCTTTAATTTTCGGATTCAGGAAAAGGTGAGAGTTCGGCTCTTCAACATCACAGTCAAGTACCTGAACTCCAGATTCAAGAGAAAAGGCCAGATTTGTGGCCACTGTTGTTTTTCCTGTACCCCCTTTACCGCTTGCAACACTGATAATCATCAGCTATTTTCTCCTTTTTTTACCAGGTTGTTTTTTGTAAGATTTAATATTTTTCCCAGATGGTCAAGCATGTTTTGTGTATGCTTTTTATCTGGTCTTGGAGGAAGCTGCACAAGAATGCCAAGCCCCTCGCTTGCTTTGTGAAACTCTTTGGGAGAAAGAGAGCTTACTGCAACACAATTGATCATGGGATTTACCGCGATCAATTTTTCTATAAGTTCAAGGCCTGTCATATCTTCGAGCAATTCATCTGTTATGACAAGGTCAAAATCACTGCCTGCAAGCAGGGAAAGAGCCTTTCTGCCGTTTTCAGCCCAGGCCATATTGATTTTGTTTATTTCCAGTTCTGCAGCTAAATCAGACAAAAAAACCCTCTCCTTGCTTATAAGCAATACACAAATCATTTGTTTCTCCTGCAAGTATTTAAAATTTATTGTAAAATAATTTTTAACGGCATTTCTTAAGTTACTTTAATCAAGGTTCCCGCTAAACAGCCGTAACCAAAAGTGAGTCTTTGCTAAACAGCTGTTTTACGGGATAAAAAATTGCATCTTATAGCAGCTAATGGCAAAACACGCTACTTTCTATTTATATTAAATAAATTTTATATCAAAAACGCTCTAATGTAAATGTTTTATAGCTTTTTGAGCTATGGTCTTATAACTCTTACTAAAAGTATCATGCCAAGTTAAAATCAAATTCGTTTATTTATTTTTTCCACTTTCTTGAAGTGCAATTGTCTCAAGTCTTTGTTCAGTCTCATTGAGTTGGTTTTTAAGAATATCTTTTTGATTTTCCAGAATAGCGCGCTCATCCATAGCATCCATTCTGCTATTTAAACCAGCATATTGTATTCCACGCCTCATCCCCATACCTCTTCCTCCAAAACCTGGGGATCCAAAGCCCTGGCCTCGCATTCTGCCTCTTCCAAAACCTCTCCCTGTCATTTGGCTTATTCGGCCTGGGGCTAAGTTGTCCTGACATAACCCGGCACCCCAACCTGTTTTTGAACCTTGACCCATTGGACCTGTTCTATCAAATCCTGGCATAATTTTTTACCTCCTTTTTTTTATATTAACAAATATTATATATTGTTTCAGCGTCCTTTTTTGCCTTGCCCGCACCTGTTACCACCTCCTGATCCTTGGCCTGATCCTTGGCCTGATCCTCGGCCTGATCCACGACCGCTGCCATTACCTGACTGGTTTGTGCCTTTATTAAAATTACATTTTCCTTGTTTTTTCCCTGTTCTCGGGCCCTGGCCCTGGGGACCTTTTCCATCTCCTTTTGGCATAATTTTTATCTCCTTTTTTTCATCATGAAAATTAGAATATATATTATTGGCTCCACAATTTCTCTTTCTTCTTCTGAATCGCCATTTTCCCTGCTTTTCTCCACCATTTCCAAGAATGATCATAGAAGCCATTTCTCCCCTAAGAAAACATGATACAGCATCTTTGATTTCCCCGGTTACCCATGAAAAAACCTCGATATTATTAAGTCTCAAATGTTGCATAGAAACGTTGTCAATCCCTCCACAGATCAATATATCTACTCTCAAATCGGATAGTTTTTTGATTTTTTCAATGGCCGTCCATTTTTTTGTTGCCAATTCCACCTTTTCAGTTATTTTATTGTCAGTTACTTTTAGCACAATAAAATTCTGAGCATTATCAAAGCGAGGAGAAATTCTTATATTAAAAGCCGGAATAGCAATTTTCATTATAATCCTTAAATTTATAATATTGACATTAATTCGCTTTTTTATCTTAATAATTAGCATATACCATGCCACTACATTATGTACTTAGATATTTTATATATATTGCTGATATTATAAATAATTTTTACACAATTATTATGAGGGTCTTTTTAACCTGTCATTGCATTATTGCAGCTAAAGATTGCATCTAATTGCAATAATGCAATGGCTTATTGGCTTTGTAGAATAGAAATATTTTTAGTTGGGTTGCTTTTCTTCTCAATTTTTTAATATTACCAGGGCCTTGGAACATTTATAACTTTGTTTATAACTTTTTTTCCAGCTGTTTTTTTCTCATCCTCTTTATTTAACTGGTTTAAAAGTTCGCGAGCTTGTTCAGGTGATAAATTCAAAGGTTCCCTTTTACTTTTATTGCTTTGATTCCCACTATTGTTTTCTCCTCCTTTTTTTTTATCCTGATTGTCCTTTTGTCCATTATCTGAATGATTCTTTTCCGTTTTTTTGTCATCGCCTTGTTTGTCATCACCTTTGTTGAGCAACAGATCCAATGCTTTTTTGAAAAGCGCAATAACTGTATCATGTTTATCAACTATGTTATTTAATTCTTCTGCCTTTATAAAAGAAAAAATTTTATCTGCTTCAACTAATCCTTCCTGCACAATTTTTATAGCTTTTTCCAACGTTTTAACATCTATCTGCTGTGGTGGTGGACTTTGCAGTTGCACGCCTTTTTGTTGCCCCGGCTTATTCTGAATTTTATTTTTTGAACTATTTTCAATCATCTCGCGAATTTTTGCTGTACTATAGTTTGCAAGATCAATAATATAAGACTGATTATAAGACAAACAGCTTATCAACAGCTTTATATCCTTTTCTGAATTTTGTATTTGCTCACTTTTTTTTGTCTGTGTTTTTAAATCTGTTTGGTATTTAATTGCAAATTCAAGTCCCTTTTTTGCATTTTGAGGCTGATTTAAAAACGATAGCTGAGATTTCTCTATAGTTTGAGCTAAATCTTTTAACAGAAAACTGCCTAAAAAAATTTTTTTTTCTACTAATAATTTTTCAGCGTCATCACCAGTTGCAATTCCATATTTTATAAGGTCTAATGATTTTTTTCGACGAGAATTTTTTTTGACAAGTTCATCTTTTTTGTTTTTGTCCACTTCTATTTTAATTAAGTGATCAATTAATGAAAAATAATCATCAATCAATTGTCTTTGCCATTGCATTTTAACTTTAAGGGTATTGTATTTTTTTACTATTTTTAAATAATTATCTTCTACTTGCGAAAGCTTATCAGATATTATTTTGTGGAAAGATTTGATTTGTTCATAAACCATTTTTATTGCTATGTCAGGAGCAAAAATTGACATATTATCAATCAATTTTTTTTGCAAATGCAATAGATTGTCTGCATGTTTTTCAACATCATTTTTAGATGACAGTTTTGTTCCGGATATTTTTGAAACATTTTCCCATGCGTCTGTCAATGATTTATGGGAAGCTAAAGCTCTTTTTTTTAAAAAAAACAATTCTTTGCTTTTTTTTACTTCGTCAATAAAAAGCCTGTATTTAAAAAAAAGCACTTCCATTACTGGAAAAGCTTCTAAATAGTCAAACCCATCTTCTACCATTTTTTTATTCTCAGGCAAATCAATCCACACAAGTGTTTCCTCTGACTTTTCTATCAAAACTGCAAAAAGTTCAATTAAGGATTTGTTAACATTTTCATATTGAATAAAAACATCTTTGCATTTGCTTATAAGATCTTCACCTTTAAAAATCTTTGCAAGTGATTTGTTATCATAAAGGTCATTATCTTTGATTTTTTTCAATATCTTTGATTTTTTATTTATTTTTCTTTTAATGTTATCATTTCGTTTAAAAATTTCATCAAAAGACAACTTGTTTATCGTAATAAAAATTTCATTTAATTTATCTAAAATCACATTCTCATCTGACACCGGTTTTTGTTTTTTGTCTGATTGTTGAGATTTTTTTTCCCCTTTTTTATTTAAAAAAGATTTTTGATCTGACATTATTTTTTTTACTGATTCATCTTTAAATGCCTTTAACCGATCATGAAGATCAGTAAAAGACTCCGAAATCATATCAAGTTTTAATACTGATAAATTTAAAATCCTGTATTTGAATTTTTTAAAAGAATTTTTATATGCTTTAATATTAGGTTGACTTAATCCTTGAAATAAAGACTCTATAAGTAAAAGTTCTTTTAGTATATCGGTGTAATTTTGTTTAATGGGATCGTTTTTTTTAAAATACGTGTCAAGATCCTGCAATAAACTGATCATCAAACGCAGTTTTTTCCAGGCCGATACAGGATTTTTTAATTTTAATCCATCTACAATCCACTCTTCTATTTCAGCTGCATGATTAAGGGCTTGCTGAACTTTTATGATACCTTCCTTTTTCTTCAAAAGATTTGCATACTCTTTTGTGTTATCATCTTTCAAAAGAGGAGCTGACTGTTTTTTGTTTTGTTTTGCTGCCTTGCTGCTTTCAATTTTTCCATTAATGTTTTTAACATCTTTTAAAGCAAGCTTGCGCAGGTCATCTATTTTATCGCGATAATCAAGCTGGTATTCAGCTAAAATTTTAAGATTGAACTTTAAAGTATCATTGGTTAATGAATTTAAATAAACATTTTCCAATCTATTTATAAAATCAGTTTGCAGATACAATAGATTTTTCACACCATCTTCAATTTTCAAATTTTTCTTTTCAATCTCCCCTATTTTTTCCAATGTTTTTGTCCACTCAACTCGCGCTATTGCCAGGTTGTGTTTGGCATATTTACCGGCTTTTTTTATATTTTTGCCATATGTGATGCTAATTTGTGTATCAAGGTCAATGGCTTTTCGATATAATCTGATTACCTTTTCATATCCTGCTAAAACTTCCTGCAAATTTTCAACTGTCAAAGTTTTTTTACTTTTTTCCTTAAAAAGCATAAAACTTGCGTTTCCAGCATTGAAATAAATATTTTTTAAAAGTATTTTTTTGGGATTATATGAAATTGCCTTGTCATATAAATCAATAGCCTTTTCATACTTTTTTGTTCGGTGCATGGTATTTGCAAGGTTATAATATAAAACAGCCTCATGGGGCGTATTTTTGATTCCCTGATCATAAATTTTTGCAGCTTTTTCGTACTCCATTTTTTTAAAAGCATCATTGCCTTTATCTATTAAAATCTCCAGATCTTCTGCTCCATGGGCATTTAAAACTGAAAAAAATAACATCAATAGATAAAAAATCTTTTTCATTATTATCTGCTCCTTTACTGCCTTATATTTTTTTTTCAGAGATAAAAAATTCAGCAATTAGGAAAATAATTGCAAGTATCAGGGGATATATGTAAAGCTCTTTGTAAACAATTTTTTGTGTCTCTTTTTCACGTTGTTTCTGGATAATTTCATTGATTTTGTCCTTATCCATATTGATTTTTTCTTCCTTATCAAAATCTTCAAACCGATCCCTGGCAATTTTTTTCAGGTAGATATCTTTCATATCAACATTACTGGCATCTACCTGTACATAAATTCCTTTTGTATTTTTACTTATTTTTTTTAATAATTTTTCATTTAGACTTGATCGTACAGGCATACCCGCCTCATTTTTTAAACCATATACAACAGAACCTGCTTTTGTTCCAAGCCCTATTGTATGAATTTTTATTTTTTTTTCCTCAAAGGCTTTTTTTGCAAGTAAATATAAACTTTTTTCAAACAAAAGTTTGTCGTCTCCTGTCAAAATTTCAAGATCTGTATCCCCTCCGTCTGTAATAATAATTAACTCTTTAAACTTGTTTTCAGAAAAATCAAATTGTTTTTCAATCACTTCTTCCATAGCTAATTTTAATTTGGTACCTGAATAATCATTATCATTTATTTTTACCTTGTCTAAAATCTGCTTGAAATATGTATAATCTATTGTTAAAACACATTTTACAGAAGGTATGCTTGTAAAAACAATAAGCCCCACATGTTCGCCATCTAAAGCTGATATAATATCATGAATCATCTCTTTTGCTTTTTCCAAACGGCTGGGGTAAAGGTCTTGCGCTCCCATACTGGCTGATACATCCAAAAGAAAAAGAATATCTCTTGCGTTTTCCCTGACTATTACTTTTTTATTTTCACCTTTATCCTTTTGCTTTTGCAGATCATCAAAAGAGAGCGAAGTTGAGATTTTATTGTCTGAATTTTTTGATTTTTCATCTATTTTTTGGTTCAACATTCCCTGGGGTCTCATAAGAGCATAAACAATAAGAAGATAAACTATGCAAATCATAATTTTTTTTATAACTGTTTTTGTCAAGGAAACTGTATCAGATATTTTCCTGATAGAATCAATATGCGCAAAAAGAGCCATTTTAGAAGCCTTCCAATGGTATGACCATAAAAAAAGCCCAATCAATACAAATACAGCAAAAAAAATATAAACATAATTTTCATGTTCATAGCCAATAATTTCAGGCATTAGGGAATTCTCCTAAAGTACAAAGTCGTTAATATAATTTCTAAAAGAAAAGTTAAAAAACCTGACCATAAAAACAGCGAAAACAGCTCTATTTTTTTTATTTTTTTCTTAAAAACATCTTTAATTTTTTCAACCTGAACATCCAGCTGTTTTTTTGAAGGCAGCTTTGATTTTTCCAGTTTGTTTATTTCATTATATATTTTCAGCAGTGAATCACCATTTTCTGCAAAATAAAACTTACCATTTGTTATTGTTGCGCAGGTTTCTATCTCATCTACTGAAAATCTGCGCCCGCTTCCTATGGCATTGCCTTGTTCAGAATAAATAACATCTGGCGAAACAGCTATAGAATATATTTTTATATCATTATTTTTAGCAAGTTCAGCTGCTTCAGACGGCAAATAAGATTTATGCCTGTTTTGCCTGTCTTCAGGCCGTATTATTTGTTCGCCGTCTGTTACCAGTATTATAATCGATGACTTAACATGATAGGCATTATTTTTTTTTGCCTGACTTCTTGCATCAATTATCTGCAAAATCGCCCTTTCCAGGGCATAGCCTATATATGTTCCATCTTCTTCTGGCAAACTGACAACTTCCAACTGATTTATATAGTCCAATAAAAGTTCATGGCGCAAAGTTAAAGGACAGGCCACAAAAGGATAACGGGCAAAGGTAAAAAGGCCTATCATGTCATTGCTGCGACCTGAAAAAAAATTATCTTTTTGTTTTGTTTTTATTGTGCCTTTGATGAATCTTTTTGAGATAATTTTAACCACATCAATTTTTGACAAGAGGGTATTTTCAAATTTCATGTAATTGTATTTTATACCTCTTCTTGTATCATTTACTATTCCCATACTTCCGGATCTGTCAATTAAAAGCTGAATAGCAATACCTTTGGTGGGAACTTCAATTTTTATCCGCTGTTTTAGTTTTTTTTCTTTTTTTTTCTGGCTTTTCTCTTTATTTTCATGATTTTCCACCTCTTTTTCCAGATAAGGATGGGAAAAAGCTATCAAAAGAAAAAAAACAGAAAAAATTCTCAAGTAAAATGGTAAGTTATATAATTTAACCTTTAAACTTGGTTTTGTTTTTTTTAGATTAGTAAGGCTTGAAAACTTTATTCTTGTAACTTTTTTTTTTTTATAATAAAAATAAATTATTATAGGTAAAAAGGTTATACAACCTGTAACCGCAACCCCAAGATTCAACAAATCAAATCTAAGATCCGCAACAAAGTCTAATAAAAACATTAACCTGACTCCTTAAAATTAATTATCGTATCTTCTATTTTTGTATTATCAATAAAAGATTGAACAATCTTGCAGCTTTTACGTGCACTGTTAGCATCTGATATGTAACAAGAATATTTTATTGTGTCTGCCTGATCTGAAAAAGTTAATAATATGCTCTTTGTTTTATCATCAAAAGGATTAGATATTTTAAGATGCATAAAAAACTCTTCTGTTGTCTGATTAACAGCAAAAATCTGAAACCTATTACCAATATACTCCCTTAAAATATAAGAAAGCTCATAATAAAACTCCTTAATTTGCCCATCATCAAGCAATTTTTTATTTGCCAGCCTGGTAAGTGCTTCATAAGCTATTTCATGTGCAGGCTTTAAATCATGAAAAAATTTTTTTGCAAGTTTTTTTCTGTAAACAGATAGAATCAACGATACAAGCAGGATAGATGCTATAAAAATATAAACAATTTTCCACGGAAAACTTTTTTTTTTTAATGCTGTTTCAGCCTCCTTTCCCATCTCTTTTTCAAGTTTTAATTCCTGAACAGATTTGTCTTCCTTTCTTCTAAACCTTTTTGTCAGGTTTTTCTGTGAGTAATCTGACTGCCCAAACAAATCAGATAACTGTGCGTGATCTTTATCCAAACTGTTAACGTTAATTCTGATCCCATTTGTCATCACATTAAATGATGGCATTTTTAATAAATTTTTTTGATCATCATTTTTATCATTTTTTTTATAAAATGATACCATTAAGGGCAAAATTAAATATTTTCCACTCAACCATGGTTCCAGTATAAATGTCTGCATTAAACTTGTATATCCTTTTTCAACAGGGATTGTTTCAATTTTAGACATATTTGTTACCTTAAATTTTTGTGACGGCTTATTATTTCTTAAGGAAAATCCGTATTCATGCAAAGAAGGTAAATTAGCCCTAAAACCATCAGGAACAATAACTGCAACTTTAAGCAAAATGCTTTCAGCTATTGAAATATTGTCATCACTTATAAAAAATTTAATTTTTCCCACAACATCATCATATTTTTTTTCAGCTGTTTTTTCAATTGGTGATGCAAAAGTAAAAGAAGGGTTAATTAACAGGGAAAAAACAATAATAAATAATTTTAAAAAATTCATCTTTTTTTCCCCTTTGCTTTAAAAAATGTCACAAGCAAATTTTCAAAAGGCTTACCAGTATTAATTTCAAGAAGATCTACGCCCATGGAATTTAATAAAATTTTTCTCTTATTTGATTCTGTTTTGCCGATTTGTTCAAATTCTTTTCTAAATTCAGAATCTGAAGTATTAACAAGCATTACTTCACCTGTTTCCGAATCCACCATCTCAATTATTCCGACATCGGGGATTTCAAGCTCTTTTGGATCTGTTACAGATATTGCAATGATATCATGCCTTTTTGCAGCTATCTGTAAATCTTTTTTGAAATCTGTTGAAATAAAATCAGATATAATAAAACATATTCCTCTTTTTTTATGGGATCTGTTTAAATATTCTAGAGCAGCACTTATATCGGTTTTTACCTTGCTTTTAGAACTTTCAAGCATTTTAGCGCTGATAAGCAGTTCTCTTATTATTCTCAAGACATGCTTGCTGCCTTTTTGAGGAGGAATATATTTTTCAATAACATCTGAAAATAAAATCAACGCTGCTTTGTCATTATTTTTTATAGCTGAAAAAGCAAGTGTGGCACATATTTTTGCAATAATATTTGCTTTTGAATAACCTGTTGTCCCAAAGCCTGAGGATGAAGAAACATCTACAAGCAGCATCATAGTTAATTCCCGCTCTTCCTTGAAACTTTTAACGTGGGGCTGATTCATACGAGCTGTAACATTCCAGTCAATACCTCTAACATCATCTCCATGAACATATTCGCGCACTTTATCAAACTCCATGCCCCTTCCTTTAAAAACCGAATGATATTCTCCGGCAAGAACATCACTTACAACTTTTCCTGTTCTGATCTGAATACGGCGAACCTCTTTTAAAACATCTTTAATTTCTTCATGGGTTATGTTTTTCATTAACAAATCACCTCACATTCATATACTACAGGCAGCAATAAAAAAAATACCTGTTTTTTTTAAGGAGTAGGAAGGGCAGACAAAATTTTTTCAATAACCATTTCAGAAGTTACACCTTCAGCCTCACCTTCATATGAGATAGAAATTCTATGTCTTAATACACTGCACGCCATTTTTTTAATATCATTTGACCTGACATGATCTCTGCCTTCGACAAAAGCTAAAGCTTTGGAACATATGCCAAGAGCAATTGTAGCACGCACAGAAGCACCCCATTCAATAATATTTCCAAGCTCTTTTAGTATAGTATTTTTTCTGCTTGCAAATACAATATCTATAATGTAATCTTTTAGCTCATCTGCCATATATATTTCATCTACAAGTTTTCTTGCATTTAATATCTCATCAACATTTACAACAGGTAAAACATCATGGGGCAATTCTGCTTGTATTATTTTATCCAATATCATCCTTTCATCTTTTTTGTCAGGATAATCAATAGTTACCTTTAACATGAATCTGTCAAGTTGAGCTTCAGGAAGAGGGTAAGTACCTTCTTGTTCTATCGGATTTTGCGTTGCAAGTACAAAAAAAGGTGCATCAAGTTTATACGTTTTTTCTCCAATAGAAACCTGACGTTCACCCATTGCCTCAAGAAGAGCAGACTGCACTTTTGCAGGAGCTCTGTTTATTTCATCAGCAAGGAGAATATTTGTAAATACAGGGCCTTTTTTAACTGTAAACAAAGCATCTTTTGGATTATAGATCATAGTTCCAATAACATCAGCCGGGAGAAGATCCGGAGTAAACTGAATTCTTTGAAAGCAGGTCTTTAACAACCTTGCCAGTGTTTTTATTGTCAAAGTTTTTCCAAGTCCTGGCACTCCTTCCAAAAGAATATGGCCATCTGCCAGCAGCGCCACTATAATCATTTTAATCAAATCATCCTGACCTACTATTACTTTATGCATTCCATCAAAAATTTTCTGGACAAAACTGCTCTCCTTTTTCATATTTGTTACCATATCTCACCTCATTGTTATAATAGATATACTTTAACTTAATACTTATGATAAAAAAAAAGTTGTTAAAAAAATATTTTTATGCAATTACTCAAAAAAGATAACAAGCAGTCGTTATAATTTTTTTAAAAAAAGTTGTATTAGTGTTTTTTTGAGATTATCATCACAGGTTTAATAGCTTTCCATACTTATTGCGTATAAATTATATGCTTGCTTAAAATATCAGAAAAAGTCTCAAAAAATGAGAGAAGATTCATTTAGACATAATATATAATGCTATCCAGAAAATAGGATAGTTTGTTCAAAATTAGGAAATACTAAAATAATTAAGGAAATATATAATAAATGAAATTACAATCACGTATTACTCGTTACTCATCTTTTATTTTAGTTTTACTATGCCTGATATATGGCTGCAGCCATAAAGATATCACAAAACCAATAGTTATAGATCATAGCTCTGCTGCAAATAACATTAATATTCATGCCCTGGTACAAGATAGCCAAAAAGTTTTCCAAAGTGATAAAAAAATAATACTTACCTGGTGGATGCCAGAAGAATTCTGGAATGCCACTTTTTCTCAAAAGCCACATATTTCAAAAATAAAAACAGAGAAAATACTAAAAGCACTTGAGTCATATACTATAATTGCTGTTTTAGAAGCTGAAATTGACCGATATGGTAACGTCAAATACAAAACAGAAAATCAAATTTCTGACAATATAAAGCTTGTAATCAATAAAAAAAAACCCTGTTATCCTTTGCACAAAAATGACATCACAAGCGAAACTAAAGCAATTCTTTTAACGATTAAACCATTTTTTGTTCAAATGCTTGGAGCAACCGGATATAATATGCATTTTATCATTTTTCCGAAAAAAAACGATAAATTCGGAAAAAAGAGAATTTGTGCCAGGGGAAAAGGAGAATTTACTGCAATAATAGGTAAAAACTCATTCAGATGGAAGCTACCTTTAAATTCAGTCTGCTTACCCCAAATATGCAGTAAATGTAGAGAAAAATGCAGCGGAAGCTGGATATACTGCCCTTGGTGCAAAGCTAAGCTTTTAAAGTGAAGTTTGCGCCTGTCTGCGGCTAATTAAAAAAAGATAAATAGTTTTATATAAAAGCCAGTTTTCCTCAGATTGTAAAAAAATGAAAATAAATTTTTAAAGAACATTTATTATGATTGTAAAATCAAAATGATTAAATTATATTTGAAATATTGGTCTGTTTTCAGCAACCGCTTTTATTAAAAAAGGTTAAAATAAATGTCAACTACTAAAAGGAACACGATTAATTATAAAACGTTTGATCCTTTATCAGTTAAAACTGATATGATAGAAGCTATTGAATACGAATTCAAAGGCCAAAGAGATATTGAAATAACAATAAATCAACCTGAATTTACATCAGTATGCCCAATGACAGGGCTTCCTGATTTTGGAAACATTACTATTAAATATATACCAAACAATAAAATCATTGAACTCAAAACATTTAAATTTTATCTTTTACAATACAGGAACGTGGGTATATTTTATGAACATGTGGTCAACCATATTTTAAATGATTTGGTTAAAGTAATATCTCCAAAACAGATGGAGATTACTGGAAATTTTACCGCAAGAGGGGGGATTACCACCAGCGTGCAAGCTAAATATTAAATGTAAACATCATTTTGCAGTCTATTCATATAGTCTGTTATAAGTTCAACAACTTCTTTTTCCGATAATACAAAGCGCATTGAATTTCTAAAGTTGCTGCTGTATGGAAGTCCTTTTACAAACCAGCTAAGACGACTTCGCATCATATAGCAGGCATGCTTTTCTCCAAAATAGTCTACAGATAATCTTAAATACTTGAAAATAACCTTAAAACGCTCATCAATTCCAACAAATTGTACCTGCTTTCCACTATCATATGCCAAAATCTGGGAAAAAATCCAGGGATTTCCAATGGCTGCCCTTCCTATCATTACAGCGTCACAACCAGTCTGTTTTTGCATTTGCATTGCATCTTCGGCTGTACAAATATCCCCGTTGCCTATGACAGGGATTAATACATGTTTTTTAACAGCACTGATAATTGACCAATTCGCATTTCCTGAAAAGCCTTGTAATGCTGTTCTTGGATGAACTGTGATTGCATCTGCTCCACAGTCTTCAGCTATTTTAGCAATTTTTAAAGCCTGACTTCCGGAACTATCCCAGCCAGTTCTGATTTTTATTGTAACAGGAACTGACACTGCTTTTCGAACAGCTTTTATAACATCTGCAGCTTGTTTCGTATCCTTCATAAGTGCTGCACCTGCGCCAGTTTTAATGATTTTTTTAACGCTGCAGCCAAAGTTGATATCTATTACATTTGCTCCAGAAGCTTCAGCTATTAAAGCCGCTTCACCCATTATTAATGGATTTGTACCGAATATCTGAACAGAAAACGGATTTTCATCAGAAAAACTGTCTAAAAGGCGCATTGTTTTTTCTGATCTGTAAACAAGTCCATTTGCACTGATCATTTCAGAAGATACAAGGGCACACCCTTCTTTTTTTGCAATAAGTCTAAATGGCAAATTAGTGATACCAGCCAAAGGTGCCAGAATTGTAAAATTATCAAGTGATAATGAGCCTATTTTCATAAAATGAAATTATAGTAATCTTAAAAAAAATGTCAATGACTTACAGTGATAAAGTTAGAAGAATTTAAATTAAAGCTATTTTAACAAATATTGTATAAGTACCACAACTTCTTGATAATCATGCAAAATCAAATGTAATTATATGCAAACTTCTTGACATTAACATATTGTTAATATATGTTTAGAATAATAAAAAATTTACCAGTCAGCTAACACAATAAATTATCACACAGTCTTTTTTTAAATCACGATATATGTCAAAATATTCTGCTAACAGGCTTTTTATTGATTAGATATCTCCATATTGAGGGATTTTTATGATTTCTTCAGAAATAGATCTTATTCATATGATCAGCAATGCCGGTCTTATGGTTCAACTTGTCCTTCTTTTACTTCTTGTTTTTTCCATCACATCCTGGGCAATCATTTTTATGAAATTTCTTTATTTTAAAAAAGCTATTAAAGAATCAAATTTATTTTTCGATTATTTCTGGCAAAGTCATGATTTGTCTGCAGCTTTTGTAAAAACAAAAAAAATGCATAACAGTCCAATGGCAAAAATATTCAGGATAGGATTTTTAGAATTACAGAAAATAAGCAAATCACGCAGTCAGATTACACAAAAACAAGATGAAGCAGGCAAAACAGAAAATTCACCTTTGAATACAAAGTTTGTTGGAATAGATAATGTTAAAAGAGCATTAAATCGTGCTATTAACACAGAAAAAGCCAAAATGGTTCAACATGTTCCTTTCCTTGCGACAACAGGCAATACTGCTCCTTTTATCGGTTTATTCGGGACAGTATGGGGCATTATGAATTCTTTCCATAGCATAGGGATGAAGGGTTCAGCAAATTTAGCGGTTGTAGCGCCTGGAATTTCCGAAGCACTTGTTGCAACAGCTGTCGGGCTGGTAGTAGCAATACCTGGAGTTATATCTTTTAACCATTTTATGAATAAAATACAAATGATTGAAAGTGAACTTTACAGTTTTGCAGATGATTTTTTGAATATCCTTGAACGTGATATTTTAAGGACAAAGGTAAGCAAATGATGTCACATGGAAATAATAACAATAATAATTTTTTGTCTGATATCAATGTAACACCATTTGTTGATGTTATGCTTGTTCTTTTGATTATCTTTATGGTAACAGCTCCTATGATGTCACAAGGAGTAAATGTAGCTTTACCTGAAGCTGTTTCCAAACCTTTTACTTCAGATAAAGATCAACTTGTAATCAGCATAAATGATAAAAGTCAAATTTATATAAACAAGTATCAGGTATCTGTTGATATCTTGCAGGAAAAATTGAAAAATATCTTGAAAAATCATATAAACCGTGATGTATATCTTCGTGCTGATAAAAATATACCCTATGGAACCGTTGTGCGCGTAATGTCAGAAATTAAGGAAGCAGGTGTCAATAAGCTTGGAATGGTTACAGAAAATACAAAACAGTAAGAAATTAATAATAACAAGAACAGCAAATAATGTGTTTGTTTTTCTTGTTGTCAAAATTAAATGACATTTTTCCGTATTTTTTCTACATTTAGGAATAAAAAAATAATTATAAAATATTTTGTTTTAAAGTGAGATTTATTTTGTTTTTTTTATCAAAAATAACATTTAAGGTATATTATAAGAATCATGAAAAATGATTCTCGTTTATTTGTTTTTACCTTTATTATTTCTTTTTTATGCCATCTGGCATTGTTAATTGTATTTATTTATCAGCCTGTTACTGCGCCTTATAAATCTATCGCGCCCAGTGTAATTGATGTAAACATGGTTTCTCGTAAAACCCTTGAAATAAAAACTCAGGCCAAAAAGCAGATCAAACCTTCTCAATTAAAAAATACTACAAAAAAATATAAAAATAATGTTGCTGTAAAATCTAAAGCCAAACTATTGCCTTCTGCCTTTTCAAAGACAACAGAAAAAAAAATCAAAACCTCTCTTAAGAAAAAAACATATAAACCATCTAAAGTAATAAAAAAAACCATAACGCAAATTAAAAAGACAGTTGAAGATTCAAGGCCATCACCTGTGATAAACGCCATTGAGCGCATTAAACAAAAAGTTGAAGCAGATGAAAAAAACAGAAAAGAAATTGCAAGAAAATCACCTGTAACAGATAGGCAAAGTACAAAACAAGTATCAGATTTACTTGAAACATATCAACTTGAGATGAAATACCAGATTAGAAAAAACTGGGCTTTTTCCAATCAAATAGCTGGCAAGCAAAATAATCTTGAAACTATAATAGTATTCAGAATTTTAGAAAATGGTGAGATTCAAAACCTGTGGTTTGAAAAAAGGTCAGGCAATACTTATCTGGATGAGTCAGCTAAAAAAGCTATTTTAAAATCAAACCCTTTGCCACCACCACCATCCCTTATAATCCCAAAGGGATATCATCATTATGATATTGGTTTTGTATTTACACCCTTAGGTGTGAAATGATGAAATAATTTGTTTAAAAAAATAAAATTATTGATTCTGTTAAATGTTATGCTTAAACTACCTGTTACCTGACAGCTTATCACTAAAGTAGTAAGGAATTTAAACAAGATGGTTATAAAACGTAAAAGAATAATCATTATAATTGCTATTGCGTTTATTGCTATTGCGTTTTTTATGCATTTAGCAACATTTTGCCATGCTAAACATGATTATATAAATATAAATGATCCTTTTATCAAAAAAATTCCCATTGTTATTCCTTTGTTTACTACTATTTGCAGCACCAGGCAAGAAGCTCAATCAGTAAAAAATATAGCCGACATCTTAAAAAATACCCTTGAATTTACAGATTTTTTTAAGATTATAAGCCAGACAGCTTGTTTATCGACTGAATCTCAAAAAAATATTACCAGTAAAAATATTAATTTCCAGCAATTTTTCTCCAGTGGAGCAGAACTTCTTATAACAGGCGGAATAAAAACAAATGGCGGTATAATCGAAGCTGAATTCAGGCTTTTTGACACTTATAAAAAAAAACAGCTTATTGGGAAAAAATACAAGGGATGGATAAAAGATAAAAGGAAAATAATATACAGGTTCTGTAATGAGGTAATTTACAATTTAACCGGCACAAAAGGAATTTTTGGCAGCAAAATAGCCTTTGTCTCAACAGGCTCTGGTAATAAGGAAATATATTTTTGCGGGTTTGATGGTTTCAATCCAACTAAATTTACAAATACAAAGGCCATTACCATCTCTCCTTCCTGGTCATCTGATACCAAATGGATTGCTTATACGTCATATAAAAACGGAAAACCAGATATATTTATTAAAAATATTTTTAACAGGAAAAAGTATGTGATAGCCCAAAAGGGAATCAATATTACACCTGCCTGGATTCCTGTTCCATTCAAATTTACTATGGCTGCCACACTCTCTTTTTCAGGTGACCATGAAATTTATATATTGACTGGAAAAGGGAAAATTATTAAAAGATTAACAGAAAAAACAGGAATTGATATCTCGCCTACGTGGTCCCCTGATGGTAAAAAAATAGCTTTTGTTTCAAAAAGATCAGGAACACCGCAAATATATATTAAAAATATCAATGGCAAAGGGGTTAAAAGGCTGACATATAATGGACGATACAACACACAACCCAGCTGGTCTCCCAAAGGTGATAAAATTGCATATTCATCACTTGCAAATAATCAGATAAACATTTTTGTAATTGACATATATGGTAAAAATCTGTTTCAATTAACTTCTAATTCAGGAGACAATGAATCACCTTCATGGTCTCCTGATGGAAATTTCATTGGTTTCAGCTCAACACGAAAAGGAAAATCGAAAATATATGTTATGACGGCTAAAGGAAAAAGCCAAAGGCCTATTGTGGAATTGACAGGAGAGCAGTCAGACCCTAGTTGGTCTCCTTATATATATTTCTAGTAATATATTATAAATGGTTTAAAATATTTATATTTGATCTGTTTATATAAAATTAAAGCAATACTTAAATATTGATACTATGATTATAAAACAGTTATTTATTTTACTTGTAGTTATTTGCATAAGTTGCAGTTGTGCTTCAAAACAAGATATTATTATTCTTGAAAGCCATATTGTTGCTCTTAAACAAAAAAATAATCAGCTAAATAAGGATTTGGATAATTTTGTCCTATCCCAAAAAAACAGCCGAAAGAATTTCAAGAGCCAATATGCAGGACAAAATGCCACACTTGATATTTTAAGAGATGAAATAAAAATTCTAACAGGAAGAGTTGAAGAGGTTGAACATTTTTACAAAAATAAAACCAAAGTATTTGAAAACATAGATTCTGATACAGATATAGCTTTAAATAACTTGAAAAAAAAAGCAGACCTTAACACAAAACGTCTTGGAACAATTGAAAGTTATTTGAATATTGAAACAGATAAAACTGTTTCAAACATTAAGGTATCAAACAAGCCTGAAACCGAAAGTAGTCAGTTAACAGAAAGTGAATATTATAAACTTGCTAAAAGTTTGTTTGATGCAGGTGATTTTGATAATGCCCGCGAAAAATTTAAGTTACTAATAGAAAGATATCCAGACTCTGATCATGCAGATAATGCACAATTCTGGATTGGTGAAGCCTATTTTCGGGAAAAATGGTATGAAAAGGCTATATTGGAATATCAAAAAGTTATTGAAAAATATCCTAATGGTAATAAAATATGTTCAGCTTTATTAAAACAAGGGATTGCCTTTTACACAATCGAAGATATGATAAACGCACGCCTTATACTAAGAGAGTTAATAAATAAAAAACCAAAATCAAAAGAAGCAGAAATTGCAAGGAAAAAGCTTAAGGAATTTAAGTATAACAGGTAATTAATCTCTTCTGTTTCCAAGTTGGATGTAAAAAAATATTATGATAAAAACCATAGGCGTAGATCCCGGTCTTGCTGCTACAGGTGTGGGAATTGTAACGGGAATATCTCAGCAGGTTGATAGTTTTTCCTATGGATGCATAAAAACATCACCAAAAACTTTATTACCAAACAGACTTGACCAAATATTTTCCAAACTTCAGACTCTTTTGAAAAATGAAAAGCCTGATGTTATGTTTGTAGAAGACATATTTTCTTTAAACAGATATCCCAAATCAGGTATAACTCTGGGAAAGGTTACAGGAGTGATTTTGCTTGCCGGATTTCAAAACAGCGTACCTGTATCTGAGATACCAGTACGCGAGGCAAAAAAAATTTTAACTGGCAGTGGTAATGCAAACAAAATACAGCTTGAGCAATCTGTCAGACATTTTCTCAACATAAATATACCAATCAGGCCTTATCACGCTTCTGATGCATTGGCATTAGCTATTATTGGCCTGTTTAGATTCAGCTCATAGCTGTAATGTAATAATTAAGACTTTTCCAAAAAATAACAGTATTAAAAAGCAGACAAGTGATAAAATGATTGGATATCTGGAAGGAAAATTATTAAAAAAGGAACATGACAAAATACTTCTTCTTGCAAATCAAATTGGCTATGAAATACTTCTTCCAGCTATAGTGATGGAATCATTGAGTAAAAAGCAAACAGGGGATGAAATATCTCTTTACATCTATTATCAGCAAACCGAACGACAACCAAAGCCTGTGCTGATAGGTTTTAATCTTGATATTGAAAAAGAATTTTTTCACTCTTTTATATCTGTTGAAGATATTGGGCCATTAAAAGCAGTTAAAGCACTTAGTATTCCTGTTGAAGAGATCGCTGTGGCAATAGAAGAAAAAAATGCAAAAAAACTCATGCAGTTAGGCGGAATCGGTAAAAGAACTGCTCATAAAATAATTGCCAGCCTTAAAGGTAAAATGGACAAATTCGCCTTAAACGGCATGACAAAGAAAAATCAAATTATTGATATTGATAAAATTGACAATTCTGTCAAACAGGTAATTGACGTGCTTGTAAACCAGCTGGGTCATAAACTGTCTGATGCAAAAAAAATGATTGACACAGCATTTAAACAAAATAGTTCAATTTCGACTCCAGAAGAACTATTTGATGAAATATACAGCAGCAAGAAAAACTAATGGCAGACGATATTGTATTACATTCATTTGATACACAGAGCATTGTTACCAGTAAAAGCCTGCGACCTGACAAGAATAAAGAGATACAGTCGCTACGGCCAGCATTGTTTAAAGATTACATTGGACAGACAGAAGTTGTTGAAACATTAAAAATTGCAATTGAAGCTGCAAAGTTACGAAAAGAAGCTATAGAGCATGTTATTTTTCACGGTCCTCCAGGCCTTGGTAAAACAACGCTTGCAAATATAATTGCAAATGAAATGGAATCAAAAATTACTATAACTTCAGGACCAGCAATTGATAAAAGTGGTGATCTTATAGGCATTCTTACAAATATGAAAGAAGGCGATATCCTTTTCATTGACGAAATACATCGTACACCAAAACCTGTGGAAGAATTTCTTTATCCGGCTATGGAGGATTTTGCTGTTGATTTTGTGTTCGATAAAGGTATACATGCCAGAAATCACAGATTCCGCCTGAATCGCTTCTCTCTTATTGGAGCAACAACAAGAATCGGACTTTTATCTCCTCCATTGAGAGATCGCTTTGGAATACTTAGAAATCTGGATTTTTATTGTATAGAGGATTTAGTTCATATAGCAAAAAGATCGGCTGCCTTGCTGAATGTAGAAATCAATGACAGCGGTGCTTGTGAACTTGCTAAAAGGTCAAGAGGTACACCTAGAATTGTAAACAGGCTTTTAAAACGTGTAAGAGATTATACACAGGTAAAAGCTGATGGGCTAATATCAAAAGAAACTGTAGACGCCGCACTGGCTCTTGAAGGTGTTGATAAAAAAGGACTTACAAAACTTGACAGACAATATCTTAAAACAATAATTGAATTTTATAATGGCGGACCAGTTGGAATTGAAGCAATCGCAGCAACATTGCAGGAAGAAACAGATACGCTTGTTGATGTTGTAGAGCCATATTTGCTGAAAATAGGCATGGTATTAAGAACTTCCTCAGGTAGAAAAGCATCCCATGAAGCTTACAGGCATCTAGGGTTTGGTGTGCAAAAAACAATATTTTCATGATTTAAAAAATCAACGCTTTAAACATACCATCAAACAGTTTAAAATATTTATGATTAAATAGTTTTATATATCACATATCTATAGCATAATAGGTATTATATGTCTGTTATTACTTTGCTTACAGATTTTGGGAACAAAGATGAATATGTCGGAACAGTAAAAGGTGTTATTTTATCCATCAACCCTTATGTTACAATAGTTGATATTACACACTTTATTGATCCTTATAACTTAACTCAAACTGCATACATCATTACATCTTTTTATAAATATTTTCCTAAAGGCACAGTCCATACAGTGGTCGTAGATCCTGGAGTGGGAACTAAACGTGCAATAATTGCAATTGAAACAGATAATTATGTTTTTCTTGCTCCTGACAATGGCATTTTAACACTTATCGCACAAAAGGAAAAAATAAATTCAATTATACGTATTGAAAACGATGATTTTTTTTTGAAACCAGTCAGTCAAACTTTTCACGGAAGGGATATTTTTGCACCTGTTGCAGCACATATATCAAAAGGTACTGCTATAGACAGATTCGGTTCTGTGATAGAAAAAAAAGAGATAAAATGCCTGTCAATAAACAAACCTTGTGTTTCAGCTGACAATCAAATTTCAGGTCAGATAGTCTCAATTGACCAATTTGGAAATCTTGTTACAAATATTGACAAATTTTTCTTTGAAAGGTTCAATAAAAAAAAAGAAAATCACTATTGTGAAATTCAAATATCAGGGAAAAAATATACAAATATCTGTATCTGTAAAAATTACAAAAGTGCCAAACCTCAAACTCCCATAGCTATCTTCGGAAGTCGGGGGTATTTGGAAATATCTTTAAATCGTGGCAGTGCTAAGCAATATTTCATGACGGAAAAAGGTGATGATATCATAATAACAATATCAAAATGATACGTGTATGTTTTACTTTTACATGTAAGCGCAGCAGGATTTTTTCCTTTCTAATATTTAAATACCTGAAATTTTAAGAAAAACAAATAATTTGTGATATAAAATAATCGTAAAAAAGAAAACTTAACCTTTTGCTTTACCTATTACATTCTACACATTTGACAGGCTGTTACAAAACGCAATTTATCCAATTTCTGCGTTAGAAAATTAATTTGATCCTCTTAAATACCACATGTATGCCTGTGGTTAAGTTAATTTTCCGCCTTGAACTTGAAGAAATTTTCATTCCGCATGCAGTCTGTCGAGTGCAAAAATTTTAGCGTAGATTATACATTTATCAAATGGCTCAAATAATGAAATTTTTTATAAACATAAAATATCTGCTGATTAAAATATTTTGTTTTAATATATTTTTTATGCTTGTAATTGCAGGTTCATTAGTAGCTGTTAAAGAAAAAAAAAATTTAATACAACATATTCCAGAGCCTTTTATATCCCTTGATAGAATAAATGGGATTGAATACATAATTGTTGTTGAAAAATTTACTCAACAACTTTTTTTATATGCATTTGATGGAAGATATAAAAAAATCTACAGTTTTAAATGTTCAACAGGTAAAAATATAGGGGCAAAAACACGTTCCGGGGATAGTAAAACTCCAGAAGGAATTTATTTTTTTACAAAAAAACATATAAAAAAATATCTTTCACCAATATATGGATCAAAAGCTTTTCCAATTAACTATCCTAATTTATTTGATCAACATATGAATTTAGGCGGCAACTCAATCTGGCTCCACGGAACAAATAAACCGATTAAAATGCGAGCCTCAAATGGATGTGTTGTATTGGAAAATACAAATATTAACACGCTTGGTGCATTCATATCTCTTTTCAGGACTCCAATTATAATTGTAAACAAACTTTTTTTTGTGCCAGCTGCTCATAACAAAAAAATAAAAAAAAAAATAATCAATTCATTTTTAAAATGGAAAAATGCTCTGGTAAATGGTACGTATCAGGAGTATAGTAATTTTTATGATGAAAGTTTTAAACTTGATAATAAGTTGTGGTTAGAATTAAATACACTTTTGACAACTTTTTTTAACTCTCATCGCAGCTTTTCCATTGAAATGGGAAAAACCATTATTTTAAAACATAAAAAATATTACGTTGCCCTGTTTGATCATAATGTAAATTTTTTGGGCACAACTTATTTCATTGGTACTAAAAAAATTTTTTTTAATTTTCAAAATGAAAATATAAAAATTTTAGTTGAAAAATACCTTCGTATACCTAATGAAAACACCAAATATCTTGTTGCATCTTTAACTACATTAAAAAAACAATATGAAGACAAAGAAGACAAAGAAAAAATCAAGTCTCTTATTAATACATGGACTAAAGTTTGGTCTTTAAAAGATTTAAGCAAATATGGAGCCTGCTATGCAAATAGATTTCAACATGGTGATATGGATCTCAAATCATGGCTTAAGTACAAACACAGATTGAATGAACAATACAAGGTCATCAACGTGACTATTGATAACTTAAAAATTAATGTTGGTCAAAAAAAAAGCATAGCAGGTTTTATTCAAAGATATAAATCGGACAAGTACAATGACTTGTGCAAAAAACAATTAATTTTAATACGAGAAAATGGAAAATGGAAAATATATCGAGAATTTTCAATAGCAAAATAAAAAATTTTAATATACCCAAAAGAGGCTTATCCCCAAAAGACAAAAAGACTTTACTGCTTATAGATGACTGCGGAACAGTAGTTTCTGTAAACTGGATAAAAAGTTTGGTTGTTATTCTGGTGCTGGTGCTTATTACAACAACAGCTTTAACAGTATGCTTTTTTTATCTTTATAATAAAGCAGGTAAAGAAAAGATCTTTTTGCAAAATGATCTAAAAAAAAGCCAAAACGATGTTTTATCTTTGCAAGGTGAAAAAGAATTGCTGATGGCCCAACTGGGTTCAATGCAATATGAAAATAAACAACTTATTCCAGGCCTTGCTACAACAAAACATGTTGCTTCATCTGAAGAAAATAAAATAAAAATTCCCATAGAAACTAATAAGAAAATTAAAAAGCTTCAGGCAATAGGGAAAAACAGCTCAAACACAACAAATTCAAAAAACAGACAAAAGTTATCTATGAAAATTGAAAATTTTGTTGTCTCATATAAATCAAATATAAATCTTTTACTGGTTAAATTCAAACTGACCAAGTTAAAGCCGTCTCCTAATCCAGTTTCAGGTCACATATTTGTAATATTAAAACGAAATAAGGATGATGCCAACACATGGATTGCGATTCCTCCAGGTACCATAACTAAAAAAAAGCCCTCCCAAATAGAAAAAGGAACGCTTTTTTCTATTGTTAATTATAAAACTATAAAATTTAAGGCCAGTAATATTAAAACACCTGGTACATTTAAATCAGCAACTGTTTTTATATATTCTTCAGATAAGAAAAAAACGTTAGAACAGGACTTCACAATAAAAAATATAAACTTAAAATAACCTAATCAGTCTAAAATAAATTAACCGATGCAAATCGTTAAATTAGGATAAAATATAACATGAATAATAATAGCTTTTTTCAACGTTCAATTTATTATATAACAATTTATACTGCCCTGTTAGCTGTTTGTTCAGGTTTATTTTTATATCCGGCTTATGCAAGAAAAAGGATTCATTCAGTTTTTTTTGAAGACACCGATTATGAACTTCACGTATACAAAAGCTTTGGAGAGACTAAGGGAAAAACGCTTATGCTATTGGGCGGAATACAAGGAGATGAACCAGGCGGATTTCTTTCTGCTGACCATTATGCAGACATACGTCTTGAAAAAGGAAACCTGATTGTTGTGCCAAGAGCAAATTTTCATTCTATTGTATTAAATCGCAGACAAATAAATGAAGATATGAACAGAAGGTTTGCAGATAATGATAAACTCGGTTATGAGGATAAAATTGTTGGTATTTTAAAAAAACTTATTAAAGAAAGTGATTGTCTGCTAAACCTTCATGATGGATCAGGTTTTTATGCAGAAACATGGATAGGGCCAAACAGAAATCCTATGAAATATGGTCAATCCATAATAGCTGACTGTGCAACAGTTGTAAATCCTAAAACGGGTGAAAAACATAACCTTGAGGATATAGCGCGATCTGTGGCATTAAAAATAAATAAAAAAATTAACAATCCACTACATTACTTTCATTTTAACAATCATAAGACAAGTGAAAGCGGTTCAAAACATAAAGAACAACGTAAATCAGCTACATATTTTGCGTGGAAAAAAATTGGTATTCTAGCTTTTGGGGTTGAAACAAGCAAAACGCTTACTCTTGAAAAAAAAGTGCTTTATCATAATATTGCCATAAACCTTTTTATGGAAACATTGGGTATTGTTCCTGAAACTCCAGGATTAAAACTCGACGCTCCCATGCTTGAATATCTTGTAACTTCGATAAACGGATCATTGCCGATTGTCATCAGAAATAATCAGACTCTATTTCTCAATAAAAACGATACAATACTAATTTCGCACATTGAGGCAAATTATGTGCGGGGTCTGACTGCTGACGTTTTAGGCTATGGTACAATAAATGACCTGAACAAAAAAATTAAAATAGGTAAACCCACTATTATTACAACGAGAAAAGATTACTATCCCTGCGGAAAAATCAACCTGTCATTTAATGCCAATGGTCAAATTCTGGCGCACAAAAATGTAGCTGTTTCTGATAGTTCTACTTTATATCCTGTATCGCATTTTTTCAAACTTAAGATAAACAATAAAGAACAAATTTATAAAAATAATGATTACGTTAACCTAATCAAAGGAGATAAGCTCGAAATTATTGATATAATCACCAACCTGAGAGATTCATCCTCTATTAGAGTAAACTTTAGAGGCTTTGTGGCTAATATGACAACAAATACCGGTGAAGATAGAGGGTTTGTAATCAGTACCGACAAAGACCTGTGGACAAGATATTCATTGCACAAAAAGGGAAAAACCTATCAAATAGAAGCCACACATAAAAATTCTGTAATCGGTAAACTTACTGTACATTTATCTGAACCTAAATTGAACTATATCATTATAACGAAAAACAACGGAACTAAAGAGTGTATAACAAAAGAAGGGAAAATTACCCTTAATCCGAAAAATCCTATAAAATTATTTGAGATAAACACAAATGTTGGCAATAACAATGGGGTGAAGACATACATAAAAGGAGCTGACTCTTTTCTTCAGCCAATTAATGTAAACAAAGCCTTTACACTTAAGTCTTTGCAAAATAAAAACCAGGCTGCTGCTGCCCCATCATATAATCTTCAAGTAAAGCGATACAACATTTTACTTGGCTTGATACCAATAATTTTTATTTCCGGAGACAAACTGTGAAAAAACAAGAAAATTTTTCTATAATCGATAGTGATCTTACCATTGACGGTCTGATTTCATGTAAAGGGAAATTTATTATAAAAGGAGCTGTAAAAGGAACACTTATAGGCGAAACCGTCATTATTTCAAAAGAAGGTGCTGTCTATGCAGACGCAAAAGTGCACGATCTAACTATTGGCGGCACCTTTGAAGGAGAAGTCAATGCAACAGGCAAGCTAATTGTTCTGTCAACTGGAATCTGTTCAGGCAAGGTTACATGTAAAAAATTTGTAGTAGAGGCAGGCGGTATGCTAAATGCTGATGTAACATGTATTGCTGATCAAAACCATCAAATTAAGAAAAAAGAGATATCGTCTGAATCTGACAATCTTACAGTACTTTAACGTAAACATATAAGGAAATTTTATTTTTTATCAAAAAATTGACTAAAAGTTTGCCAACTGCTGTGATTTTTTCTTTAAAAACAGTATGTTATGAACCAAAATTGCTAGTACAACAATACACTTTGTCCCCCCTTTACAACCCTTATTTAACCTTTTTCATATTACCTTACCTTCTTTATTAAAACAGTTTCATAATATCTGTCATGTATTGCATTGCTTATCAAGAGATGTTTAAGTATTATAATTAGGATAATTGTTCAACTTATTGAGTGAACAACAATTATCATGTTAAATGAACTATTACCCTATGAAACTTTTTAACAGGCATGGAAAGTTTAAATATTTTAACTTGTAACATCAATATCAACGCTTTATATTTTGTAATAAGCGCGAAATAGAATCAATTAACCACAAATTTAAGGAGATAATAATTTATGTCCACCAATGATATTGATAACCCCTATTTCACACGTTTAAAAAATATGGAAAAATCAAAAAAATGGCTGCTTGATCAACAAGCAACAAGGGTTGTTGACGCTCTTAATAAAAATGCATTTACCGCCAAATATGTGGATAACATTCAAACCGTTTGCGATGAAATCCTTGCTCTGATCCCAGAAAATGCAAATGTGGGTGTGGGTGGTTCAATGACCATGAGACAAATTGGAATATTAGACAAACTAAAAAAAAGAGGAAATGAAATTTTTGACCACTGGCAGCCGGATTTGTCTCCTGAACAGGTATTGCAAATCAGGAAATCTCACTTGACATGCGATGTGTTTTTAACAAGTACAAATGCTGTGACGTTAGACGGCGTACTGGTTAATATTGACGGAGCAGGAAACCGTGCAGCTTCTATGATGTTTGGGCCTGGCAAAGCTATTGTTGTGGCAGGAATAAATAAAATCACAAATGATGTAACAAGTGCAATAAAACGCATAAAAGAAATTGCTACACCTTTAGTAGTAAAGGATTTGGGCATAGATCTGCCATGTGCCACAACTGGTTTTTGTGTAGAATGCAACTCAATTATGAGAGCATGCAGAGCAACTGTTATTCTAGAAAGAAAACCTTTTTTTTCAGATATTAATGTTTTTCTTGTAGGCGAAAATCTTGGTTTTTAAATACAATTATATCTAAAATTGTCGACATATTGTACACTGCTGCCAATAAATTTTTGTTGTATTCAAATATTTATTGGTATATGTTGTACCATATCTGATTGGTATACATAGAGCTAAAAAACTTATTGCAATATTAATAATTACAAAGGTTTTTGCTTAAGTAAACATTAAGGTTGTAATCTGTTGACAAATTTCAAGCATCTTGTTTTTGATTGTGTTGTTATACTTTTATTGCAAGATAGCAAGTTACATTCTAATATTTTTTTGCTTTACCGTAAAATGAATTTAAGCAATTTACGAAGGAGAATACAGCAATGTCTGACGATTTGAACAAAATTAAAGAGAGAAAAAAGCAATGGGAAGAAGGGCCCTTAAAAAAAGCTCTTAAAAGATATCCTTTCCTGCAGGAGCCACCAACTAAATTTTACTCGCCTATTGACAGAGAAAATAAAAAAAATGATTTTCTTGAAAAGATTGGATTTCCTGGAGAATACCCGTTCACATCAGGCACATATCCCACAGAGCCCATGGCAGGCCTTATTAAAATGTCAGCAATGCCAGGAGCTGATCAGGCAATGGCTGGGGGAGGCAATACAAGAGCATCTTTATATTCCGGCTACGGGACATCAGAAGATACAAGAGACTATTATAAAAATCAAATAGCAGAAGGTGTACGGCAAGGGCCAAACCTGGCTATGGATTTGCCAACCCAGTGTGGTTATGATTCTGACAATCCCATGGTAGAAGGTGAAGTGGGAAAAGTTGGTGTTTCAATTGATACTTTGCGTGATTATGAAATAGTCTACGAGCCGTATCAAGGAGACATTAATCTTGACCAGATTGCATCAAATTTTACTATTAATGCCCCGGCTGGTTTTTTTATGGGAATGTATGTTGCACTCGCTCAAAATCGGGGCATACCTGTAGAAAAACTCAAAGCCACTCCTCAAAATGATATTTTAAAAGAATTTGTTGCAAGAGGCACATATATATTTCCACCAAGGCCATCTATAAGACTTTTTAGAGATACTCTTGTATTTATAACCAAAAATATGCCAAGAACAAACATTACAAGTCTTGGCGGATACCATATGAGAGAAGCTGGTGCCACCAGAGAGCAGGACCTTGCCTTTAGTATGGCAAATGTTATTGAATATTTTCAAGCTGGTGTTGATGCTGGAGTGGATATTGATGCATTTGCTCCCCGTATTAGCTTTAACGCTTTTGGCGGTAGTATGGAAATGCTCAAGGAAGTTGCGTTTCATAGAGCAGCAAGAAGGATGTATGCAAGAATTGTAAAAGAAAGATTCGGCGCAAAAAATCCAAAAAGCATGATAATCAAAGTACCAGTCAGCGCACATATAGGCTGCTCACGTACAACACTTCAACGACCTTTAAATAATTTAACCCGTGCTGTAGTAGGAGCAGTGGCCGGCGCACTTTCAGGAGGCATGCCAGCTGCTTTTCCACCTTATGACGAACCTTTAGGATTGGGGTGGAGTCTTGAAGCGCAGCAGTTAATGCGAGATGCAACTAAAATCATAATGTGCGAAGCAAAATTGCTGGATGTTACTGATCCTTTTGCAGGATCATACTGCATGGAACAACTCACAGACGAAATAGAAGAAGCAGCCCAGAAAGAACTTAACAAGATAGAAGAAATGGGCGGAATGGTCAGAGCGATTGAAGAGGGCTACATACAAAAATGTATAGGGCAAAGCGCCCATGAAATGCAAAAAAGGATAGAAAACGGCGAAGAGTTACTCGTGGGAGTTAACTGTTTCACAGGAGAAAATGAGCTTGAAGTAGCCACAGAAAGGCTTGTTGACCACCCATATGATTCTTCCAAGCGAGAAGAAGCTGAAGAAAAACAGAAAAAACAGCTGACTCAATTAAAAAAATCAAGAGATAACCGTAATGTGGGCAAAGTATTAAAAGATTTGGAAAATGCTGCAAAAGATGAGTCTATTAATTTGATGCCTTTTTTTATTGATTGTGCTAAAGCTTATGCATCAGAGCAAGAAGTATGTGATGTTTTAAGAGATATTTTTGGAGAATATAAACCCACAAATTAATAACATCAAAAATATGAACAGGTTAAAATAACTTTATGTTTTAATGGCATCTATATATTATTTTTACCTGTTTATAATCTTATTTTTACCTCATATATCTTTTTTCAAAGCACTATCTAAAAGCGAAAAAATATTTATATAAAAATACAGCAATCAGGAAATGATGCATGGACGACTATGTTTTCAGATATAAAATAGATCCTGCAAAAGATCAATCGTGCAAAACGCCTGATCTTTTAGCAGATTTTTTTATAAAACAGATACAAGAGCTTCTAAAGCTGGTTCAGTTTTGCAATAAAGAAAAAGATGTTGAAATAGATGGTTTCAAGTTTTTTCGTAACACACACCGTGTTTATGACCTTTATCATGACAGTTCCGACTCCAAAGAGAATGATAAGGGAAATGAAAATTATAAAAAAACAGATAAAAAGGATAATTATCAAAATATTTCACTGGCTAAAATATATGAACCAAGGTTAGATTATTTTAAATCACTTATAGAGTCTGTTTTATCAGTAGTTCAATTAGAAAAAAATAAAAAAATAGTAGATATTGATGGTTTCAGACTAAAATCATTAAGTGACTGGGTTTGTCCTGCTGTAAGTACCACAGATATTATTTTGCATGCTGCTTCAAACTGTAATCTTAACTGTGTTTTTTGTTATAACCACGGTGCCCCCCCTCTTTTGAAAGACCATCGTCGGCCATTTGAAGACGAATACAAAGAAGTGATGACAAGAATAAAATATTATTCTCCATTGGCACACAGAGGTCTTTTCCCTAATTTCGGCAGTCCTTGTGAAGCACTGGCGCATCCTGATATTTGTGAAATCCTGAATAATCTTCGTAAAAAAACATCTGAGCTTTTTCGCATACCAACTAACGGAAGTGTCCTTACAAAGTCGATGATAAGTCAGTTAAAAGAGTTTGCTCCAATATTATTAGACATTTCACTTAACAGTTCAAATCCTTTGCGAAGAAAATATTTAATGAAAGACAGCAATCCGGAAATCGCCATCAACTCATTACAACAACTTAAATCCGAAAAAATTCCATTTGCTGTAGTAATTGTACCCTGGCCTTTTCCCAGCATAGAAGATATGCTCGACGATTTGAGTAAAACCGTCAAACATGCAGCAATGCATACTGCCACATTTATTCAAATAAATCTTCCTGGATATTCAAGTTTTTTTTCAAAAAAAAAGCTTTTTGACCTGGACACAGTATGGAGCAAAATAGTTGATAGAGTTAGACAGCTTAGACAGGAGGTAGACTGCCCTCTCATTGCAAGACCTTCATTGTATGAAGAGAATTTGCACTACAAAGAAAAAAACCTTCCTGAAGTTTTAGGTGTTGTAAAAAATTCTCCCATGATGATGGCAGGATTGAAAAGAAAAGACATTATAAAGTTTATTAATAGAATAGCAATAAAAAATAAAAGTCAGGCAAGAGACCTTCTTACGATACTTCATAACAGCGGGCTTAAGGATGCATCAATTACAGTACAAAGAGGTAATAAAAAGGTTATACTTGATATAGATCTGAAACATTACAAATATCCATACTATCCTGAAGCAATAACGCATATAGGTACAGTATTTCTAGGTGCTGGCTTTAAAATAAGATATCTGGAAAAGCTGCAGTACATAATAGCTACTTATGGAGCGAAAAATGTACTTTTTCTAACATCAGTGCTTATGGAACCTGTTTTGAAGCAGACAATTGCCCAAAATCCTTATATAATGGGCAGAGTTGAAAACTTTGAGATAGATATTCCTGAAAATAAATTTTTTGGGGGAAATATTTTCATGGGAGATCTTCTTGTTGTGCAAGATTTAATAGATGCCATTAACAAACACATTGATAAAAAAGAAAAAAAACCTGATCTGGTTGTTATCCCTTCATCACCTTTTAACAATAGTTTATGGCAAAGAGATTTAACAGGAAGAACCTTTTCTGAAATTGAAAAACATGTTAAAATTCCTGTAGTATTATTTGAATGTGATACAATATTTGATTAAAATATTTTAAAAACAAATCATCAATATGTGCAAATACACAAGGTTACATGCCTTGCATGATATGTTGTGCCATTTTAATTTTTAACTGCAATCAAGCCAACTGAGCTTTTATTGGCCGATGCCATGGATTTTCACCCTCCTATTGTATACATTTGGTCGTCAATGTTTGAATGTGGGTTGTCTGAAAGGCAATGTCTATTAGGTTTACTGTTAATACAATCTAAAAAAAGAGATGCGAGCTTTGCATCAGAGCAACCTGCTCGAAGGTATTTTTTTACATCCTGAAACTTGTTTGACAGCAGGCATGATTTTAGTCTGCCATCTGCTGTTAGTCTTAATCTGTTACATTCATTACAAAAATTATGACTTAAGGGATTAATAAGGCCTATTTCACCTTTTGCATTTTGAAATTTATACCGTTTGGCAGGGCCGCTATAAATATCGTTGGCAACAGGTATTAACTTGCCCAATTTTAATAAACGCTTTTTTATTTCATGAAAAGATATATGCCAGTTACCAGATGCAAAACTGGTATTTCCCATAGGCATATATTCTATAAATCTAATATGGAAAGGATGTGAAATTGATAATTTGGCAAAATCTATAATTTCATCATCATTTATTTCTTTTAATAATACTATGTTGATTTTTATGGGACTAAAACCCATATCGTGCGCTGCTTTAATCCCATCTTTTACCTGGCAAAGCATATCATGGCCTGTAATTATTTTATACTTTTCTCTGTTAAGGGTATCCATACTGATATTAATTCTTTTTATACATGCGGATTTGATTTTTTTTAGATTTTCTTTAAGGAAAATACCATTGGTTGTTAGAGAAATGTCGGATAGTCCATTAATATCAGACAGCTTTTGCAAAAAAGTGTATACACCTTTTCGGAAAAGAGGCTCTCCCCCTGTTATCCTGATTTTTGAAATTCCAAGATTTACACTTATTTGAGCAAGTCGTAGGATTTCTTCGTAGCTTAAGATGTCGCTATGCTTCAGTTTTTGAATATTTTTACGAGGATTACAGTATATACAGGAAAGGTTGCAACGATCTGTAACCGATATTCTAAAATAGTTGATATTACGGTTATATCTATCTTTTAATATTATATTTTTCACAGTATTTCACAATTTCTATCATAGGTGGTCTTTCATAGGTTTTATCTTCATAATAAAAGGGCTGATATGAATTCTGAACCAAATCATATTGAATCATTTCAGTAAATAGCTCTTTTTTAAAATCAATCAAATTGCTTTTTTCCATACGTTTAAAAAAAGTTTTAAGAATTACAAAAGCCATTTTCCCCAATGCTTTAGTGTCCTGATTTCTGTGGATACGCTGCTCTAGATCAACCTGGGCTATCACATCAAGACCCCAGTTTTTATAAATATCTAAAATCATTGTTGTTTCAATTCCATAACCCACTGGAAACGGAATATTTTCAAATATACTACGGTAACCTGCGTATTCACCTGAAAGTGGTTGAATGATCTGTGTCAATTCAGGAAAAAAAAGAGAGAATAAAGGTCTTATAACAAGTTCTGTCACTCTACCGCCACCGGTTGATTGTAAATTGTTTTTACCTATGGAAATAGGTCTTGTATAAAAGCCTTTACAGTATTTAATATTATCACTTAAAAGAAGAGGACCAATAAGCGCATAGACAAACCTATGATGAATATTTTTAATATCTGCATCAATATAAACTATAATATCACCTTTTGTTATATAAAGAGCTTTCCAGAGATTTTCTCCCTTGCCTTTATAGTTTTCCAAATCAGGCAAAATATCTGATGCTTTATATACATCTGCCCCATAGGCTTTTGCGACTTCTCTTGTTTTGTCTCTTGATCCCGAGTCAACAACAACGATTTCATCAAGCAGCGGATATCTCGTCATAAGTTCTGACTTCATTATGACAATTTCTTTTGCTATGGTTTTTTCTTCATTTAAGGTGGGGAGGCATAAAGATATGGTAAGATTTTTTTTGTTTTTCGCTTCAACAAGGCGGTTTATGTCGCTAAAAGCAGAATAATGGTATGTATTGGTTTCAAGCCAGTTGTGATTCATCACATATCCCCTCGTCTATTGCCATAAGTAGCCCTATAATCTGAGCAATTCCTTTGAACATGGGTTCAATTTCCATCCTGGCATTGTCAAGATGATAATTACTTCCACGGGTAATTCCTACTGTTATTGCAGGTATCTTATGTGAAAGAAAAATAGAAAGTTCAGATTCACTTGGCTCGCTTACAGGTTTTATGTTAAGCTGATCCATTATAGCCCAGGCATTTTTAACCAGAGGGTGATTATAGCTAAGTTTTGATGCATTAGCATTACTTATGGTCTTAAGTTTAAGTTCAACATC
>Ga0209345_10000140_pt1 | contig 100947 bp, 107 predicted proteins | sample Cruoilmetagenom7_FD_187294 | JGI IMG/M metagenome (GOLD analysis project Ga0209345, IMG submission 187294) | Oil polluted marine microbial communities from Coal Oil Point, Santa Barbara, California, USA - Sample 7 (SPAdes) (version 2) | ecosystem: Environmental > Aquatic > Marine > Oil seeps ... | reverse complement strand
ATGGGGGATGTCCTTCTGAGGTTTAGAGCAGAGGCATCATTATTATCCAAAGCGGAGATTGGAAAATGGACCAGCAAAACAACAACTTGAACCACCACACTCAGCATAACACGGGCACGGCATATTACGTACTCGACTATTTGATGCATTCCTTCCCGACACAGCTTTTTGAGCCCTATACCGATGAGGATGGCAATCTTAAATCCCGCCCCGCTCTCGATGCAGACGGGAACCCGATTGAATGTCGGGAGGCGGCACGCAAACGCGATGCCATGGTCGAACGGCTCGGCGCTCTGGCCCCGGTGCAAGGTGCGCTCGATCAGATCCTCTGGCATTTCGGGAAAGAGCAGGTCGCGGAGGTCACCGGGCGCTCCCGGCGCATCATCCGTACACGTGATCATCGCCTGAAGGTTGAAAACCGGCCGGGGTCGTCAAATATCGGTGAAACGCAGGCCTTCATGAATGATGCAAAACGCATCCTGATCTTCTCCGATGCGGGTGGGACGGGACGGTCCTACCACGCCGATCTCGGTGTGAAGAACCAGAGATTGCGGGTGCATTACCTGCTTGAGCCCGGCTGGCGGGCGGATAATGCAATCCAGGGGCTGGGCCGCACAAACCGCACCAATCAGGCGCAACCGCCGTTGTTCCGACCCTGTGCCACCAACGTCAAAGGTGAGAAGCGCTTCCTGTCGACGATTGCGCGCCGCCTCGACACGCTCGGAGCCATCACCAAAGGCCAGCGCGAGACCGGCGGTCAGAACATGTTCCGTACTGAGGATAATCTCGAAAGCGCCTATGCCCGCAAGGCCCTGCGCAACTTCTTCTGGGACCTGACGAAGGGGCGGATTAGCGCGTGTTCGCAAACACGGTTCGAAGAGATGACCGGCCTGTCACTCATGGACAGTGACGGCACACTCAAAGAGCAGCTGCCGCCGATCCAGCAATTCCTCAACCGCTGTCTGGCGCTGACCATCGATATGCAGGATGCGATCTTTGAATGCTTTGGGGGATTGCTCGAAGCCATCATCGGTGATGCGATCGCGGCGGGCACGTATGAAGTCGGTTTGGAAACGCTGCGCGCCGAAAAATTCGAGATCATCGACCGCAAGACGATCTTTGAGCACGCGGCGACGGGTGCGAAAGCGACGGCGCTGACGGTCGAACGAACTGACCGAAACCATCCACTGACTTTGGTGAAGGTCAAAGATTTTTGTCTGAGGCAGCCCAATGCCCAACTGATGCTCAACCGCAAATCAGAACGGGCAGCGGTTCTCATTCCAACCTCCAGCCTGATGACCGAAGAAGGCGAGCCAATCGCACGAGTTGAATTGATGCGGCCGATGGCGACCGACCGGATGCTTGAACTCGAATTGCCTGCGTCTCATTGGGAAGCGGTGTCTGACTTTGAGTTCGAACGGGCGTGGACCAAAGAAGTCGACGTGGTGCCCGAAACGTCCGTCTCCAAACTCACGCTAATCTCCGGCCTGTTGTTGCCGATCTGGGATCGCCTCCCGACCGACAATATGCGCATCTACCGCTTGCAGACCGAGGATGGGGAGCGTGCCATCGGGCGTATGGTGACACAGGACCAACTTGCCAACGTCTATGCGGCCCTTGGTCTTGAATGCTCGGTCGAGCTCACCGCCGATGAAATCTTCGACGCTGTCTTCACACGCGGCCAAAGTCTGCCACTGTCCGGTGGTCTTACCCTGCGCCGCTCGCGGGTGATGAGCGAGTACCGGCTGGAACTCACCGGTTACAATGCTGCCGCTTTGGAAAGCTACAAAGCGATGGGGTGCTTTACCGAGATTATCTCCTGGGCCACGCGACTGTTCATTCCGGCCCATGACACCCAAGTCCTCGACCAGCTGATGGTGCGCCACAAGATCACAGCAGCCGGATCCGGAGAGAGGAGTGCTGCATGACCTATTGTGGCAACAAGTTTGAAAGACTGGATCCGGGCGCTCTGGCCCGCGGTCTGGCGCGTCATGCCGAAGCGTTCTGTCGGCATTGGTTTCCCGAAGGACGCAAAGTTGGCAATTATTGGCAAATGGCAGATATCTCCGGTGCAAAAGGGCGCAGCCTGACGATCCGGTTGAAATCCCATGGCAGCAGGAAAGCTGGTAAGTGGACTGATCACCAAAATGGAAGTTACGGTGATTTGCTCGACCTGTTACACTATCGCCTGGAACCGGTGGCCTACCCAGAGCTGTTGCGGCAGGCCGCTGACTATCTCGGCGAGGCACCCGTGATACCAGATGACGGATCAAGCGCCGACGCTCCGGCCGTGGCCTCCAATCGTCAGGCGGCAGCTGGCCGCAGATTGTTCTCCTATGGCAAGCCGATCAAAAGCACTTTGGCCGAGGCCTATCTGCGCGGTCGCGGTATCGCCCGGTTCGGACCGGCCTTGGCGTTTCATCCAAATGTCTATCTCAGGGCCCCCGATGGCACAGGTGATGGGACGCGTCTGGAAATCCCGGCACTTCTTGCGGCGATTACCGACAATGCGGGCACAGTCACCGGATGCTCGCGCGTCTTTCTCAATGCGCAGACGAGCGGTCTGGCCGACATCGAGGCCCCGAAACGTGTGCTCGGTCGCCTGCATGGCAACGCGATCCGGTTTGGTGAGGTAAGCTCCTGCACCGATCTTCTCGTCGGCGAAGGGCTCGAAAACACTTTGTCCGTCGGCACGGCGCTTCCAAGGGCGGCTTTGGCCTCCTGCCTGACAGCAAACCATCTCGCTGCCTTCACCTATCCATCTTCGATCAAGCGGCTCTGGATCGCGCGCGACAATGACGAGACCGGCGCGCGCGCAGCAACCCGTCTTGCAGATCGCGCCGATACGGACGGGATCGAACCACTCATTCTGACCCCGGCGCGGGACGACTTCAATCTGGACCTGACGGAAGACGGCGTGACGGAAGTGCGTCGGCGGCTGGCGGCCTTCATCGATGCGCATGCATCTGAGCATGATCTCTGGCCCTCCGCGTAAGGGGGCCGGAAGGAAGCATGGATCAGGCACTGACCTTTTGGCGGTGGCACTGCGCCCTGTTCCGTTTGGATTCCTCGGTCGATGGACCGACAGGTCGGGCGCAGAGGCGCCCTCATCCCGTGCCGCAACGGCCAGGTCCCGTAAATTTCCCCTGCGCGCGTGCCGCGCCCATTCCTCGCGAGGCAAATTTCCGCGCCCTGCCCGTCCTTCGCTGCGCTACGGCCCTTCGGGTGCGCCCGGGCTGCCGACGGTCCTTTTATCGCCCCATCCAAATCGGATCAGGACGAAACCCAAAGCCTCATAAAAGGACCAGATCATGACCCTCGCATCCTCTACCTTCACCCCCGACGCAAGCGCCACAGCCAGCGTCCTCGACGATCTCGCCCTCTACGGCGCGACACCACCCGAAGACGAAATCGATCGCCGCCCTCTTCCTGACGAGGACCAGACTGAGATCGCCATCCGCTCCATGGTCGAGGCGAGCCACATGCTTCTTGCCGACACACAGCTCGAAGAGGATCTGCAAGAGATGCTCTGGTCCCTCACCAACATCTTTCATCGCCGCCTCAACCGATTAGAGCGCCAGCTCGACGAGAATGAATGCGAACAACGCGACCTGGTGAGATGTCAGGACGGATCCGAGGTCAAAAGCCTGGAGTTGGAACGTAAGATCGACCGTGGACAAAAGCTGGTCGAGCACCGGGACGCCTATGAGGCGATGCGGGATGCTTCAGCGGCCCATTTCCACTCCGAGACCGGATCGATCTGGATTCCAAGATCAGGATCGCGGGTCTCACACAAGAACCTCACAGCCTCGATGGTCGACAGCCGCAACTTCCTCTCCGCAGAAAAACGAAAGAAGAACGAAATCCATTGTCCCGATGGCACCCGCATCGCCTTCACTGGCGGCGACTACCAGGATTACGATGCGATTTGGGCCATCCTCGACGGCTCAAGAGAGAAATATCCGGACATGATCCTGCTGCATGGCGGCACACCGAATGGAGCCGAATATATCGCGAGCCTCTGGGCAGAAAACCGCGGCGTCACCCAAGTGGTCTTTCGGCCCGATTGGAAGTCCCACAACAAAGCAGCCCCCTTCAAGCGCAACGATCAGCTTTTGAAGACCATGCCGAAGGGCATCATCGCCTGCCCCGGCTCCGGCATCCACGAGAACCTCGTCGACAAAGCCCGCAAGCTGGGCATTCCGGTCAAAAGGATCGGGGGCTAAAGCTCCCTCCCCTCTGGCGCGTGTTCATCAACGATACGCGCCAGATGATCGATTTCATTCATCACATCGACGATGTCTCTTGTCGCTGAAGAGAGCAGGAAGGCGTGCAGGGCAAAACTGGTGTCCGGCTGTACGGCGAGATCGGCCAATTTTCGCGCAATGTCTTCAAACCGGGCTGTGTGCATCACGCTCTCCCGTGCGGCGATTAATTTAGGTGATGACATATCGGTATATATAACGATATAGAGTTGATAGTGAATTGGAACAATTCACGATTAGCGAGACTGAACAAGAGGACCGGTATGCGATTGGCCCAATCCATTTTATTGACTGCCGGGCTTTTGAGCGGCGCCGCATGTACGGCCAACAAGCCACCTGAAACCACCAGCCTGTCAGCTTTGATCGATGCAGAGACTTCGGTGGTGGATCGCGAGATAGCCGATGCCGGTCTCTACAATGGTGTGCTCGAGCCATATGCGACGGGCACCACGACGCTGCAAAATCCTAATGTTGTGACCGATGAACGCCTGATGACGGTGGTGCATTCAGCGTTCACCGGCCCCATCGAAGACTTCGTTTCCACGATGGCGCTTGAGACCGGATACCGGGTGATCGCTCAAGGTGAGAAACCTGGTGCGCCGATCATGATCACACTCATTCAAAGAGACCTGCCCGCCATGGGCGCACTGCGTGAGGCGTTCTTTCAAGGTAAGGAACGCGCGACGCTGGTCGTTAATCAGCGCACGAAGACCATGACGATTGTCTATAGTCGGTTCGAGCGTAGCCCGGTTCCCCATATCGAGGACACGGAAGTATGATGCACCATCTGCGCAGCCCCCTTCTGCCGTTGCTGGCCATTGTCATCTTAGCGGGGTGCGAAACCCTTCAGCTTGAAGAAGCGGAGTTCCAAGAGCCTGACCCAATCCTCATCGACGGTCCAGATCAGTTTCGCTCCGACAGGCCACCTGCCGACTTCGCCGAGTTCAGTGCGCGCACACGACGCGGGAATTACGAGACGTCGGTCGACGAAGATCGCTATGATCTGTTGCGGGAGGCTGCCGTGTCTTATGCCGCGCAGGCTGGTTATCAGCATCGTGTCTGGGAAGTCATGCGGCAGCTTGAACAAGACAATGCCAAGCTTTCGCGCACGTTTGATTTCAACAGGGTTTCTTACCGCGCACCCAGAGAGACGGGATATATTCTGCCGCCCGTCGTGAGCCGCGCCACGGCTGCCATCAATGTGGATGAGAGCGGACAGTCTGCTGTGGCAGCCGATGAATTCTACCGCCTCGAGATACCAGGGCGCATCGTCACGATCATACCGACCTGGCGCGACTATCTCGTTATCCCGCTTGAGGAGGCGAGTGAGCCCGATGATGATTTTCTGCCGCAAAATAGAGAAGAGAAGCAGGTGTTCAATCGCTTCGCTGCTGAAGGGTGGCAGGCCGGTGTTGAACAGGCCGATGAGGCATTGGGCTTAAATTTTGCAAGATTGAAGCGCGACTATCTGGGCATGGTTGAGTACCGCAGGATGGTGCAGGCCGGGTTGGTGAAAGAGCTTGTCCTCGCGTCCAGCGAGCGACGATCCGCTGGTGATGGGGACGAACTCTTCATCGGCGAACGTCGGGTGCAAATCGTCAGCTCAGCACGGTTTGTCCGGGATCCCAGCCAGTGGACGCCTTTGCAGAGGCGTTATGCGGTGACGAAATGATCGATCTCGACAGGATCGATCTCACCCCACCCGATCCCAACGAACCTGAAATCACAATCCTGAAGGATGAACCCAACCGCTTTGACAGCGATCTGTCGGCCTTTGATCATTTCCTTGTAGGGGCTGCGATGAAGGGGGCGTCTGACATCAACATTAGCGCTGACCTGCGAATGCGTGTGCAGTTGCACGGCGACCAGAAGCTTGCCACGAAACGCCGTCTGCTTATCACCGAGGTTCAGGCAATGCTGGCGCATCTCTGGTCAGCCAATGACGCAATGTCTCTGGTGAGTGCGGGACGGCCTTTGGACTTTTCCTATGAGAAGAAGATTGATCGCAAACGCAGTCAACGGTTCCGGGTGAACGCGACCGGAGAGCAGCGGTTTGGCACCAACGGTGTGCAGATTACGCTACGCGCCCTGCCCGATACCACGCCGACACTGAATGATGTCGGACTTGAAGAAGAACTGCGCGACAGGTTGGAACCGGCGAGTGGTATCATCGTCGTTGCTGGCGCGACCGGCCACGGCAAGTCAACAACCATGGCGGCCATGACGCGCTGTCATTTGGAAAACCGGGATCGATCTCGCAAGATTATCGATTTACAGGCCCCTATTGAATACACGTTCCGTGACATCAACACCGACGCCGCCGATATCGCGTCGTTCATCAGCCAATCTGAGATCGGGGTTGGTCGCAACATCCCCACCTTTGCAGAAGGTGTCCGCGCCGCCATGCGTCGCGCGCCAGCCGTGATCAATGTCGGCGAGAGCCGTGACCGCGAAAGTATGGAGGCTTGCATTGAGGCCTGTCTGACCGGGCATTTGGTGAACACCACGACTCATGCGGGGTCGATTGCCGAGGCACTTCGGCGCATGGCGTTTCTGTTTCCGCCTGAAGAGCAGGAGGCCCGCTCTTTTGATCTGATGACGTCGCTGAACCTGATCATCTGGCAGAGGTTGGTCAAAACGGCAGACGGCAATGGGCGCGTCGCACTGCGTGAATATCTCGTGTTCGATCAAAACGTGCGGGGTCGGTTCTTGAGTGTGCCGCCGTTGGAATGGGTCAACGTTGTGAAGCAGATTTTCTTGGACAGTTGTTCTAATCCAAACCTAATCGCCAGAACGATGACCCAATCCGCCGAGCATTTGGTGCAGCATAAGATCGTCAGAGTGGAAGATGTTGCCGGCATCCTGCGGTCGGTATCGGGTTTTTAAGGAAAACTGAGCAGTGACGAACGACCACGGCGTCCAATCGGGCAAAAACGTGGCTAAACCGTTTAGCTTCGGCTGAGGTTTTTGGCGCAGCTAAGCAGATGCTTTTACATGCGTCTAATACATACCCTTTTTTGCCTCCTAACGCTGGAACCGGTCGTTCGCTGCGCGGCGCATGAACTCACATAACGCAGACAAATGGTGATTTCGCTGCGGATGCGCCAACGTCCGGTTCGGCGGACCGTTCAACGAATGGTGGATGCCCCCCAATCTTACGTTCTCCGGGATGCATGACCTAGCGTCGGCAGAACCTGCCAGTGTAACCGCTACGGCCTTGGCAGGTTTATGACCAGCTTTCTTTGCGGCCAAAACGACATGGTGTGATTGCGGCGGTCGCTCTCCGATGGCGAACGAGGTCCGGTATGTTGGCCTCATGGATAAAAGCCGTGAGGAGAACGACCTATGAAACATTATGCCGGTTTGGACGTGTCGCTGAAAGAAATTTCGATCTGTGTCGTGGACGGGGATGGCAAGACGATCGCGCGCGGCGCTTGCGCTGCTGATCCTGAAGGCGTGGCGGGTTGGTTGCGCAACCGGTCGCTGAGACCGCAGCGGATCGTGCATGAAAGCGGGATGCTTTCGATCTGGCTGCAGCGCGGTCTCGCTGGACTGGGCCTTCCCGCCACCTGCATTGATGCCCGCAAGGCGCACAAGAGCCTGTCGGCGCGGCTCAACAAGTCTGATGCTGCCGATGCGGAAGGGCTGGCGCAGCTTGCGCGCACCGGTTGGTTTACACCGGTTCATATCCGCAGCGAAGAGTCGGATCGGTTGCGCAGCCTGGTGGGTGCGCGCGAGCGGTTGATCCGGTTGCGCAAGGACCTCGAAGGCTACATCCGTTTATCACTCGCGATAGTTGCCGCACGCCTCAACACCCTCTGCGACCAATTCCAGAAGTGCGTCCACATCATTCAAAAGAGCTGTAATGCGCGGGCTGCTGATACGGTAGCGGATGAAGCGTCCGTCGCGGTCGCTTGCCACAAGCCCACAATCCAGAAGACACCGGAGATGGTTGGAAACGTTTGGTTGCGACAATTCCGTGCGCGTAACGATCTCGTGAACAGCCAACGGCGCTTCGCGCAAGGCGTCCATAATCGCGAGGCGGCTCGGGTCCGCAAAGCCGCGAAACAGCTTCGCTCTTCGTTCAATAGCGGTAGTCCCGGTATTGCAGTCGGCGATAATTTGATCCATATCATTCCTCGCTGATATGTTGTTTCTTGATTCACTCTAGCAGGAGAAGTGCACCCATGGCCAACACCGATAGCGCCGGTTCGACGGCAGATATCCCATCCTTCCGTTACCGCGTCTCCGGCATGGATTGCGCCAAGGACGCCGCGCAGATTGAACGAGCGGCGCAATCTGCCGGGGTCGCGCCCGACGCGGTGAAAGTGTCGGCGGCGACCCACATTATGACCCTGAAGGCCCCCGAAGCACGGTTGCCGGAGATCGAGAAAGCCGTTGAAACCACGGGGTACGGGTTCGACCGCATCGAGAGCGACGAGGACCTTCAGCAAGGTGCGGCCCATCAGGATCCAGCCTACCGACGCGCGCTCTGGATCGTCGTGATCCTGAACGTTGGTTACGGTGTCATCGAGATGGTCGGCGGGTTCATCTCCGGATCGCAGGCTGTGAAGGCCGATGCGCTCGACTTCATCGGCGATGGCGCAATTACCTTCCTCGGCCTTCTGGCAATTGGTTGGAGCCTTGCCTGGCGAGCGCGATCAGCCCTGATTCAGGGCATCTTTCTCGGCCTGCTCGGTCTTGGCGTCCTTGGCGCAACCATTATGCGGGCATTCGAGCCGACACCGCCAGACGCCACTCTGATGGGGATTCTCGGCCTGATTGCTCTTGTCATCAATGTCATCTCCGTGTTGCCCCTGCTGAAATTCCGCAAGGGCGATGCGAACATGCGTGCCGTCTGGCTGTTTTCGCGCAACGACGCCATTGGCAACGCGGCAGTCGTTATCGCCGCCGGTCTGGTGTTTTGGCTGGGTAGCGCATGGCCCGACCTGATCGTCGCCTTCGGCATCGCCGGATTGTTCCTGCATTCTTCATGGGCGATCATCCGCGATGCGCGTTCCGATCTGAAAGTGGCGGCATGAACAGCCGCATTCTGGGTGGGCTCTGCGCGATTGCAGCTTTCGGTCTCGATCAGGGCACCAAGGCGCTTGCCCTGAACACCCCGGCGCTTGAGCATGGGGTCGAGGTTCTGCCCTTTCTCAATCTCGTTCGTGTCCTGAACGATGGAGTCAGCTTCGGCATGCTCGGCGGGATCGTGCCTTGGTGGGGTCTCGTCGTGCTTGCTACCGCGATCATGGCATGGCTGCTGATCTGGTCATGGCGCGCGCCGGACAGGCTGACGGCTGCTGCTCTCGGTCTGGTCATCGGCGGTGCGCTCGGCAATGTCATCGACCGGCTGCGTTATCAGGCGGTCCCTGACTTTCTGGATTTTCACTTCGGAACATACCAATGGCCGTCCTTCAACCTCGCTGACGTGGCGATTTTCTGCGGGGCGGCACTGCTGTTCTGGGACGGCTTTCGCGCGACGAAAGACAAGCCGGGACATCAGGAACAAGGCCAACGCGAGGGAAATATCACGGGGAGATAAACGATGTCCGGCATACCATCCGCAAAGGGCTTCGACAGCACGTTCGCCCAACTGCGCAACCCAAGTCCCGCCCAAGACATGCTATCCAAAAGGAGAAATGCGATGCACATAACGCGCCGCCAAATTTTGACCGTCGTCGCTGGCATTGCCAGCGCCGCGCCGCTTGCGGCATTTGCGCAAGTTGCACCAACAATACACGTTCTCAAAGACCCTAATTGCGGCTGCTGTCGTGCCTGGGTCGCCATTCTTAGGCAGGAGGGCTTTCGCGTTACCGAGGAGCGGAGCTTTGGGACTCTTATGATGCGTCACAAGCTGGACAAAGGCATCCCGCAAAGAATGATATCGTGCCACACAGGCGAGATTGAGGGTTACATGATCGAAGGGCACGTGCCGGTTGCCGACATCCGCCGCCTGTTGGCTGAACGGCCAGATGCTGTCGGTCTCGCTGTTCCTGGCATGCCCTATGGGTCGCCTGGAATGGGCCCAGAAGATCAGCGTGAAGCTTATGATGTGTTCTTGATCCGCCGGGATGGTAGTAGCGAGGTCTTTACGAGCTATTCCGCAGCTTAGAACTCCAATGACCTCTGGGTCAGAGGCTTTATGAGAAATGACCGTTTTGATTGTGTCCTTCTGACAGAACTTATCCAAAAACGGTGATGCACGTTCCGATCTGAATACGGCGACATGAACAGCCACATTCTGGGTGGGTTTCGCGCAACGGAAGACACACCGGAAAAGCCCGAACAAAGGCCACCGCAAGGGGAATATCAAGGCAGATAACAGCTAACAGGCAAAGCATTTTGGGAGGGAACTAGGCTTGAGATTTTTGGATTGGATTGACCAGGGTATTCGAGGCATCGGCATCGTGACTGCGTGGCTGACAGTTGTTTCGATTGCCGCATACGGTGCGCTTCAAATGCTGGATCGCAAGCTACAACTCGGCGTGTCGAGCTACTTGCCGGACCTGTCCACATCACTGCTGTTCATCCTGATCTTCTTGACCTTTGGATATACCTATCTGCGCGACGGTCACGTGCGCGTTGATGTTCTTCGCAGACATTGGTCGGCGCGCCGCATTGCGTGGATCGAACTGATAGGAGGCCTTTTTGTCCTTCTGCCGCTCGCCACCATCCTGACCTATTACGGGTGGGACGGTCTGATGCGGACGACGAAATACGCCGAGACCCAGTTGTGGGCAGAACGCATTGCCGGGGTCATCGGCCCCATCTTGCTGGCTTTTGCGGGGGTGATCGTAGCCTTGCGCAACATCGCCTTTCTGGCGGGGAAACGTGCGCAAGGCGCTCCGGAACAATCGGGCGGCCTCCATAATGGTGAATGAAGTCCTTACGGTCGCTATGCTGGTCGTGATGGCCATCGGGGTCTTCAGCGGCTTTCCAGTGGCTCTGGTCCTGGCAGGGACAGGCTTCTTAGGATTCACGGCTGCTGTCTGGGTGGGAATCACTGATTTTCAGCATCTAGGGCTGATCTACCTGCGGGCACGCGGTGTGCTAACCAATGAATCAGTTCAATTCACCAGTGTTCCGATGCTGATTTTTCTCGGTCTGATCCTGAATGCCAGCGGGGTTGCCGAAACCATGTTTCGCTTGCTGGGGCGTCTTCTGACAGCCGTTCCGGGCCGCTACGCCATTGCGACACTTCTGATCGGCCTCGTGCTCGCGCCAGCCGCCGGGGTGATCGGCGCATCGGTCATCACCGTTGCACTGGTGGCCTATGCCCCGATGATGGCCTCGGGCTACGCCCCGCGAACCGCGGGTGCCGCTGTCGCGGCCTCTGGGGCACTCGGTGTCGTGTTCCCGCCAGCGGTGATGCTGTTCTTCATCTCGAACGTGTTCTATCTGCGCATTGGATTGATGTACGTGGCCCTCATCGTGCCTGTTCTTCTGATGGTCATCGCCTTCGCGATCTATTTTGCCGTCACCTTACGAAAAACCGTCGAAGTCCCCTTGGACGCGCCGCAAACCAATCTTGTGTCAGACCTTTTGTTCGTACTCGCTTCAGTCGCTGTTATCGCATCCATTCCGCTCAGCATTATTCTGGGCTTTGCAACACTCACGGAGGCGGCTGGCGTAGGGGTGTTTGGCGCTCTGTTGGTCGCGCTGGTGCGAAAGCGCTTGTCTTTCTCGTCGCTGAACTCGGTCACGGTGCAGACAAGCACCATGACGTCGATGGTTTTCTTCATCGTACTCGGCGCATCGGTCTTCTCGCTGAGTTTCCACCTTATTGGTGGACCAGACGTCATCTTCGACTGGATATCTGCATTCGATCTCTCCCGATGGGAGTTATTGGCGATGCTCCTCGGTGTGGTCATCGTCCTTGGGTTTGTTTTTGACTGGATCGAGGTGCTGCTGGTCTTCATACCCGTGCTGATGCCGATCTTTTCGGAACTCGACTTCGCAGATCACGTCGGCTCCGCCTACTTCGCGCAAATCTGGATCGCTGGCCTGATCGCACTGGCGTTGCAGACGTCCTTTTTGACGCCTCCCTTCGGCTATGCACTGTTCTTTGCCAAAATGGCGGCACCGAAGGGTATCAACCTTTCCGATATCTATCGCGGCGCGGTACCGCTTGTCGCCATTGAGATCGTATTAATCGCGGCGCTGATCTTGTTCCCTCAGCTTATCACTTGGCTGCCTGAAATGTCCCTTGGGTCTGCAGATGCTCCGCAGTTGATCCAGCGGTGACGGATTTTGCATGCTGCGGGTAGACGTCGGTGGAGCTGGGGCTGCATGCCAGTGACCGAGGCCAAGGCTACGATTAACCCCCCTTGCGATCTCTTTCTGGCTTTCGACCTCCGTGTCCTTCTCCGGTTAGTCCTCCAGCTCCAGCCGTTCGCGCGGCTTGTTAACACATCGTCTAGACGCTCGCGGATCGACGGCTGGCGCGGCGCAAACGACAAAACTAGTGCACAGCAAAGACCGAGAAGCGGCCATTCAGTTATTCTGCAGCATCTGTCGAAGTGGTCTCGAAGTGTGAATTCGCCGCGCGCTGCACGAACGGCGGCTTTCGCTTAAATTCAAGATTCCAAACATTCATTTGAACGTCACCATCTGGTCAAAACATACTTTTCATGGCATAGTTCGGCATGTTCAGATGGTTCAGAAAAACGCGACATACGCATAGCAAGACCGGCTACTGGGTACATCTCATTGGCCAATGGCTGGCTGTCGGTTTGATGGTCTATTTCTGGCGGGCGATACTTCATCTGCTCGATACAGCCGAAGCATTTGCGGGTGCCTGGCAGTACAGCAGTTCAGAACATTTTGGATTTGTTAACGGCTTGGTCGCGATCCCGGTCCATTTAATTTCGGAACCGTTCTACTTCCTGCAATTGACTTCGATTGTCATTGTTTTGCATCTGACGGTAAATCGAACGGGGTATCGTGGTTCCACCTATATCCCCTACAAACCTAATCACGGCGGGATCGCCATTTTTGCCGCGATGACTCTCTTTCGCTGATAGTTATTTGTCTTTTGAGGCCTTGTTGCCGATCTGACGTGGCTGACGGCTTCTGTTATTGGCCAATCCAATATTTCCTGCGGAGCCTAGCAGCCCGCCCGTTGCGGCCCCTCCTTGGTATGATCCTGCCACTCCGGCGGCCTTTGCTGTCATCGCTGTCCCAGCCCCCAGATCGTCACCGATCCCATCGATCCACTTGAAGACGCGTGCCGGAAAGACGTTGATCAGGCTGAACGACCAGTCGATGATGACGACATAAAGCAATCCGACAAAGACCGTCAGGACAGCCATGGTCAGGAACTGTGACAGGACGCCGAACGCGCCCGGATCAGCCGCCATCTGCGAGCTGAGCGCAGCAAACAGCATGCCGTTAAGTGAAAACGCCGCGATCCGGAACAAGACCATGCCCAACAGGAATCCGAACACCATCAGCAGCGGCGTCAAGAACAGCATCAGGAGCAAAGACCAGCCCTTGCGCGAGATGTTCGAGGAAATGCCGTGCCCATCCATCGATAGCATGGCCACAGCCCAAAGAGGTGCTGCAAACACCGCCTCGATGACCAGCAGCATGAAGGCAAGGATGGCGATCAGCCAAATGACGGCAGGTAGATAGGGCAGGACAAACCCGACGAATATCGCAGCGAAGATGCCGATCTGGAACAACCCACTGGTCATTGTTGCGAGCGTCGCCGGGATCGATCCGAACAGGGGTACGGCTGAGGCCGTTGCCAGAACGCCAATCGCAACCACTGCATAGGTTAAGAACGTCGAGGCATAAGCCATCAACCCGATCATCGGATCGACGGTGATCGTATCGGGGGCCAGCAGCTGAATACCTTTCAGCAAGTTTGTGGGCGGTGGCAGGAAGTTTTCTGGCGAAGACGCATCGTCACCCGCATAGGCGCGCTCGGTGATGAACTCGCGCAGACCTGCGTTGGCGGCTGCCTCGTTCCAAGCCGAGACGCTTGCATTGTAGCTCGCGCCAATGCCAGCGAGGATTTTCTGCGCGTCCCGGTCGGCGTTGCCCTGGAACCAATAGGAACGGCCCAGCTCTGTGGCCAGCGTGTTCTGGACGCCGCCGTTCAAAGTCGTGGAGATCAATGTGCCCGGCGTGGCTGTCGGGAACATGCCCGCAACTGCGTTGGCATCGCCTGATATTTTGCTGATCAGCATGTAATATGAGCCGGCCATCATCCAGCCGCCGGTCTTCAAATCTCCGGCGATGGCGGTGGGGGCTGAGAGCGCGCCGGACCCGTCACTGCCGATGGACCGGATCTGTTGTGAGATAGGCGTGCCGCTCTCGGTCTGAACAAGCGTGGAAAGGGCACTCGGGTTGACGATGGGACCTACGATGGCGGAATGCTGCTGGCGTAGCTGCACCATCATCGCCGCAAGGTTCGGAAAGTCACCGGCGACGATCGGATCCCGGGCCGAAATCTTGGCGACGACCGCCTCGGCTGGACCGCGCATGTCGGTACGCAGAGTATCGATCAGCGAGCGCATACTGGTGTTGATCGTATCCATGTTCGTTGCGGAACTGATCCGCTTCAGCGCGGCCGTGGCTGGTGGCAGTGTTACCGACCCGCAGGCGCTGGTGATGGTGGGCGTCGAATAGGTCATGATTTGTGGCGTGTAGGCATCGATAAGGGGCGTGGCGGGCGCGGGTGCCAGATCGGACCAGGTGCCGCCGCTGACCAGTTGCAGATCCCCGCCCTTTGAGACCTCGAAATTATACGCCGCCCGGCAGAACTCCATGCGCCAGAGTTGTTGCAGAAACCGCGCGTCCGATCCGACATAGTCGGTCCCGACGATGGGAACCTCGTCGGCGATGATCAGGTCGGCGGTCTGGTTCCAGAAAAAGGACCCTGCAGCGGTGCCCGCGCGCACCACATAGGAGATGCCGTGTTGGATACCGTTATAGCCATTGTCGAGCGGGATCAGCAAAGCGAAGGCGGTGAGGATCCGGATCGGCACCCAGATGGTGGATTTCTGGCCGAGCACGATGCCTTCATGTGCAGAATCCAACGTCCCCTGGAAGATATTGTAGAGCAGAAAGAGCGCGCCGACCGCCAGAAACAGGATGTTGAAGGACAGTATTAGGAGCGAGATGACGGTGCGGTTGTTTGCGGCGGGTCCTGGAAACAGGTCACCAAAGATCAGGTTGAAGAACGTGTTGGAGCGATCATCTCCCGTGCCGTTGAAGATGTCAGGAACACTGATCTCCTGGGCCAACCCAATATCGGCGAATGACACAAGCAGAACGGCTGCAAGGCCAACGATGTTGATCGTTCTCATCTGTCACGTTCCTGATCACGGTTCCGGCATGGGATGATGATCTGCATGTTCCGCGGCAGCCGCGAGGTCATGTAATCGTAAAAGCCGCCGAACCGACCCTGCTCGATGATCCATGCAAAGAAGTCTGCGCGTACCGCTCGGAACATCGAGAACAAAAAAAGGGCGACAAGGCTGATGACGAAGATCCGGCTGATACCCAAAAAGATCAGCCCCACAGGAATGGCCAACACGGCCAGCAGGCCCGCATATTGGAAACAGGCACGCTGCATCCGCCAACCTTCATATTGACGATCCAGTTCGGTTTCGCTCATCGACTGCGCCATCTCTTGGAACCGTTTGATGCCGCCATCATCGTAGCGTCCTGTCAGTCCTCTCGGATCGAGCGCTTTGGGTCGAACCCGGCCCGCGAGGTCGCCGATAAAATCCGCTCCTAGTTTGCTTGTCTCGAAAGCTTTGTCGACGCGGCCCCGGCGCGCGAAGAACCCGGCCGCACGTCGTGTGCGGCCTTTCTTGGGTTCGTCGTTTTGATCGTATCGCGCCATTGCTAGTCAGCCGTTTCTATCAGTTGCCAAGCGGCGCACCGCCGCCGGCTCCTTCGGTTCCGTCAATATTGGAAGCCAAGCTTGCCGCCTCCACCGCCGCGACGCGGCGCTCCAGACCAAACCGCATCCAGTTGACGTGGAGATCGAGGGCTTGTGTCAGGAGCAGCTCCCGCATCACCGCATCGGGGGACAACTTGGCGATGGATTGATGCCAGTCGGGGTTGGCAAACCGGGAATGCACGAAGACGTCCACGGCTTGAAGCGAGGACACTTTGTCACCGATTGCATTGGGATAGGCTGGACCGGCGGCATTGCGTGCCCAGGTCGCAAGTTCTGTCCCGCCAGTTGGCGTCACAATGTCTCCGAGATAGGTGAAGACGGCATGGGACGCTGAGCGGCGTGTTGCGTCGACCTGCCGTGCTGCGATCCGCGCGAGGCCATTTGGTGTTCTGGCCTCCTCGGTTGTCACCGGCTTGGGTGGCAGCGGATCAATCATATTGTTGATCATGCGCGCATAGGCTTGAGCGACCTGTTGGTCGGACGTGTCTAGGGTGATCGCCTCGGTCAGGAGCCGGACGTCAGAGGTTGGATCGGCGAACCCGCCGACGTTTCGAAGATTGTCGCGGTCGAGCTTGATCTCTTGCGCCAAAGCCAGACCGCCGGAGCGGACCGGCGCACCGGCCGCACCGTTCCCGTAGGACCGGTTACGTGACAGGTTCGCGATATCGATACCGCCAACGCCTTGGCTGGTTTGGCCGCCGCCAAAGTTCAACACACCTGAGAGATCAATACAGGCGGAGGTGGCCGGATCGTAACGTCCACCCTCAGCTGCTGCTCTGATCTTCTGTCGCTCCAATAGTACTGCGTTCTGATCCCGCCCTTCTGCGATACGCTTGGCCGCTTCGGTTTCGCGTTTGGAATAGGCCGACAGCTGTGCCACGCCTTTCAGGATATTGTCGGTGATGTAGTTTCCGACCTCCGTCGTGTGGTTGTTGACGTTGATGCGTGCGGTGCGCACGATGTTCTGGACGCCGCCGCAAGAACAGCCGCCGAAGGCATAGCTTGGTGTCGCGAGCGTGACGAGCCAGGCGGTTGCACACACAGACAAAGCACTGCTTAAACCTGTCGATCTGAGCGCCACCCTGCGAAGGGATGTCTTGGGAGCTCTAGTTCTCATTTGCGGTTCCTTCACTCTGGCCATTCTGGTTCTTCCCGCGAATTATGTCGTTCACTTCATCGAGGTTGTTGCGGGACTCCGTCGAGCCCTGAAGCTGGATGCCGGGATGGACAGTCGGCTCTGGTTTTCCCTGGGTCACCGATCCGGGAACCTGAAACGACGTGAACTGGGTCAGCAAGGTGAACGCGACCACCGCCAAAACCACCGCGAGGGCGATCCATTTTCCGAGTGTCATCTTTCCAATGATATTAGCCGCCATTGCCGCCTCCATAGATAAGCTCATAAACCGCATCGAGATTGTTTGGACTTACCGTCGAGCCGTTGACAGTGACCCCCTGCCCCACCTGACCGCCGCCCGTATTCAAATCAACGCCGCCGATAGCCGTCGTCGAATTGCCCGTCAGGCCCCCGATCGGCAGGAAGTTGAAACTCGGCAATTGCAGGAGGTTTGTTATCTGTGCGGTAAGCTCGTTCATCTTGTCATTGGCAAAGGAACAGACCTGCCCCTGCGCCTGACTGACCGCCGCTTGGAAGATGCCCTGCAGGTTTGGCACTTGGATCGCGATGTCGAGATTGACGTCGAGCAAATTGTCCAGACATCCAAGGGCCGCGATGGAATGCGGTCTTTTCAACGCGTCTTCGCCACGCAAGACTTCCGCTTCAATGCCTGACCGGATCGCATCGGTGAGGTTGAGCTTCACAGTGTCGGTGCAGCCCTGGCCACCGGACGGGAAGAGCTGCAATATCTGATCATTGGCTTGCGCATGCGCTCTCTGCGGACTTACGAGGGTCAAACCTACTATCAGCGCTGTGCCCAGAATATATCGGGCGTCATGTCTCTTTTTTCTGGTCATTGAGTGCCTCCAAGGTTGGATCGCTCGCCCTGGAACGGCGGTGTTTCGCGAATGAGGATGGGTCGTTTGGCCCCAAAACCTAGAAACCCCTCGGTCAGTTCATATGTGCTGCCGGTACCAGCGCCGCCTGCATAGGCAGTGCCAGACGCGGCTCCGATGCGGTTCATAAGATGGGATTGCAGTTCGGCGTAGGAGTTGAATCCGTTCGCGTCGAGATAGCTCTGCGGGAAGACGGCCGGATCAAACCCGCTCTCAACCCAGTCATTCAGCGCGCCCGCTCCCAGAAAATGCGCAGCCGTCAGCAACCCGCTTTCGGTGAAAGTGACGCCATTGACGGTTTGACCTGCCAAGCCCCGTGTTTGGGACGATAAAGCCGATAGATTGCGTGTCGTCAGCGTGTTGAACGCCTGATCCTGTAAGGAATGGCCAGCAGTTGAGTTCAGAAAACTGCTAAGTGACGAAACACCTTGGCTCGCAGCCTGCGATGTCCACTCATAGTTGCTCCAGCTGCCGCGCGACCCGCCCGTGTGACGGACATAGCCGAGGCTCGCCAATGTTCCGGCCGTTATCTGATACGCGCCAGCGGCGGTGCCGCCTTGCGTGTTCAGCGCACCGTAGTTGCCGCCAGATTCCTGCGTGCGGATCAGATCTGCGTGTTCATCGGCAAAAGCCATACCACTCCATAAGACGAGAGCGAGTGCGAGACATTGGATGTGCGGGCGGCGGATCATTTGACGGTCCCGGCAACCGCGACGGATTGAATTGGAATTGTCTCCATGGGCGCGCCGGTCGAAGGGGAGATCACCGTCACGCCGCCACGGCTGAGCGTTTCGATCCCGCGGAAGCCGTCCTCATCGCGTAATGTCTTGGAAATGCCGACCGCGCCCTCAAGTGCGCGGATCATGCGGTAAGATTGACCAAGGTTATTGATTAGGAAGACTGGGCAAGTGGATTGGCCACAAAAGTAAGGTGAGCGGACGACAATGATTTTTTCGCCACCGAAAAGTATGTCGACTTCGTAGACGCTGACCTCGGGTGGCCCAAACGAAGTGGCGGTCACTTCTTCGATATTGGCGCCAAGCTCTTTGCTGACGAGGTCCAATTCCGCCTCGGTGGCCTCCCGTTCAACCATGCCGTCTTGATCGGGTTGCGGCGCGTAGGCTTGACCATTCCATGTCCAGACCCGGCCATCTTCGATGATTGAACGCATCCCCGTGGGTGTGACTTCCGAGAGGCCGAGCGTTTCTGTTGCCGGTCTACGGTAAACCTCAAGCCACATTTCGTTGTGAAACAGGGCGACCTGAAAACACTTTTGTTCGCATTTACGCTCGGTGCTGATCTCGAGAAAGAGTTGTTCAAACTCCTCGTTCGGGGCTTCGAGCCAAACCCGCACAGCCTTCACATATGGAAAGTCGCGGCCATACATTTGCCGTGCGATCCCAAGCGCCTGTTGATCGCTGCGTAGAAAGGACAGCTTCTGGACAGCTATGTCGCCTCCCGGCTGGTTATTCTCACGACTGTCCTCGGCAAGGGCCGAAAGCACGCCCATCATCACGAGAAGCCCCGCTTTGTAGACTGGTAGGGGTGAACGTCTGTGCTTTGGCGTGGTCTTCATTGGAAAGCCCCTTTCACGAGATCGTCGGCCATGCGGGAGATCACGTTTGATCGCGCAGACTCGTCGATCATTTTGCCCGACGACATCAGCCCTTCGAGTTCCGCCTCTATTTCGGCTTTCGCAGACCCAGCCGGAAAGCGGCGGGCGAGGATGCGCCGCGCTTCACGGCTACCAAGTCGTTCGTAAAGGACGGCGCGCAGTGCTGTGTCTTCGGCTGTGGTTGACAGTGCCCAGAGTTCGATGGGACCGAGCTGATTGTAGAAGTGCTGCACATAGGTTTGGGATTTGAGCTTGAAGATCGCGACGATTGGTGCGCCTTCGCCCGGCTCCGGTCCGGTTAACCGGCTGATGACGGGTTTCAGGCTGGCGGGGAGGTCATATGTGTCCATCACCGTACGCACACTCTCGGCGGTCGGCACGTTGCACAGGAATATGTTGGTCGCCAGTTCGCGGATCGAATGGTCAAAATCCCCGATAAGCTGACTGGCAAGTGATATCTGCACCCCTGCCTTTCGGCCCACCCGCACGTCGGCGACGATCTGGTCTCGGATACCGAGCCCACCCGTCACGTGATATTCGTCGATGCAAATACGTTTGGGCATTTGCCGGTTGTTTTGGAACCGCAGCAAATGATGCGCGCGGACATCCTGCGGCAGATCAGACCCTTTGATTTCATCCTCATCAAGCCAGAAATCCGACGTCAGTGTCTGACGCGCCATCATGTACATGACGGCGGTCTGTTTGCGCCCGCGCTTGCCTGTGGCTTCGGTCACGCTTGCTAAATCGAAGGCCACAATGCGCGCATTGGAGACATCAAAGCGGGTCGGGTTCGACAGGATGACATATTGCTTAATCGCTGCCGTGATCTGGCGTTGGAAAGCACCGACCATCGGTTCTTGCGTTGATTGCACGCGCATTTCGATGAACGGCTCACGCACCGTTTCCGCGTTGGAGATCGGGATCAGATCGCCGAGGATCGGCACGGCCAGCCGCTGCGCGAGGGCAGCCGCGTGGTGCTCGTTCTTCTCAAAGAGAAAGTCGACGATCTCCCACCAGCTGGTCTCTTCATCCACTTCGAAATGATGCGTTTTGAGCGCTCCATCAACCTTGAGATCCATGGTTGGCGAATACCGCTTTGGGCTGACCTCGTCTGAATAGGTGCGATAGGCCTCATCCACACAGGCTTCGGCCAATTGAGAGACGCCATCGTAAGGCGCGTCCGCATCTTCCGGCGTGCAGATCAGGGAAATCAGATTGACGAGGAACGAGCGCTCATGGGCAAAAGGCTTGCGGCAGCAGAGCTGCGTGTCGAACGGATTGACCGCATCCTTCGCCACCATCTTGAGGCGGTGGAACATCGCTTCATGCCGCCGGTTCGGCGGCAGCGCGTCGCGGATTAAGCTGATCAAACCAGATGACGACGGTCCGATATCAATGATGGCGATACGCGGGAGGATCGCCTGATTGTTGCCGCCCCTGCCCGATTGGGGAGACAGCGCGACACCGAGATTGATTGCGTTCATCAGCACTGATTTGCCGGACCCCGGCGTGCCGACCATGATGTCGACGCTGGCGTTCTGTTTCGAGGAACCGGGTTGATAGGGGAACGGCTTGCCGTCCGCCGTCCTGAAAATGATTGATCCTCGTTCCCATGGGCAGGCGGGCCGTACGATTGGCGCCATAGCAAGGACATCCAGAAGATCGGCGGCACAGCTTTCGGCGGTGGAGGCGGTCGAGAGGCCCAGAGCGGATGACATCACGCAATCGAGCGGATCGCCGACCACCGCATTGGTGTGGCAATTGCCCCAAGACTTGACCATCTCCTGGAGCGACGAGACATGGGCGCGCAATTGCCCTACTTCATCGGCGGGCGCCCAGGCCGCGAACGAGGCACGCCAGCGGATGACTGTGTTGCCGTCGCCATCCGTCTGACGCAGCCGCTCGAAACTCTCTTTGATCCGGCCATTATGAGTTGGAGCCGTCCAGGCCAACAACCGGGCCAGCTGCTCGCGAAACACCTGCCCCGCGAACCCGCCGCTTTCCATCAGGATCGAACAACGCCACGAGATCTTGGTGCCGTTGGCAATCACACGCCGGATCAGCTCGTTGAACTGCACGACGATCTCGGGCGGCAGCACGATGTCAAAACCTGAAAACACCGTGTTGCCGATGCGCACGATTTTCCCGTCGATGACCTCTGCATGGTCGGTGAAAATTTGCTCCGACAGCTTCGGCCAAACGAGGTTGGAAATGTCCTTGCGCTTGAGATTACGCCCGAGGCTCGGCAACCGCGCTTTGAGATAGTCGCCCGGCAATGTCGCGCGCCACGGATGGTTAAGACCCAAGGTGTCTGGAGCCACGATCTTGCGGATGGCGTTCAGCGCGTCGTAATTGTTCAAAAGATCTAGCACGATGCCAGCAGCGTTGAATTCGCGGCCAAGTGCCGTAACGAAGCTGTCATGCCGGATTGCCAGCCCTTCGAGCGCCGTATCGGGGATCTGGCCGAGGGATATTGGCGGCGCGGCGTTCAGCACCTTTGTGCGTTGCTTCAGGCTGGCGCTTCGATCTTCTGCTGTCAGCAGGGATGGCCTTGACCACAGCGCCAGATAACACCGCTCGCCATAGAGTTTGGACGGGAGTAGTTTGCGGCGTTCGTCCAAAAGATCATGCAGGTCGAGCGCATTGTCGCGGGCAACGCGCGCGCTGTCATCGATGATCGTCTCGACCTCACGTGCACCAAGATCCGGCGAGTGCCCAAACCAGAACTGCAGTGCCAATCCGGGTTTGGAGAAAAACGGTGACAGACCCACACGCAGCTTGTCGCAGGCCTCGGTGACATCCTCTTCTCCCGGTAAGGACCGGAAGCCGTCGAGCCGAAAGAGCGACATCATCGATCCGTCGTCGGCCACAAGTGCTGTCTTGCCATGGGCGGTCTCCAAACGGCAATAGCCGTCCAGAGAGGCTTTCAGCGATCCCCGTCCCAGATGGGCTGCGGCTTGATGCCAGAATGCGACCATCGAATCATACACTCCCTTAGTTCAATGAACGGAGTTGACCGTCCACGGAAGATTGGTTCGCACCTGTGCCGAAGATCGACGCGACGCCAACATTCAGGAAGGTCGGGATCGCCACCATGCAGGCGGCGGCGACGCTGAGCATCAGGATGCGACCACTTTCAACCGATCCGTCATTGGTATTGCGCGACCGTTTGATCATCGCCATCACGGCCATGATCGCGAAGACCACGCCGAGCACAAACGAGATAGTGCCGAGGATGTCGGCAGCTGGTCCAAGTTGGCTGGAGCGCATCTCGGTGAAAATATCGCCAAAGGTCTGCGCGAAGGCTTGCGTTGCCCAGAGCGTTCCGAAGATCAATGATAGAGCAGACCGCGTGAGAACAGGTCGCCATGATTTGCTAGGTAGGGTTGGTCTGTCAGGTTTGGATTGTTTCGTACGCATGGATAGGTTCCTTATTTCAGCCGAAGAATAGGTTTTCGAAAAGACCGACGGTGCGGGGCAGATCGACCGCCATGATCCCTGCGATCATATGGATGAAGCCTTTGCCCATCAGGCCCTGTGCGGGCATCTCCGCCGATTTGACGCAGAGAAAGAGGCCACGCACGACTGAGAGCAATCCGATGAACTGCGCGACACGCACGAGCGCGATCAGGATGGCTTCGCCGGGCGCACCTGATACGGGCGACAGCATCTCTGGCGCATAGGCCATGATCTCGCTGGCGGCACTCGCCGTCGTGTTGCTGGCTCCGTAAAGCGATGCGATCCAGGCAGAGAGTGTCAGGTCGAGCGAGATGATCAGCAGACCGAACACGATATAAGTCAGCGCCTGATAATAACCGTGGCGTCTGTGATGAGCGTGGGACCGTTCTTCCGCCGTTACCAGCATCATCCGGCTGCCGATTATGACGAGGATAATGCCCAGAACGAAACAGAGCGCTGCCACGAACGCCTGCGCCGGTGGCAGAATGTCCGTCAGCCGCGTGAAGAAGGCGGTCAGCTCGTCCATCGGAAATCAACCTCATCATTCACCAGCCCCGCCCTCGGAGTTCGGGTGGGCATCTGTTTCGCCTTCTGGGATCAACACAATGCTTTTCGAAGGGTCGTCCTGCGGTGCAACGACAGGTGTAACTTGAACGGGGTGTCCGGTGATGTCGTCTGAAGCGGTGGCATCATCGGCAGATGGCAGCGCAGCTCCGATAAGGCCCGTGGTCGCATAAAGCTGCCGGATAGCGTTGGAATGCGCCGCATTCACGCGGCGTTGGTCCTGCCATCTGACGACGAGCTTAGGCAGTACACCCCCCTGCCCCGTCAGCAGCGCCAGCTCAGCGCGCATCTCCAGGCTCTGCTCTGTGAGCAGCGCGACCTCGGTCTGCAACGCGTCGAGTTCCACAGACTGCTCTGGTGCGGCCGACGCGACAACGAGCGGTGCGATCTCACGCTGAGTTTCCATCTCATTGACGGCGAACACACTGCCAACCCCAACCAAGGCCAAAATGGCAATACCGAGAGAAAGCTTGAAGAAGCCGTTGATGAACTCCGTGAGTGGCGTCTCGGGTCGTGTCAGGAATATGGTGCTTCTATTTCGCGTGTCGCGCGGGGATTGGAAACGGTCGGCGAAACTGTCCGCATGCGAAATCGGCATCACATTCAATGCTCTGTCCGACTCTGACATTTACGATCCTTCCGGATGAGGCGTTTGGGCAAGAACTGTTAGGTCAGGGTGTCTCGCAATTACGCTATGGCTATAAAAAGTATATCGTTATATATAACGATAGATACTTTGCAGTAAAGCACTTTGATAGCCCCTCCACGAGAAAAGGATTTCAGTGATGATCAATGTAGAAAAAAGAACAAATCACCGACGCAGCGGCTTGCAGAAAGCAGTCCGCGCTGGCGCAGGTCGCCAAACGATGACCGGATTAGTGCTGATCATGTTGATGGGAACCGCATCGATCAGCCGCGCGCAGGACTATAGTTGGACAGAGGGATTTGCCGGATGCACGGGTACGTCTCCATTTATCGAGACTTTGATCTCCACAACAGATCCCGACGTTCGCCCGCTCATGAAAATTGGTGAGATGCAGGCTTGGGCAATCAAAGATGAGAATGGAAATCCTGCGACGGCACTGACAACGGAAGATGGCCTGACAATTGTTGGGCGCATCATTGGGCCGCAAGGCGAAGACATCACGGCGGCGTTGCTGGCAACCGTGCCAGATCCAAACGCGAACCCAATGATTGACGAAGCGTCATTGGCCCACACGTCGAACACGGCAGTTACGTCGCAAGCGAACGCTACGACACCAGAACCAACGACCCAAGAGGCGATCACGCCCCCACCAAATTTGCAAACCACGGCAGCTGCACCGTCAGAGGCTAAATCACCTGCCTTGACTCAATTGCAATCAAACATGCAGGCAGAAGCGCCAACCCAAGCCGCTCCGCTCTCTAATACTACGACCGCGGACACACCAACGGAGACAATCATCTCAGCGCCGATTACGGCGGTCGAACAACCCTCAGCCCAAGTTCAGGAGGGGATCGACTCCATCTTTAAACAGGCAGGAGAAGAACGGATCTGGTTTTCCGCTGGAACACCGAACCCCGGTGCTCCTGTCGTCTACATGTTAGCCGATCCAGAATGTCCACACTGTCAGTGGACAATCGATCAAATGCTGGGGCCAATTACATCTGGATCAATCGATTTGCGGATCATTCCTGCGCCAATCACTGGCGTTCAAGGCTTCAACAGCTCCCTGTCGATTCTGCATTCGCAAGATATCCCGCAGACGTTCATGGCGCATATGACCTCGCAGACACGCGGGACGGCCGCTGTCGCACAGATGGATGCCAACCAGGCCGACAAGGCAGTCGTCCAAGGGATCGTGGATAATATCAATTGGATGCGCGCCAACAAGATGCCGGGCGTCCCGTTCTTTCTTTATGAAACCGATCAAGGGGCGCAGTTCGCCTTCTCAGAGCTTCCCACCAATATTCTGAGTGTCGCCAAAGCCGCAAGCCAGTGATGGGATGCGCTGATGCTGCCAGATAATGAACATCTTGGCGCTGCTGAATCCATCCTGCGGTCGGCACGCACCTTTGAGATATCCTACAAGGTTATGGCCAAGATCGCCCTCGGTCTCGGCTTGTCTACAACCGTGTTGGCGGCCTCGACCGCCTATCTCGCGGTCAGCCGTCCAGAGCCGCGCTATTTCGCGACCACGACAGATGGCCAGCTGTTACCGCTCGTACCGCTCGACAAGCCGCATCAATCAGCCGCTGAGGTGAGTAACTTCGCGGTCAAAGCAGTGACCTCCTCTCTGACCTATGATTTTGCGAACTACCGTGCCGACTTTAACAACGCGATGCAGTATTTCACCAAGCCGACCGGCTGGAACCAGTTCGTCGATGCCGTGCAAAAAAGTCAGATGCTCGATCTGGTGCAGACGCGCCGTCTCAATACAACGGCTGTCGCCAATAATGCAGTCATCGTCCGCGAGGGCATCAATGATCGCGGGGTCTACGAATGGATCGTGCAGATCCCACTGCGCGTGACCTACCAATCAGCTTCCGAGGTGACAGGTCAGAACTTCATGATCACCGTCAATATTGAACGGCTGCAAACCTATGAATCCCCTTATGCGATGGCAATCTCCCGTTTCATCGCCGCTCCCGGAGGTGCCTGATGCGACCTACATACCAATCTTTGAGGCAGCTTTGCCAATCGATGAGCCTTGGAGGCGCCCTTTTGCTTGGCTCGATGCTCACACCGATCCAAGCGCAACAAGTGCTCAGAGACGCGAATGGCAATGAGACCGTGCCGCCTGGGACTGAGGTCCAGACCCCCCTGCCCCGGATTACAAGCCGTCCGGCAGCGACATTGCCGGGTGCCGACACTGGCACGACAGTTGTCACCATTGAGAATGGTGCAGAACAGGCACCCGGTCAGCAGACATCGCCCACTGGCGCAGAGCCGCTCACACAGAACGAGATCAATCAACGTCTTCAACCAAACCAACAACAGCAAACGACGCCACCGGGTGATTTCCCAATCGTGGGTGCCACAGAGCTGCTGCAAAGCATGGACGATCTCGACCGCCCCCTGACGCCCGAAGAGATCACGGCCTACGGTGCGGCGCTCCAAAGCCAGTTCCCGATGACGCCCGAAATGATCCAGGACTATCGCCGCCGCGTTGATGAGAGCCAGAAGGCGGCTGCAACACCTCCGTCAGGTCAGTTCCCGCATGCTATTTCGGACGCGAAGCGGCTTACCCTCGATTCTGCACAGGAGCCAGAGGTCCTGTTGACTGGTCCGGACACAGTGAGCGTCATGGCGTTCTACGACCAGACAGGTGCTGCATGGCCCATCGCGTCTTATGTGATCGGCAAACCGAATAGCTTTCAGGTCTATGCAATGCAGGAAGGCTCCAACCAATTGGCGGTCACGCCGCTCGTCCCGCACGGGTTTTCCAACATCGTTGTGTCCCTCGTGGGTGAGAGCCGGCCGCTGGTATTCGAAGTGCGCACGAACTCACTCAACACACACTATCGCCGCGACTTCACGGTGCATGGGTTGGGGCCAAACGCAGCTTCAAGGCCTCTCCAGACCCGTCAGAGCGAACCGGTCGCGCGCGCCTCTGACGACGTGATGATGGCGTTTGCGACAGGCGCGGATATTCCGGGCAATGCCGTGCGCCTGTCCACTGACAATGGAGCCGTTAAGGCATGGAGCTATGACGGCGCAATCTATCTGCAATCGGTTGATGCGATCATCTCCCCGCCTGCGTCCCGCATTTTAACCGGCCCCGGTCAGATCAAAGCCTATCGGATCAGACCCACATCTGTAGCGCTTATTTCTTCGAACGGGCGCGTCTCGAAAGTGAGGATTTCCCAATGACTGATTCAAAAAAGCCAAACAAAAACAATGATGAAGCAGAGGCTGACGCTGCAGTGAACCAAGCTGGAACCGCTGAACGAGCCGATGCGAGACGCGTTACGCGTGGAGGCAAAGGCGGGCTTTTATCGTTCAGAAACATTGCGTTACTCACCGTGTTGGTTGTTGGAGGAGCTGTTGGCTTCGAGGTTTGGAAGAACCCAGACCTCATTGGCCCAAGTCGTGTCGCGGGGACACCGAACGTGGATGATACGCCAGCCGGTGATCAGCTGCGCACGTCAGAGCGCTATCAGGATAATTTACGGCAGCAAAACGAGGACGGTGCGCAAACCGCGCAAGACACTGATACATCATTTATTGCGACGCCCGATGAACCCCTGCGGCAGATTGATGAGAAACCACCTGCTATCGCACCGAACCCGAACCGCCCCCTGCCCCCGGCAAACGCACCTGTTGAAACCCAGCAGCCCAGGACCGTGGTCATTGACCGTCAGCAGCCCGTACGACAGCAAGCGCAGCCGATCCCAAATCAGACTCAAGTACCCGACTACGCCCGTATCAACCAGCTCGCCCAATTGATGGCGACGCAGCAGCAAGGACTGCTTGGCGCATGGACTGCCCAGCCCTCAGCCGTGACCGTCGTAGTTGAAGAAGACCTTGTGCCCGTGGAAGACGTCGATGTGGCGGGTCAAACGAGCGAGGGTACTATTCGACAATCCAGCACCCCTGCCCTCTCAGAGCCTCTCATCCGTGCGGGCGATGTTGTTCTCGCCACGACCATCATTACCAATGACAGCGACACACCGGGACCGGTGGTCGCACAAATTCGGAAAGGCCCGCTGACAGGCGCGCGTTTGATTGGTGGGTTTGCACCAAATCAGAACAACACCCATCTTATGGTCCAGTTTGACTCCGCCGTGCTTGAGGACGGAACCGAGATCCCGATAACTGCCTATGCGGTTGATGCCCGTCAGAAGTCACTCGCCGTGCGAACGGATCTGGATCGGCGTCTGTTCGCGCGTTTCGCGCCGCGCGTCGCAGCGGCTTTTGTATCAGGTGTGGGTGACGCCTTGTCTGATCCAGGGACATCGCTCATCGATCTTGGCGGCGTCACAGGTGTCACACGCCCGGCAGCCACTATCGAACAGGGGCTGTATAAGGGATTGGCGGAAGTTGGTAACGATCTGGCCGGAGAGTTTGTGCAGAGTGCGCCCAATGGTCCGCTGATCTCTCTGAGATCGCGTCAGATCATTGGCGTCCTGTTCACCAGCAATGTTGTGTGGCCGGACTGATGAGAGCGAGGGAGAGAAACCATGCCTGAAGACAGATACAACATCTATCGCTCGACGGTGCATTGGCGCTATGCGATGGCGCGACCGCATTTGATGTTTTTCGATGCTCGGTTGATCTTCTTCATCATACTGTTTGTCTTCCACATCCGGTGGTGGACGTTTGCGGTGCTCGTGTTTGCGATTGCTGGCTTCGCGGGTGCGAGCTACTTCAACTACTCGCTGGAGAATGTCGTGCGCTTGTTTAGATCGAAACTCGTAGGATCGTTCCGCCCAGCTGTGGCGTACACGCGGCTGCGGCCAATGGTAGATTATGGATCTGATGCGCTTAGAAGAGATGTGAATTAGATATGTGTCTAATGGAATACCCCAATAGCGCTATCGCAAATTTGAGATTCTTGCACGCGTGCAAGAGTTCGATAGCGCCGATTTGGCGTGCTCCAGTTCTATCGTTTGCCGGACCGTTTCGGCAGGTATCATTGCCGTCTGATTTGAAGGGCGTGGAATAGTGCTTGGTGTCCTTCTGGAGGCGATATCATATCAGCGTCACCGCCCATCTTGCACGCGTGCAAGATGGGCGGTGACGCCTTATACTAGCCCGAAACGTGCGCGAATGTCTGATGTGCGTACGGTATCTATACAAAACATCAAAAAACGTGCTAGTTCATGTGTGAACCGAATCCACAAGAGAATCGGAAAAGCGGAATGCGATATGAGCGGTAATCTAGAACAGTTTTTGCAAGAGCTCTCCAGAGGGCTCGATAAGACCATGGTGTCTGTCAACAAAGAGCTCACGATGCGAGATCGCATTAAGCGTTCTTGGTCAATGCGCCAGTGCGCGCGGTTTCTCAATGTTAGTCATCAGCACCTCACAAAACTGGCGAAAGATCATGATGACTTTCCGGCAGGGCAGTACGTAGGTAGAGAGCGCGTCTTCACTCTTAAGGAGCTGATGCACATCCGCGCGCTATTGGCAGGTACGGGAAAACGTCCATACGAGTATCTCGCATGGCGCAAGCCCGAAGATCCTCTGCCGGTTATCTCTTTTGCCAGCCAAAAAGGTGGCACCGCGAAGTCACTATCAGCTGCGCACTTCGCACAATATCTCAGCCTGCACTACGGCATGCGCGTGGGTATCATGGATGCAGACCCCCAAAGTACAATCACACTGTATTTTGTTGGTGGCGAAGAGATGCCGACCATGCCGGATGAGAACACGCCTACTATGGTGGATTTTGCGGGTCTGTTTCAGACAACCGAAGATCTTCCCTTCACTGACTACGATGCACCGACGTTGGATACTTTCTTCAAGAAGACTTCGTGGCCTGGCATACGGTTGTTGCCTGCTCACGGTGAAACGTCTGAGGGCGAAATCCAGATCGCAAGAATTCTGCGGGCAGATATCCCGGGTAAACGGTTCTATCGTTTTCTGAAGGACGCAATTGATCGATGGCGTGATGGGCACGTCCCGGTCACTAAACCCAGCGAGCTATTGAGTGATGGGAAAGTAGATAAATCAAAGCTCGATGCAGCTCTGGTCGAGACGCTTGATTGCATCATCATTGACTATCAGCCTGCTCTTACTCTTTTCCAGCTCAACAACGTCATAGCTTCTTCTTCACTCATCATTCCTCAGACGATGAAGGGGTTCGACATCGCAACTCTTTCAACATTTGTCACGGGACTGCTGACTATGTTGCGTCACATTTTTGCGAATGAGCGGCTGGATATCGGCGCGGGTGCAAATATGTTGCTGCCAACCATAGTCCAACGAACAAATGAGCAGGATTTAAAGCAGGTAAGCAACCTGCTGGAAAACTGTCCGGACGAAGTGCTTCCCGTATTCTATTTGCGTTCAGATGCGATCTCTAACGCCTCTGACGTCTACCAGTCAGTTTATGAGTACGAGCCAGATACGCCTGGCAAGAAGAAAGGCATCAATCGTTTTATCGACAACGCTGATGCTGTGAACGATGCGATTGTCTCACGTCTGTGGCCCGGATTGGAAAGAGGTTATGCAGACGCCTGGATGGAAGATTTCTATGACTTTGGGGAGGATGCAGAATGAAGCGTTCGATCAGTAGCTCTGTTTTACGCAAGAAATCAGCTGATACCGCTGACGCTCCACCCAAAGACGTAGTAAGTGAGCCCGTTCAGGATGCAAGGGCCGCTGCACCTGAGCCCTCCACAGGTCTGAAACCTAGGATGGGCGGCTCAGGTAGCGCTTGGAAAGCGGGAGCCCTTAGTGACGCTCAAGTCCTTCTGAATGAGAAGCGTGCGGAGATCGTAGGACATATTCTACAAGGAAAGCATGAGCTGGAACTTGATCCTACCCAAATCAAAGATGAGATTGGAACGGATAGACGAGATGATTGGATTGATCAGGATGCTTTCAACTCCCTACTCGAAAGCATTGAACAAAATGGCCAAGACACACCGATTCAGGTCTGGCCTGTCGATCCGAGCTGGCAGCCCGATCCGCTAGATCCGGAGAACTGTGCTGGCGTTCCATTTTTTCTAATTACCGGTCGTAGACGGCATGCCATTGCTCAGAAGCTCGGTCGACCTGTCAGGGCCATTTTGGCGTCGCCGGAGAAGAGAGGGGTTTCAGACGATCAGTTTGAGATGCTGTTCATGCGCTTCAGAGAAAATGAAGAGCGCGAAAACCTCGGTGCTTTCGAGCGTCTTCTATCAGTTGGCCAGATGTTTGATCGCTATGAAACTTCCAACCCTGACAAGAAGGTAACTGCTGTTAGTTTTGCGAGCATCATCGGTGTGCACGAAAGCCACGTTTCGAGGGGGAAGGCCGTGTTGAAGGCACGCGATGAGATCTTGCACGCGTGCAAGAATGTCTATGCGCTTAGCCATCGAGAGCTCGAGAAAGTTGTTGCTGATCTGGTAAAGGGTCCGGTTAAGACGGCTAAAGGTACGGCCAAAACGAAGAAGTTAACAATCATACGCAAATTCGGGCGAGAGAAGCTTTCTGTTTCATCACAAGGTGGAAAGCTATCGGTCAGCGCTGCGGGAATAGATTTGGATAAGCAGAGCCTAGAGGGCTTAGGCGACATGATCGCAGCTTATCTACATGAACATGGGTCGAAGAAATGAAACGCTCACCTGCAACGACAGGGAAGGGCGCTCGACCCCAATTGAGGCAAAGAGCAGAGAGGAACGTCACGTGATCTAACGGCAAAAGAAAAGCCCCCAAACCTCGCGGCCTGAGAGCTGATCTAATTTCTGTTGCAAGACTTAGATAACTCTCCCGCGAATCGAAGTCAACAAAACAACACCGATTCGGTGAACGGGATTCTTTTGCCTTCATTCAACTTATGGAGGTTTGAAACACTCATGACACATACAGGTTGGCGCAAGCCGACACCGGGCCTTGTGGTCGCTGAAAAGCACGCACATGCCGGTGAACAGTTATCTATACCCAAGACACAGGCAATCGTTGCAGCTAAGAAGGTTGCGGCTGCGATCGGACTGAAGTCCCAAGATCTGTTGCTTCTGGATACGTTTGGCGCTGTTACGCAGCCAAAGGACTGGGAGCAGGGTAGGCGGCCCATTGTCTGGCCGTCCAACAACTTTCTGATGGAACAGACAGGCTTTTCCTTGACGACGCTGCGTGTTCACGTCCGTCGCTTGTGTGAAGCCGGTATCATCTGGATCAAAGACAGCCCCAACGGGAAGCGATATGGTGCCCGTGATCAGGATGGATACATCGTTGAGGCCTATGGCTTCGATCTGGCACCTCTGGCGGCACGTGCAGAAGAGTTTGAGGCACTACATGCCCAGCTCCAGAAACAACGGCAATTCTGCAAGTCCTTGCGCAATTCAATTACCATCACACGGCGTGTGATCCGTGCAAAGATCGAGAAGGCTCTGGAGAGCGGCTTGAGAGGCCCCTGGCGTGACTTGCAGGATGAGTTCGGCACATTGCTTGAGCAGCTTCCTAAGCGCACGACAGGCCCTGAGAAGCTCCTTGACCTAGTCGACTGGTTCAAAGCCCTTCAGCAGCGTGTAGAAGATACCTTCGCGGCAGCTTTCGATTGGCCAGATCAATCCGACGCAGATTCTTCTGTTGATAAGGTTGCAGACGTAGACCCTAAAGTGGCCTCTCATTATTCAAATACTATACCCACGGGTGCTGAAAACGGCACCCACATACTAACTACAAACCAACCTAATCCTGTAATTAGTAATCGCTTTGAAACAAAGCACGCGGCGAGCGTTGTGCCAGAAAACCCACTCAAGCGGCAGGTTGAAAGACCTGAAGAAGTGGATCTGGAAGGCGAGTGGAATACCCAGACCAGAAAGCGACGGTCTGACATTGACGTGCCAATGCTAATGGCCACCTGCCCGGAGTTTGGTGAGATGGCCCGTGGTCTGGAAGGATATATTCGTGATTGGAACGGGGTTCACAGAGCCGCCGCGAGGATCAGACCGATGGTTGGGATTTCCGAACACGCCTGGAATGTGGCTCAAAAGGCCCTTGGACCGGAAGTTGCTGCCGCGGCGGTCGCATTGATTTACGACAAGCACTCCGCTGGAGAGGTTTCCTCGCCAGGCGGCTATCTCAGGGGCATGGTCCAGAAGGCGCAGACGGGCGAATTGCATCTCGATCGGAGCTTCTATGGTAGATTGAGCGAACGGGCACTCTAGCGATACGCGTCGTGCGTCAAGTGACGCTTGACATATTACCAATTCTTCTGTAGGTACGGATATGAAAATTGAGAGTATTGGCCACAAAGGGCTTCGCCGGTTCTTCGAAACAGGAAACCCCAAAGGTCTGGTGGGCGACACGGGCAGGCTCCGCAAAATGCTGGCGTTCATCGATGCCGCAGCGGATTTGGAAGAGTTAGCGGCGCCGCCCAATTACGGCCTTCATCAGCTGACTGGAGATCGAAAAGGTACTTGGTCGATGACCGTGACGAAAAACTGGCGGCTGACGTTTCAGATAAATGAAGATGGCGCGCTGATAGATATGGAACTGGAGGACTATCATGGCTCTTAAGATGCATCCGTCTTTGACGGTTCATGTCGGCGATTGGCTCAAGACGGAGATCGTCGAGCCTGCGTCCATCAGCGTGAAGGATCTCTCTGATCATTTTGGCGTATCGCGTCAGGCCCTCAGCACTTTGCTCAATGGCAATGCAGGATTATCGGCGGAGATGGCGATCCGCTTCGAGAAAGCCTTTGGCGTCAGAGCCGACACGCTTTTGCGCATGCAGACAAGCTTTGAGCTGGCGCAGGCGCGGCAGCATGAGGACAATATCAAGGTCCAAAAGCTGCAGAACGTCGCCTGATAGGGCAGGGGAGGTCCTACAGTCCCGCCGCCTTGGTCAGGTTTATACGGAACCGATCGCGGTGGCGTTGGTAGCGGCGGGTCATCTCGGCGGACGCGTGGCCGAGGTGTTTCTGGACGTAGCGCTCGTCGACCTCGGCACTGGACGCGAGACCAGCTCGTAGGCTGTGACCCGAAAACAAGGCGAGGCGATCTTTCTCCGGAAGCTCACTGCGGATGCCCGCGTCCAAGACGGTATGCTTGATCAGACGTGCGACGTGTTTGTCACTGAGCCGCGCCTCCAGAGCCTTCGTGCCATCACGGGACGTGCGGACGAACACAGGTCCAAAATCGATCTTGGCGAAATGCAGCCATTGCTCAATTGCATGGACAGGGCAGGTTTGAACGGTGGAACCGCGGCCAATCTCGACCTCGCGCCAGCCGGTCTTGGCGTTGAGCGTCAGAAGCGCGCCCTGGTCAAGAATATCAACCCATCCGCCCGCGTCCGGTGTGTCGTCCTTGCCGTGATCGAGGCTGACAATCTCGGACCGCCTGAGACCGCCCGCATATCCCAGTAGCAGGATTGCCCGATCCCGCAGCCCACGCAGGTCGTAGGGCAGGGTGGCGACCATAGCCAGAATGTCATCGCGTAGGATGGCTTCTTTCTGCACCGGCGGGCGGGCATGTTTGCGTTTGATCCCGGCTAGTACGGTTGCAATATGGCGATTCTTGCGATCCAGCGTAAACCCGCGCTGCTGGTACTGCCATGCAAGGCCGGACAGGCGGCGCTCGATGGTACTCACGGACAGTGCTGAGGTCTTGGTATCCGGTGCCGCGCAGTTGGCAATGTAGAGGCCGACCAGTTCCGGAGACGGGGGCAGGGGGTCGGCACCACGTCTGCGGCACCAGCTGGAGAAATGCGCCCAGTCCTTCTTATAGGCCTTGTTGGTGTTCTCGGACGTCGCTTGGCGGGCGTAATCGCGCGCAGTATCGACAAGACGATCGAGGGTGCCCGAGCTAGCGACATGTACGGGCAGGGCGATGTCATCGCTTTTTTCTTGATCTCTCTCGTTGTCCTGAGCAATACTAGAAGCACCAGAGTTTGATGAAGTCGGTTTCTCGTCCTCTGAGGCCATTTTCCAGTGAATCCAGTAATGAAATTGCATTGCCTCGCAGCATATTCTTTTACGTCCGATAATGCAAACTTATTGGACATAGAAAAGGCGGGCAAGGTGAGGCGGTTTAGGCGCTATTTTGTGGATATAACCGCCGCTCTGGTTTAGGATTCGGATATGAAACCCGCCACGAAACCAGTCTTTGACAATACACAGAGCATACAGTTGCTACCGCGTTGGGTCACCTCTTCACGAAGCGAAGCCATTGAAACTGTTGCATTTACGTCCGGTGCTGCATTGGCAATGCTAGATGTGGTGTTGCGTAATCCGGGTGGCACATTGCCAAGTGAATTGCTGCGGGATCGTATGGCTTTGGATGCTGCCGTGGCCTGTCTGAAACTAGAGAACCGTAACGAAACAGCGTCCGGTATTCGTGACGCGGTGTGTTTGGCGCGGCGAGGGGATGCGTTGGGGCCTGCCGGCGACATGTTTATGGCGTGGCGCAAACTCGTGCGAGTGAATTTATCCGCCGGTGGCTGGAAAGATCGGTTGGGGAAGGTATTGCCTGCCGCAGTGGTTGAATTGATGCCAGATATTGGCGCACCTGCAGGAACGCCAGTTGCACAGGCAAGCCAGATTCTGTCGTACATATTGAGACTGTTTCCACGCGAGGAAGCGGCGGCATTGATGCTGGCGGATCTTACGCTGGCCCGGGCGGTTGGATGGGATCGGCCCATGCCGTCATTGGCTGCGCACCTGCTGCGCGAAGATATCCGCGCGATTGCGGACGGGGCCGGTGATCCGGTTCAGTCCGTACATCGCGCGATAATTGCCGCCTGTGATGGGGCCATCCGGATGGCGGCGGATCTGGACCGTCGCGTTGCAAAGTTGCGTGCTGTTGCGCCGAGACTGCGGGCTAAGGGATCGGATGAGGCGCTGGCGTTGTTCTTAAGCCATGACGCGGTGTCGCCCTCGGGGATGTTGTCGCCAGTGATCAAAGGCACGTCATTCGCGATGACGGATCGCGCGGCGCGGCGGTTGTGCGATCGTTTAGTGGAACTGTGCGTTGTGCGGGAATTGACTGGACGGCCGACGTTCCGGCTTTACGGGGTGTAAGTATGGCCAAGGAAACCCCGGCGTTAGACACTGATCTAGAAGACCTGCCGCCAGAACTGCGCTGGCGTGAATGGATGGGTCGGATTGAGGCCGTGATCTTTGCCAGTGCGTCGCCGGTGCCGCGGGCGGATCTGGCGCGGGTTGTCGGGCAGGGGGCCTCGGTTGAGTTGTTGATCCAGGATATCCAAGTGGAACTAGCCGGTCGTCCCTATGAGCTGGTCGCCGTTGCAGATGGCTGGCTGATGCTGACGCAGGTGCGATTTGCCGATGCGATCCGAACGGCGGCGGATGTGGGTGGGCAACTGTCGGACCTAAACGAATTCGAAGTCGCTGTGCTCGCGTCGATTGCCTATCACCAACCGCTGACCCGCGATGGGTTGAAGGATATTTTCGGTAAAGACATCAGCCGCGATCTAATGGCACGTCTGCGAGCGCAAGAGTTGATCACCACCGGACCGCGCAGCCCGCGGGCAGGGGCACCCTATACCTATGTGACGACGCAGAAGTTCTTGGTGGTCTTCGGGATGGAAAGCCTCCGCGATTTGCCCGATCGCGACGAACTAGAGAATGCTGGCTTGGCAATTTGATACACAGAAGTCCATGTAGTGTGCAAATGGTGAGATATCTAATAAGCAAATGGTGGAGCTTCTAGTAGACAAATGGTGGGTTCTCTAATAGGCAACCAGTGGTAGGGAAGCAGACCTCTCATACGGGATGCGTTCTGCAAAGCTCGAAAGGGAAGCACCGGTCCATGAGTGATACAGAAGATTATCTGCCAAGACATCTCATTCCAGAGCTTGAAGACGCAATCGCATCAGCGCGTGTGGTTAACCTCATTGGCCCAAGGCAGGTTGGCAAGACGACACTTGTACGAGATTTGTTTGGCAATGGCCGTTTTATCACTTTAGATGCCGCTGCCGTCCTGGCCGCCATTGAAGCAGACCCAGAAGGGCAGCTCACCAGTCTGATGGAAGACCTAGATCACGCACCGCTTATCATTGATGAGGCCCAGCGGTCTAAAAAGCTGGCTCTGGCAATTAAGAGGGTGGTCGATATCAATCGGCGCAAAGGGCAATTTGTACTTACCGGATCCTCCAACGTATTTACGACCACTGACGTAGCTGACTCGCTTGCAGGCAGGATGCGCACACTTAAGCTCTGGCCCTTGTCAGTTGCGGAAGTCAAAAGAGCACCTGTCAGCCACCTAATGGATTGGGCGATGCAAAAAGACCCGAAGCTAGGACAAGTGGCCGATCCAGAGCCAATCAGCCGCAGTGATTACATTGATCTCATTCTGGAAGGTGGGTTTCCCGAAACCAGAACGCTGCCAATCAGATCCCGTCAGAGACAGTATCGCGACTATATCGACGCGGTGGTTGAGCGTGATGTGGCAGATATCACGCCGGTCCGAAAGCCAGATGCCCTGCGTATCCTGATAGACCAGATGGCGGCGCGCTCGGCTCAAGAAATCAACGCGTCCGAACTTGCCAAACTGACCAAGCTGCAACGCGTTACAGTCGAACAATATCTGGATATCCTGATACGGTTATCAATGCTCACCAAGCTGGGTGCCTGGACATCGGGTGAGGGCAAGCGGGAAATCAAGAACCCAAAATACCACTTCGTAGATTCAGGCATAGCCTGTGCCTTGCGCCGTTTCACTGAAGATACCTTCACCATCGACAATAATCCGCAAGCCCTCGGCGGTCTGCTTGAGAGCTTCGTTTTGAACGAGATCCAGCGTGCCATCCCAATGCAGGCAGCTGACTACCGGCTCTATCACTGGCGCAGTGCAGACCAGCGGGAGATCGACATCCTGATCGACGGCGGCAGCCATCTGGTCTGTGTCGAGGTCAAAGCCTCTGCATCGGTCAGCGGTGATGACTTCAAACACCTCAAATGGTTCTCAAAAGACGGACCCGGTCGTAGTCGGGCATGTACCGGCATCGTGTTCTATTTGGGTCAGGAAAAACTCACCTTTGGTGATAGAAATTTTGCACTCCCCGTGAGCGCTCTGTGGAGTGACATCAATGTTTAAGCCTTTGCATCAAGCCTCCTTGGACCTGCCTTGGACTGCGCTCATCGTGACGTGGACCGAGAGCGTAGTTATTGAAAATCGCAGAGATTTGCGCTTCTACTTAAGCGATAGTGATTGCATCAAATATCCTTCAACCTAATGTAATTCGTAAGAGGGCTTTGTTAATGTCATCAATTCTAAAGTTATTTCGAGTTACCTTTTTCTACGCGCTTTATTTTTTGATGTGCATGGTCGTCGTAACCTTCGCGTTGCAAGGCTGGCCTGTTGGCGGACAGATGCTTTTTGCGTTTGGGGTGCCGATCTTTTTGGTCTGGTGGCAAGAGCGCAGAAGAGCACGCAAAGCGCTCAGCAGGTTGGATACGGTTGAAGAAAAAAAGCTGCGTGACGATTCATCCAGCACCGCGCCGCGTCTTTCTGATGAAAAAAACGTCCGCAAACCTCCGGTGAGTTCTGAGAAGCAAGTCGCCGTTCCGTCACTGCCGCCCAAACCACCAAAACAGAATTACGCTGAAATTGTGCGTGCTGGCCAGACTGCGGCACCAGCGCTATCCGCAATAGCCAAGCGGTACGAGAACGCGCGGCCAACAGCACACAAGCCGCAAACGAATTCTCGTAAAAGTGGCTGGGTTCCTGCAACAGAGACAACGACCGTTGCTGGGCGAAATATTGGTGGAATGGTTTATGTTGGCACGCCGCCTTTGCTCAATCATCACGGCTATCGTGACAAATGCAGGGCCTACATTGACCCGTCACTTTCTGTCGCAAGGACAGGGGACGACAGGGCAGGGGAGGGTATGTCGTACTGGCCCGGATACTCTGATATTTCAGCGCGAAGCAGGGCGACCTATCTTGAATGGTTGGCAAGTGGCCGTTCTGACCCATCCTATGATCCGGGCTACATGTTCTTGTACTTCTACGGGCTGGAGCGGCGGCTTTTTATCGATCAATCCGATGCAGATGCAAAGGACATCGCTGCCGAAGTTCGTAGGCTTATTTCCATTTATCCTGAAAACCATTCGGTCAAAAGATACCTTGGCGAGTTTCTTGATATTGTAACGCTCAAAGAAGCCGAGTTTGAAGCGTTGGAACCGATTTTTGAGCATAGCGGATGGGAACTGCCTTTTGTACTTCGGTATGTCATTGGGGCACGTATTGCCCATGGTCAGACCCTCAGCGCGGATTGGATATTGAGTTGGTTGATTTGCCATCCAGAAAGCAATTTGCGCACGCCCGCTACGCGCTGCCGCGAAGAATTTCATGGTTTGTTCAAAATCAGGTTTGACAAACGTTTTCCTGATGGGCTGAAAGTTACCAAGCCACGCAAACACCTCAAAGCAACGTATCGCGCAGCCTCAAGCGAGTTTGAGGGAACGCTTAGCCCCATGGCGAACGGCAAACCCGTTCCTGATATCTCCGGATTGCGAAAGCCGGTCGAGATTGCGCAGGAAGTTGCAGATGAAGTCATAAACGACCTTGATAAGCTGAGCCGCTATCTTGGTCGGAACCCCGAGGGCAGGGGAAGCATCGAAGCGCACGCCCTTTTGCCACTAGATCTGTGGAACCTGTTCCCGTCGACACAAATGGAAGCGCTGAAAGAGTGGGCGAGCGAGATCATGCAGAGCGGTGGACTTATTCCGCTGGCCGACGTGATCGAAAAGCTTGAAGGACAGCGTAGCACGAAGATTGGCAAGCGACAGCTAACAGGGGCGGCAGATGCTTTGGCGCGTCTTGGATTTGGGCTGGCACCTGATCCGCGCTTTGCGCTGCGCTCACCCAAACCGGAAGAGCCCGTGGTTTTATTTGATCTTGGTGAGCAGGTCGAAAAGCTGGAAGATGTTTCGGCAAGCTATCAGACAGCGTTGATGGAGTTGGCTCTTGCCTCGTTTGTTGCCCATGCAGACGGGCGTATCGCCGATGCTGAACGCAAAGCGTTGGAGGCTCAAATCGCATCTGTTGAGGGGCTGAATGAGCAAGAGCGGCACCGCCTTCAGGCAAATATGGTATGGTTCCTTGCCGTGCCGCCTGACATGACCCTGCTGCGCCGAAAACTCAAAGATGTTGGCGTGGAAGACCAAACGGCGATGCGTGCGGCCTTGGTGGGTGCGGCACACGCCGATGGTGTCATCCAATCCGAAGAAGTCGCCAGCATTGAAAAGGTGTACAAGGCATTGGGCCTTGATCCATCACTCGCCTATTCCGACCTTCACGCTGGAGAGATTGCAGACGCGCCACGCACTGTTCGTGCGGCCCAGCCGGGCAATTCTGGAGAGGCCATTCCTGAACTACAAAAGGCAACTGGGCCAGTGCTGGATGCATCACGGATTGCTGCCATCAGATCAGATACGGCGCGGGTGTCTTCTGTCCTTGGACAGATATTTGAGGCCGAGGAAGAAGCAGAAAATGGCAGAGACTCCAAGAGTGCAACGCTGTTTACAGGGCTAGATGCAAAACATGGGGCACTGCTGTTGGATTTGGTGTGTCAAGAGAACTGGACCGAGGACGCATTCGAGCAGCTTTGTGGAAAGCATGGATTGATGTCGTCAGGTGCATTGGAGGCTATAAACGAGTGGGCCTTTGAGACCCATGATGAAGCCTTGCTGGACGAGTATGATGGATATGACGTGTCTCCCGAGATTGCGGATGCGGTAAAACAAAAATTAGAAGGAGAGGGGCGTCATGTCTAAATTGAAGCCACGTGAACGCGATGCAATTGTTCAGGCTTTGCGGGCGGGGGTCGTGCCAAAACTGGGCCTGCGTCATATTCAGGTAGGACGCGTTCGCGAGATCGAAGAACTTGTGAAGGACATGGAACGCATCGCGGACGGCGGCTCAGCCATCCGTTTCGTTATCGGGGAATATGGATCTGGCAAAACCTTCTTTATGAACCTGATCCGGTTGGTGGCTTTGGAAAAAGGGCTGGTGGTGATGTTCGCTGATCTTGCACCCGACCGGCGTATTCACGCGACAGGTGGGCAAGCGCGCGGTCTCTACGCAGAGATGGCGCGCAACCTGTCAACGCGCACAAAGCCAGATGGTGGTGCTTTGGCCAGTGTGGTTGAGCGGTTTGTCAGCCAAGCGCACCGAGACGCCGAGGAAAAAGATGTGCCTACGGGCACCATCATTCGCGAGCGCTTGGGCCATTTTGAAGAACTCACTGGCGGTTTTGAATTTGCAGAGGTCATTCGCCGGTATTGGGAAGGTCATGAAAACGGGGATGACGAACTTAAGTCGGCAGCACTTCGTTGGCTGAGGGGAGAATTCGCAACCCGCACGGATGCGCGCAAAGCACTTGGCGTGCGCACGATTGTCGATGATGCGAGCGTTTACGATCATCTCAAGCTGATGTCGGCATTTGTGTGCGAGGCGGGTTACAAAGGGCTACTTGTCGGCCTTGATGAAATGGTGAACCTGTTCAAGCTGACATCGTCCCAAGCGCGCAATGCGAACTACGAGCAGATTCTTCGGATTCTGAACGACGTACTTCAGGGCAGTGCCGAGAATCTTGGGTTTCTCATGGGAGGCACGCCAGAGTTTTTGATGAACACGCGCCGTGGGCTTTATAGCTATGAAGCCTTGCAATCGCGGCTAGCGGAAAACACCTTCGCCCGCGATGGGCTCGTCGATTTGTCGGGGCCGGTTGTGCGGCTGGCCAGCCTGACGCCGGAAGATCTGTTTGTTCTGTTGGCCAATGTCAGACGCGTGATGCAGGACGATGAAACGGCTTTGCCTGATACAGCGCTTGAAGCCTTTATGAACCATTGCTCGGACCGGATTGGAGAGGCCTATTTCAGGACGCCGCGCAATACCGTCACTGCTTTTGTGAACTTGCTGTCAGTGCTGGAGCAAAACCCAGGTGTTGAATGGAGTGACCTAATCGAAAAGATCGACGTCTCAGAAGATCGAGGCGAAGACATGAGCGACGTCGAGGAAACGACTGGTGCTCAGCCAAGTGGTGACGACGATCTGATCAGCTTCAAGCTCTGAGCCCTGAGGATGAGTAGCGCCTTTGACCAACTTGCCCGCCCTGTCCAGAAATGGATCAGACAGCAGGGGTGGCGTGAGCTGCGCGATATTCAGGCGCGCGCAATTCGGACCATTTATGAGAGTGATAACGATCTCATCGTGGCCGCATCAACAGCTGGTGGCAAAACAGAGGCCGCATTTTTCCCGTTGATCTCTCAGGTTTTGGACGAACCGGCAGAGGCCAGCGGGTTCGACCTGCTTTACATCGGGCCACTCAAGGCGCTGATCACCGATCAGGCGGGGCGGCTGGAAAGCATCTGCCAAGAGGTGGAGCTTCCAGTGGTGCCGTGGCACGGCGATGTGTCGCAATCAGTCAAAACGCGCGCGATGAAAAATCCCAAAGGGATTTTGCTCATCACGCCAGAGTCGCTAGAGGCATTGTTCGTCCGTCGGGGCCTGGAAATCGCGCGCCTGTTTGGTGCAACCCGAGCTGTGGTGATCGATGAATTGCACACTGTGCTCGATAGTGAGCGCGGGGTCCAATTGCGGTCTCTGCTGACACGTCTTGAGTTGGCAATCAAAAGGCCTATCCGCCGCATTGGACTATCTGCGACGCTTGGGGATATGGATCTCGCCCGCGCTTATCTGCGGCCCGACAATGCGGAACACGTCACATTGATCGAAGCAGAGGGCGGAGAAGCGGAACTGAAACTTCAACTGCGTGGATATCTTTCCGGTGGAGAAGACGACAACACCCCGTCCGCCACAGACGCCGTCGCAGCGCACTTATTCGAGCATCTCCGGGGAAGTGACAATCTTGTTTTTGCCGGTGCCCGTCAACGTGTTGAAATTTACGCTGACCGACTGCGCAATCTGTGCGAGCAAGAGCATCTTCCCCAAGAGTTTTATCCGCACCATGCTAGCCTTTCACGCGATCACCGCGATTTTGTCGAACGGCGCCTGAAAGATAACAGCAAACCGACCACGGCTGTCTGCACGTCCACACTGGAGCTTGGCATCGACATCGGCGATGTGACCTGTGTCGCCCAAATCGGCGCACCCTTCACTGTCGCAGCCCTGCGGCAGAGATTGGGACGTTCAGGACGTAGGGAGGGCCAGCCAGCGATCCTGCGACAATACGCGGTAGAAACGAGGCTCACTTCGGATAGCAGCTTTGTCGATCGTTTGAGGCTAGGCTTGATCCGGTCAATCGCGATGATTGATCTGTTGTTGGAGGGCTGGTGCGAACCACCAAAGCCGCAAGCGCTGCATCTGTCGACACTTGTGCATCAGATCCTATCCGTAATCGCACAGCGGGGAGGGGCACCCGCAAATATTCTATACAGCGTGCTGTGTCGCGAAGGTCCGTTTCGGCAGATCAGCACAGCAATGTTTACGGATGTGCTGCGCGCGCTCGGTCATCCTGAAACTGGCTTGATAGAGCAAACGGACGGGGGTTTGTTGCTGTTGGGGCAAACTGGGGAGAGGCTCGTTGAGCATTATAGCTTTTATGCGGTGTTCAAGACGCCCGAAGAATACAGGCTGGTTTCAAACAGGCGAGATCTTGGGACATTGCCGGTCGATAACATCCTTTCACCTGGGATGATGCTCATCTTTTCCGGACGCCGTTGGCTGGTTCAGGAAATCCATGATCGCGAGAAGGTAATAATGGTCAAACCCGCCAAAGCAGGTGTGCCGCCTGTGTTTGGCGGCGACCCGGGCGAGATCCATGACAAGGTAATCGCGCGCATGTTCGATGTGTTGGAGGGCGATACCAAGCCCCTCTACATGGACGCGAATGCGCTTGAAATGCTTGAGGAAGCGCGGTTGAACTATGCGCAGATGGGGTTTGCTAACGCGTCGCTTGTCAATTTGGGCGAAGAAACCTCAATCATCGCAACCCGGGTAGGGACAATGAAAACGACGACCCTAGCGCTTGCGCTGAGAGGGTTTAGGTTTTCTGTCGAGCAATATGATGGTTTCCTTCAAGTGGAAGCGGGTGACGAAACCCCGCTGCTAACCGAGGTTCTCACGAGGATTGGGGAAGGCGAAGTCGTTGATCTATTTGCAGGCGCTGGCAACCTGTTGACCGAAAAGTTTCATCCGTATTTGACTCGCGAATTGTTGGAGTTGGATGCGATTTCATCGAGGCTTGAACCCCAGAACCTTGCAAGTGTTGTCGCGAACCTTGCTTCGAAGCAATAAGGCAGGAAGCAATCTTTCGCAACAATTTGCACGGAGGTCCGTCATGCGCGGCTTTATGTATCAGAACGCACTATGCCGATTGAGACCACTAAAACGTGAGGTGTTGATAGACCGCATGCGATTGATTGCACCGAGTAGATATTGGGGGCAAGTTGGGCGAATGTACTCCTGCGCAGCCCACCAAACAGAATGTCCTCATACTGCATATGTGGTAAACTCATGCATGTTGTAGGAGGTGTCTATCAAGAAGTTTGCTTGCGACCGGCGTGGAATGCCTTGTTTGGATCAGGTGGTCGAGCAGCAATATCACTAGCAGCGCTTTCAGACAAAGTCGTGCTGCATTGCTACTTTGAAGATGCTAGCAGCCTGCCCCTTGACTCATACAGGGACCACGGTATCCAACTTTCGTTGACAAGGCGTGATTATGGTGTCGCTTTTGCATATTTCCATCCGCTTTCTGCTCCACATCTTCATCCCCCAGCACCTATTCAACACGAGCCGATCCAAGTCAGAGGTGAAGCGGTGCTCCGTTTTGGGTTTATCGAGGGTGATGCGATCGTATCAGCCAAACGAGCCGTTTTTGATCCTCAGGGGACAAAGAAAACCCAAGATTTTTTTTCCAACGGATCGAACGCCGAACAAATGGCGCTCGTACTCAACGAAGCAGAACTAAATCTTAGAGCTTCAGGAGCGACACTTATCGAGGCGGCCCGGGAGATTATTCGCCGAAAGCAGGCTAACGTTGTTGTTATCAAAAGAGGAATTCGTGGAGCGACCGTAGTCGACGAATTTGAGCGAAGCTTCGACGTCCCTTCATTTCGGTCTCCGACTGTCTTCAAGATTGGTACAGGTGATGTATTCTCTGCACTTTTTGCTTTTTACTGGGCGGAGCAAGGCCATGAACCTCAAGCGGCTGCATGCCGAGCATCTGCAGGGGTAGCAATTTACGCGAGTACCAAGCGTTTGCCCTTGAGGAGCACAGCACACGACTACAATCCTGTGACCGGATGGCCTCAAGGGCCGGTTCAAGTTGTTGGAGCGCGCGATACTCTTGGTCGCCACTATGTATTTGAGGAAGCTAAACATCGTTTGCGCGAGCTTGGCGTCGAAATCCAAGGTGACCTCGCAACAGCAAGAAGCGAAAGACCATCTGCTATTCTCATAATCGCGGATGGCCTAAGTCCTGAGGCCGTTCAAACTATCGTCGCTTCGAATAAAGATATTCCAGTAGTGCTACTTGATGAAGTACAAGCTGCTGAGGGCCTTGAAAATCTGCATATCGAATGTACCGCAAGTGATTTTACGACGGCTCTTTATCACGCTGCCTGGGCGACTATGGTTTGAGGTGTGGTAAAGCCAACTGCCTTGCTTTGTGAGGTTGTGAAACGTAGCGTGCCGATAATTGATTTTTTCGAAAGAGATTCAACCTTTGGCTGACATTGTACTAATCTACGGCAGCGAAGATAAAGATATCGCAACGAAGCTCGTAAAGCACTTAGAGACTCGATGGAGCGTCTGGTGGGATCAGTTTATTAAGGAGCGTTTCGCCGAAGAAATAAATCATGAAATTCAATGGGCTAGCTGCGTCTTAGCGCTCTGGTCCGAAACTTCGAGACTGAAAGATACAGTCCGCGATGACGCTCAACTGGCCAAAGACCACGACGTTCGAATTATTGGCGTCACATTGGATGGCTGCAAGCCAGCCTATGGTTTTGGAGGCTACAGTTCCACTTCACTTTCTGATTGGAACGGCAAAGCGGATCATCCAGCATTTGAGGCGTTATTTTTGCGCCTACTATCCGTGTTACCAGCGCCTCAAGCCCCCGATCGACCGACAAACATTGCCAACAGTCGCCTCCAGCTACCTACACTTTTTCTTTCTGTTTCTTCCTTTGAGACACAACTGGTACCTGATCAGGCAGTCAAAGCGCTAACTATCGCCGAAGCACCTGCCATATTGGTTTCCGCTTGGGATCTAGTAGAGCGCCGAGAGCCCACGTCGCTAATTCGTGAGCTGAGAGCCTTTCGTGAGACGGGAGGTTTTGTTTTGCTCGACTCAGGAAACTATGAATCATCGCGGCTGATGATGCACGAATGGGAACCAGAAGATCTCGCGCAGGCTTTAAGACACGACCTGCATGATTGGGTTTTCTGTTTCGACAAACTGGCCCACTTCAATTTCGATAAAGACACAACACCGGAGGGAATCTCCGACAAAATTATTAGCATGGCCAAGCGGGATCAGGGTTTCACCGACGCGCCGATTTTACCTGTCGTCCACGCACCACCGTCGTCAAATTCAGGTTATCAATTTGAGCTCATTCCTGAAATTACAAGAATTGTAGCTGAGGCGCTTCAACCACAGTTAATTGGCATACCCGAGCGGGAGTTAGGAGCTGGTATAGTTCAGCGTGTCAAGACAATGCGTGCTATACGTAAAGAGTTAGACACTTTGTCATTCTATCAACCAGTCCATTTATTGGGGACAGGCAACCCTTGGACAGTCGCTATCATGGCTGCTGCGGGTGCTGACACATTTGACGGGCTGGAGTGGTGTCGGACAGTAGTAGATCACGAAAATGATCGTTTGAACCATTTTCAGCATTTTGATCTTTTCGCATGGCAAGCTGAACTTTCCAGTTCAATCGTCGTTCAGGAGGCACTTAAGGAAGGCTCAGGAGTGGATTATTCCGGAAAAGTCGCTTTTCACAATCTTGATTATTTCTTAGATTTTGGAAGCAAACTGCGCGAGGCCGCTAGCAAGGGTCGATTGGAAAGTTTTGTGGGTGCGCGCTTGGGCAAAGCAGCGGTTCAAGTTTTGCATGAAGCAGCACCAGAACTGTTTGACCATGATCTATAAGGCCGATCAAATTCAAGCTGCTGTGGCTAGTATCTGTCCAGAGATAAGGCGGAGAGTTGAGTGTACCGTTCCTGCCGTTAGCGAGCGCGCCCTATGGTGGGACCTGTCAACTTGTATTCTTAGCAGCCAAGTCCCTTATCCGCTTGCCGCAGCCGTAGCGGACGTACTCGACCGATCTGAATTGCTCCTAACCCAAAAAACGCATACCCGGCGGGAGGAACACATTTTCGAAATTCTGAGCGAACCGGTCAACGTGCAAGGTAGATTGCGGAAGTATAGGTTTCCATCTGCCAAGGCTGCTCAACTTGCCATGACACATAGGCGAATACATAAAACGAGCAACAGTCTTGCGGAATTGCTTGACGATTTTCGGACAGCAGAGGATGCTAGAAAATGGCTGGTCAACAACGCACCTGGCCTCGGCCCCAAGCAAGCTAGCATGTTTCTCAGAAATGTTGGGCTAAGCTACGATCTTGCGATCTTGGACCGTCATGTTTTGGAATACATGGAACTTTTAGGCTTGAGCTCGGTACATAGTCGCTCTGTCCAATCAATTTCAGGTTATATCGACACGGAAGTCGTATTGCGGGCGCATGCCAGAGACTCAGATTGCCCAGTCGGTATCCTAGATTGGGCCATATGGATTGTGATGCGTGTAGTTAAGCAGCCAAAGGAAAAGCTAATATGAGTGTTGTGACATTAGTGTCAGGAGGCCTTGACTCCAGTCTTGTTGCCCTTCTCGCCAAAGAAGAAGGGCTCGAGCAATTTCCACTTTTTGTCGATTATGGGCAAAGGGCTCGGGATAAAGAGCTAGATGCCTGCCGCAGAGTGTTGGCGCGGCTTGATCTTCCTGCGGCGGAGGTTGCTGGCCTTGGAGGGTTCGGTTCACTTATCCGTTCAGGACTGACCGATCCAACCCTGCGTGTTTTGGAGGATGCATTTACGCCGGGGCGCAACATGCTGTTCCTGCTAGTCGCCGCTAGCTATGCGTTTCAAAGAGATGCGGATGCTGTCTCGATTGGGCTACTTCACGAGGATGCTAGCCTATTTCCTGACCAAACTGATGCCTTCCTAAAAGACGCAGAAGCCATAATTGGACGCTGTATGGGTAGGGAAATTCGAGTTCTTGCACCACTCTCGGCCTTCCATAAGATCGATGTAGTCGCGCTAGCTCAAGAAAAAGGCATCATTGGCACCTATTCATGCCATTTGGGTTTGGATGATGCCTGTGGAGCTTGCATTGCGTGCAACGAATTCAATTTCGAGGAGGCTTAGATGGGAGGTGGTGGTGGTGGTGGTTGGAACCGTCTCGGTGATGTTAGTTCACTAGAGCAGAAAGCCCGGGAAGCGCTCGCTGGCGGCAAAAAGAATGTTTTTATTAGTTTCGCTGCGGAAGACATGAATGAAGTGAATTTGTTACGCGCTCAGGCCAAGAACGACAACAGTGATATCGAGTTTAACGATCATTCGGTAAGGGCTCCCTATGATAGCAAACGAGCTGAATATATAAGAGAAAAAATCTCTGAACGAATAAAGCGGTGTTCAACAACCGTCGTATATTTATCCGACTCGACAGCTCAAAGTCGGTGGGTGAAGTGGGAAGTTGAGCAGAGCCTAAAGTTGGGGAAAGCAGTTATTGCTGTTCATGCAGGAGCAAAGTATTCTGGAAAGAAACCGGAGTGGTTACAAAAGAATGGGATTAAGGCTGTTCCTTGGGCCAAGTTGGCAACAAAGCTAAAATGAGCTTATTCCCACTGACGATATAAATCATCGTTAAAGTGTCTTGCGCCGCCTGCCTTTGTTTGTAGATCAAGTCCTTTAAATTCTCTAGGCCAATTCAAAATGGCATGTTGAATTGGTCGAAGCTTGAATGGAACGTGTACCACGCACTTGTCACGTATAATGGGCGGACAGAGTTCATCCTGAGAACGACTGTTATTCAGATTGACGGCAATGATTGGAAGCTCAAGTTCAATAGCTAAATCTATCTCCCATCTGACGAACTTATACAAATTCTTTGTTTTCTCCCCAATTAGAACGAGTGCCGAGTCGGACTTCTTCATCCTTTCTCGAAGTTTCGTTTTGACATAGGCTTCATTTTGAGCCGCAGACGTCATTCCGTTAAGGTCATGCGAATTGTTGAAGCTGAATGGAATTTTTGGATTTGCATCCCACCCGCGTACGTACTGATACGCCCATTGATCATTGTCACCGTCGAAAATCACATAGGTCGACATTACGAAACTACTCCATTTAATCTCTGCACCTTAAGTACGATTTTTAGATGCCTGTCGCCAGCGGCTTTGGACGGGAAATGAGTATTTCATTCACATCAATGCTTCTATTTCGCGCGGAGTCACGAAATTCGGCAGTGTAATCGCCTTTTCCTTGGCTGGCACCCTCCCATACGATGCATGCCTGAACCGGGTAGCCAAGAGACTGCGAACGATCAAGAATAGCCGTATTAACTGCCTCGAATGCGGCTGGGCTTGCTTCCTTAAAATCCAGAACTTTCACCCCCCCCTCATTCACGACCTCGTCAATGATCAGATCATAGTCTTCCCAATGACCAGGCCTGTCTCGAACTGAAGTGCTACGAAAAAGATCACGATCATAAGGCAGTATGACTGTGCGAGGGATGCCAATGACCTTTGCGACACGAAGAGCAATAATATCCGCACCACACGCGGCAGCACTGAACAATGCAACGGGAGCGACGCGGCGTAGGTACGCTTCTATCTCCGCAGAAACACTCTGGACCGCGCCGAGAGGAAACGTCGGATGTTTGTCGTCAACCGCGTCAATCCGACGACCAGCCAAGGCCACAACTAGGTTAGTCACGAAGCAGTTCCTTGCTCTAGAAACGCAGCAAACGGACCGGGGAAATCAACCTGACTTTGAGCAACTGCCTCACCTATACGAAACAGGTCATCAATCATGGCGACATTGTCCATTGCAAGTTTATCAGCATCGATATCCTTTAATCCCAATGCAACTAGCCCCTCGGGCGATATGTCTGGATCGTAACGGGCGTAGAGAAACGCCTTGCGTTCAGCCTCAGCTGCGCTTTGCTCCATCGCGCCCAGCTCTTCATCAAAGTAGCTCATCATTCCATCGAGTTCGAGGTCGATCTCAACGCCATGAACGCAACGTCCGATTTGGCGACAACATATGTCAACTTCGACCGCGATACCGCGCATGAGCACGGAGGGGGTTGTCAACGCAGCACCAATAAGGTGCTGGCCCCGAGGGTTTATGTCGTCAAGGACGCGAAATCTTGTACCGGTTCCGATCGAGACGAGCATCATCCTATCCTCTCCATCTGGCCATCCACACTGATATTCCGGCAAGGTAGCCATCCGGTAAAGCAGGAAGGCTGGGTTGTTATATGGCGTGACTCCTCCATCCTCGAAATAGAAGGCGCTCTCAGGATCGCCAGGGTTCCACTGAAGCCGCTCAGGCTCGAAGTAGGTCGGCGCGGCAGTGCTTGCCCGCACGAGTTGCCAGAGTGGTATCTGCAAATTGCAATCTGGGCGGGTTAGATCGTTGAATCGCGCTTTGGGGTTAGTGCTGATCGGCCAAGGACTGTCTGTGTTTACATTACGAGTGACTACTAGCAGATGACGGTCATTGAGAAGGCTACCATCTTGCATGAGAGCATGAATGCTACCCTCGCCGAATTCACTTTTGAGGCTTGCGCCGAGCTGACGCGCTTCGTATCGGTGCCGTACACGATCCAGAAGAGGAGCCTTCGTGAACATCGCTGCGCCATCTCGTCGGTACAGTTCCGAAACCTCTTCCACTGACTTTCCAATAGCAAGTCCAGCAGCGATAATTGCACCAGTGGATGTTCCCCCAATGTAATCGAAGAAGTCGCGCAGAAGGAGGTTTGAGTTTCCTGTTGCCTCGCGGAGATCGCGCTCGATGCGTGCAAGTATCCGGAGCGTTATGCAACCCATAATACCTCCGCCGTCTAGTGCCAAGAGCCGTTTTCGGTTTGGATCAAACATAGTTTCCTCAATTCTAGAATGTCGCGCGAAGTAAGATTTGTGACAGGGTCACAGGAGTTCTTGAAAAATGTTCGTTCTAAAGCGTAGTTCAGTTAGACTTGAACGAATGAGCTATACGCGGAGTGGGACTCGGCTTTTCTGTCTATTTTTCTAGATCAGCGGTGTGGCTGAGAAAGCCCAGAACCTTTCCCTTGCCCTCAAAGTAAGTTTCTTGCTGCCAATCGGCAGGTCCTTTTTTCAGGAACAGAGCCTCATACTTCTCAGCCTCCTCGGCATGATCCAACGCAAACAAGCAGTTTGCGAGAGTGGCATAAATCCAGAGCTGATCAGCTCGTTCTGAGAAGTTTTCATCTGCTACATCTATTCGGAGGTTGTCTATCACCTCTCGACGGATTTTCTGCGCGGACATGCGATCATAGAGCGCTTCATTCGGTTCGGGCTGCATTATTGATCTGATTTCTAGGCAGGTTGCTGCATTTTCTCCATTGTAATAGTCTCTCCGAAGTTCAAAGCCTTTCTCGTAGAATTTGATCGCTTGGTTAAGTGTTGCTTTGTCTTGTGTTTGATCCCAAAGCCGCTTGTAAATTGCGCCAGATAACCCGAGTGTTTCCGGATCATTCGATTTTTCTGGCTCAAGGGGCGCCAAAATCTGCATCGCTTTCATAAGGGCAATTGGTTCAGAAGGCGTCTTAGATTTATATGTGTGTAGGGCGGCTTGCTGGCGCAAATAGGGATTATCTGGCCGCATTTCGAGCAACTTCTCGAAATTTTGCGCAGCATCACTATGCTTTGAAGCATCAGAAGCTTTTTCTGCCTCATCGATCAGAGATGAAAACTTCTCTTGCGCATCTTCAGCATCCTCTAGTAGCTCTTCAAACTCAGCGTCGGTAAATGATGGCTGTCGAAGGAATGGAATATATGTATAGACAGGGCTATCAGGTGTTGGATTTTCTCGCACCTCATGGATGAGCCTTTCAAGTTCGGCTTTAGCTCGTTTTGCTTCGCGGCTTCCAATATCCTCACCCAAGTGCTCGTACATAAACATCGCGGTATGATCCAAGTCGAAATGCAGCTTTCCAAGCTTCTCTTTCATTACAATTGTTGAAAATGGGCGCAGTGCATGGCGGACCCCGAGTTCATAAACTGCGTTGACGTTCCCAGTGGAAATATCAGCAATAACTAAGTCTGCTTTTAACAACATGTCGTACATTTTTACATCGATGACTCCGGAATGCAGTATTTCGTTCGCTCTTATGCAACGATAGCCACCCGCCTCAACCGCAGGTTCAATAATAGCTTCATACGTCGCATCAAGATCAATCAACCGCCCTGACTCATAGTCAGTCTTTTTGCCAAACCCCATGACTACAAAGCAAACTTTTCTTGTATCACTCATGCCAATATCCAAATTTCACTGTTCCTCTGGTAATGCATGATCTCTCAGTACCCGGCGCGCCCAACTGAGCGGCCCCACTTGAGTGGTCCATATTGAAAGTTAGTGCATGATTGGTCTTTCCTAACTATTGGGGCGAACCACTTCAATGGGGGAGGCTCAATTTGACCAGTGACAGTGCGCTCTGCCAAGAACACCCCCCTTGACCAAACTGTCTAGGAGACCCGAGGGAGCCCTCCACCCGTACTACTGTGTTTGCGCGATGAGGTACCTCATATTGCTGTTGGCCTATTGAGCGGCCAAAGCTCGATTCATGAGTCGAGCGAAATCATCGAGATCCTCATAGCTCTTCACCTCGGCCCTTATCGATGTCTGGTGGATTGGAGTATTTCGTTCAGCCACCGCAAAAATCGGTAGGTGGAGCGCTTCAGCGAGTCCTAGTTCATAGTAGCAACTAGGGCGCTCGCCGGTCAGATCAGCTATTATCAGGTTGCTCGCCCTCATTTCGCGGATCGTTTCGTTCAAGTTGAAAACCGGCGCATCAGGATCGTATGCGGGAAGGTGAACAGACCAACTTCGCTCTAGCGCAATACGCTGTACTATCCGCAATTTATCCGGCGCGGTCTTTACACCACTGACTGGCATAATGACGAATACTGACTGGTTCATTGCAGGCCAAGTCCTTGCAAGAGGGCCAAGTCGTATCTACCTACGACTGATATGGTTGCTGTGATCACAAAGATTGCGCAAAAAGCGATCATAAACGTAATTGGTACAGTAAGCTCCGAAAGGGATGCGCCGAGTGCGAGCCTAGTCTTGTACTTACTCAATGCCTTCTTTCTTTCCATCACATCCCATTCTTTTGCAAATGGTTCGTAAGAGCTGCAGGATGTTCCATCGGAAAACACGACCAACGGTGCCATCTCATTCAAGATCTCGAATTTCGCACCGTTCAGATCTTTGTAAGAAATAATCTGACGCCACCACCATCTACAAAAAATTGCTGCGAGAACTGAAATCGCTCCAACAATGAAAACCGCATGGGGCTGGACATCCGGTTTTCCAAAAGACCATGAGGATATTGCTCCGATACCTGCGATGATCAGGAGTGAGGTCGCGGCGTTGCTTTTGTTGAGCTCCAGTCTGCGATCAGTGATCCGCTCGGCAGTATCTAAGTACATCCGAAATTCTTCAAAATGCACTCTGGCTTTCTCGCTTCCAGAAGCAGTTTCCTCGATCAAATTTCTTCCTCCATCAAAACCGTTGTTACCCTAGTTTATCCTACCTTATAGCCCGGCCCAGTTTGATTATTCGAGGGGAAAGGCCCCGCTGTAACTTTCACTGAAGCCCACATGGATTGAGAAGTGTGTATACATGGAAAATTGGTGGCGCGGCGGTCCCTTGTTCGGATTACGGATAAGAGGTGTAAGTTAGTGCGATACTGATAAATCGCGGTTTACGTTGCACCAAGCTGCATTCAGCAAATTCATAAAATATTTTCTAGCACTAGAGTTCCCGTTCACTTTCGACTTGATCGACCATGTCCCGATATGAGCGAGCGAACCCTGCGCTTGTCTCGTCTAAGTCAATCTCGAGGTAGTTGGTCCGGATTTCAGCAACAACCTGCCGAAGTGTTTTGGCCAAGGAAGCGATGATCGTCCTGATCTCCTCTGCGGCGTCTCGTTCTTGCGGGGCATTGCGGCCAGACCCGAGTAGACCGAGTGCGTGCATCCATGGCGAATTCGTGTCGCGATATATGTCGGAAAAACCCAACGACGCCACTAAATCGTGATGAAGGCGGCGCAGGAGGTCTTCAAGCGGTTCATCGTACAGCGAAAAGCTGGTGCTTTGGACGACCCCTTCCAAACCGTCACTCATGACGACAGCGTAATAGTGCAGCCTGTCAGGCATCTCGTTGACGTGGGTGCCGAGCATATCGATGTTGATATGGCGGAGGAACCAGCGAAGGTTGATAACGTCGCGTTGGTGTTTAATCTCAGTTTCTGACTTTCCTTCAAGGTCGCGCGGGCGAAGAGGATTCTGGTCAAGGATGGTTTCAACGGCTGTAGTGACGAGATTTGCGAGTTTTTTCTGTTCAGATACCGTAGGTTTTTTCGCTTCGAGCATTTTATATTTTGAAATGCGTTGGCGATCAAAGTCGAAGGGCAGCTTGTCGAATTCTGCGACGCGCTCGTTGTACAATAGAATGACGCGTTCCCACCCAAGATGGGCCACTGCAAGTCCAAGCTCGAATGTCACGTTTGGGTTTGGGATATTCTTGCCATCAGTCGTTTGAGTGATCGATGTGATGTCAGCGATGAAAATGTCACTGTTTTGTATGTTCTTAGCAAGCTCAGCGGGGATATATGGTGAGCCGGGCGAATTGCTGGTGGCTTCCTCTACTGCGACCAAATCGCCGAACTTCTCGGTCATCGCTGCGGCAGCGGTCGCAGCAGCGCGGCGTATAGCGCGTGTGGTGGCATTCTGGGCAATGTCACTTTGCCATGAAAAGAAGATTTTGGACATCTCACACACCTACTCCTCGAACCATGCTGGCGGCAAGCGGACTCATCGAAACACCGCGCGGTTCTTGCCTGTCTGCCCAGCCGCAAAATATGTAATCTCTGGTCCGTTGGAGGTATGCAACACAGAGCATTTCAGTAGGCATCGAATTTATCCGGTGCGTCTGTAGCGACCACAGCTGAACTAAGTGAATTGTCGGATTTTTTCGTGTAAGTATCCATCGTCGTGACGCTGGCGTGCCCAAGAAGGCATTGGGCGACTTGTCGAAGTGCGCATAATTTCCTGTTATCGTAACTACCTGAGCCTTTTGTTGGTGTGGTTCCATCTTTTCAGGTGGGTCATAGCGCCGTTATGGGCGCATCTGGTTAGGGGGCTAAGGTGTTCTTTCACAGTGCAGCGATGGTTTGGCCTTTCAGGTCAGCAATGTGGTAATGACAAGTTGTCAAATGAGAGAGCAACTTATGAGAATATGCGGATGTGAGATATCGGCACAGGAGGTTCGGCTTGCCGTTGTCTATCTGGACGATGAAAACAACATCGAAATGCTGCGCCTGAAGACCACACGAATAGAGCTCGCCGATGACACGTCGGAGGCCGATCTTCGAACATTCTTGGCGGATCTTCAGGAGTTTGCCCGAGAAAACGAAATCGATACCTTTGTGATCAAGACCCGCGCCAAGAAAGGCCGTATGGCAGGTGGGGCGGTATCGTTTAAAATCGAAACTCTGATCCAACTTGTTGAGGGGTGTCAAACCAAGTTTGTCAGTCCGGTAGCACTCTCTCACTTTGCAAAGAAAGACCGTGATGAATATCCAGAGAAGCTGCCTGTCTATTTGAAGAACGCCTTTCTTTCTGGCGCGTTTGCTTTGGCGAAGGAGGGATTTTTAGCTTAGCCAAGATAGTGAAAATAGGCAGAGCCAGTCCTATATAGGCTACATAGAAAACAAGGACTCCAAGGTGAACCATTTCTCTCTGCTTGACCTCGCGCCCATCCCGGAAGGCGGAACAGCCGCTGATGCTCTGGGCAATACAATCGACCTAGCGCGTTTGGCTGAGGACAGCGGATATCATCGCTATTGGCTGGCTGAGCACCACAATATGCCGGGTATCGCAAGTGCCGCGACGGCGGTTGTGATTGGGGCGGTCGCGTCCGCCACAAAAACCATCCGCGTTGGCGCCGGTGGCGTCATGCTGCCAAATCACGCGCCTTTGGTCATTGCTGAGCAGTTCGGCACGCTTGCCACGCTCCATCCGGGACGTATCGATCTTGGGCTTGGCCGTGCCCCAGGCACGGACGGGGCGACGGCGCAGGCTCTGAGAAGGCATATGGATGCCAATGATAACTTTCCGCAGGATGTGATGGAACTGCTGGACTACTTTGGTGACGCTCCAGATGGTGCGCGGATCCGCGCAATCCCCGGAGAAGGCACGCATGTTCCCGTCTGGCTACTCGGCTCCAGTCTTTTTGGTGCGCAACTCGCTGCCCATCTTGGGCTGCCCTACGCGTTCGCTTCACATTTTGCGCCTGCAATGCTTGAGGACGCGATTGCTACCTACAGATCGACGTTCCGCCCGTCTCAGTGGCTTTCCAAACCGTATTTCATGTTAGCCGCCGGTGTCTGCGCTGCGGCGACTGATGAGGAGGCACGGTATCTACGATCATCGCAGATGCTCGCCTTCGCCCGCCTGCGGACAGGCCGTCCTGGCAAACTCCCTCACCCAGTTGAGGACTTGTCAGCGGAGATTGCAGCGCCGGTCCTTGCGCAGGTGGAGCAAGCCCTGTCCTGCTCGGCAACAGGCGGCCCAGAAATGGTTCGGCGTGAGTTGGTAGCCTTAGTTGAACGTTACAAACCGGAAGAATTAATGGTTACGGGAATGATCCATGATCATGCCGCACGGTTGAGATCTTTCTCGATTGCGGCAGAGGCTCTCTCCGATATCGCGCAGGCGTCAAGGGCTGCTTAACCGTCTCACGACCCAACACTCAATTGAAGAAGCCGCCATTCGCTGCGCCTTGCGTCAACATCCGCTGAGCGGACAAAACGCACTTTCGCCGCAGTTGCTCCAAGGGCTGGTTTCGACGCTTTTGAGACATTGGATATGGAATGAAGTGTTGGATATTGGGGCAGAGCTAAGAGACACATGCGACACGCGGAAATGAATGTGCCTGAATTTGCGTTGGAATGCGCATATGCGCATATGATAATTGCCTTGACGCGACTGAAATCGGCTTGCTTTGCCCCACGAAAAAATTCAGCCGTCATTGCTCAGTAGGATGCTTGTCGCGATATTGAGTTTTTATCAGGCGGCTCCACGACTATCGCAGCACTTGCAAGTTTAGTTGTCTTTATGCAAAGTAACTTTGCGGTACATCTATTCATGAGCAAGCCGCGCGCGTTGAGGAAGTAAGAACCTTGTCTAACATTCAAACTGTACTAGTCAAATCTGCTGACGATGCGGTCACGCAAGTGGTTTCCAAAGCGTTGAGCGAGCTCGATGGATATCGTTTGATATACTGTGACGACGATAAGTCTGCTCTGGACCGACTTGATGACATCAAAGTCGACCTGATAATCTATGACCTGGATTTGCGCGATTTTGGGTCAGAAAACGCACTTGTTCGATCCCGCCTATCTCACGCAGCGTGTTCACGCATCGTTGTTTGCAACGCTGAGGAACGAAGTGAAGGTGCCCGCGCGTGCGAGGATTCAGCCTCTTATCTTTTCTTGATGAAGCCTCTCGACGAAAAGCAAATCCGGATGTCCGTCAAGCGGGCGCTTGAACAAACGGAGCTGTCGCGGCGACATCGTATTTTGACGCGAGAACTAAGATTGTCTTTAGACGAAGACATGTTTGGCCAAATAGAAAGCGGTTCTGTCCAAGGTGGTGTGTCGCGCTTTGAGCGTTTGGTCTATGCAAGCTCTCAGATGGCCGAAGTTGTCGGTGAGGCTAAGATTGCAGCCAAGACCGACATGCCGGTTTTGATCCGTGGGGCGACAGGGACCGGCAAGGAGCTTTTGGCACGTGCCATTCACTTCAACTCCAATCGAGCGAATTCTCCTTTGCACAGTCAGAACTGTGGTGGCGTCTCTGATGAGGCGCTTTATTCTGAGCTGTTTGGACATGTTCGCGGTGGTTTTCCCGGGGCGATTGCGGATCGGTTGGGCCTATTTAGAGCGGCAGACGGGGGCACGGTTTTTCTTGACGAGGTGTCGGAGGTCTCTCCACAATTCCAAGTTGCCCTCTTACGGTTTCTGCAAGAAGGCGAAGTGAAGCCGTTGGGGTCTGACAAAACACTTACCAGCAACGTTCGCATCATTGCGGCCTCAAACCGCTCAATTGAGGAGCTTGTTGAAGAAGGCACCTTCCGAAAAGACCTCTATTACCGCTTAAAAGGCTTCCAACTTGAGCTGCCAGCATTGAAAGATCGTGCTTCAGACATACCCGTTCTCACCAATTTCTTCGTTGAGAAGTATGCGGGCGTCGTTGGACGTCGCGTCTTAGGTGTGACAACAGACGTTTTGGACAGGCTAGAAAATTTTCCCTTTCCAGGTAATGTTCGAGAACTCGAAACCGAGGTTCAGCGTATGGTGGCTGTGGCAGAGCAGGGCGGTTACATTGCGCTCCGACATCTTTCTGAAAAGATATCTAAATCGCCAATGCCTGTCTCCAAGACTTCAACCTTTGTCCCATCCGGATCAACACTTAAGGAAAATGTCGAGAGCTTAGAGCAGTCGATCTTAACTCAAATGCTTGACGCACGGCATTGGAACCAAAGTAAGGTTGCCGACGAGTTAGGTTTGTCAAGAGTTGGCCTTGCCAACAAAATCAAGAGATACGCGCTGCGGAAAGATTAGAGAATGTCGGATGATCAGGACAACACTAACTTGGTAAGATTCCCGTTCTCAAAGTCTGGTGTGTCAAAGACATCTTCTCAATCGCGCAACCTTGGATTGACCAAGCTTTCATTCGATGTGAACCCAAGCGGTGCAGGCGCGAAAGGCCACTGGTGTGATGTCTGCAAAGGCATCTGGTACACTTACTTTCTTGAGGTCGAATGCCCGGTTTGTGGGCGTCGCGGATAGCACAGCTATCGCAAACTTAGTTTGCATTAGGTCGAGAAACTAAGTTTACAGTTTGCACTTTGTTTCAAAGAATTTGACCCGCAAGCCGGTGAGTTGATTTGAAACATTGTGTACCGCTGCGCACAATGAACGAGAATACGTGCGCATTATTGTTGTTTTGGCGAGCCATTTACTTTGCTGATCATCAATCTCGATGTGGCGATCAAGACATTCAGGGAGGAAACTAAAATGGCAAATCTATTGTGGCTTCAGGGGGGCGCGTGTTCTGGTAACACTATGTCATTCCTTAATGCTGAAGAGCCGAGCGCCTGTGATCTGGTTACTGACTTCGGGATCAACGTCCTTTGGCAGCCATCACTTGGTCTCGAGCTTGGTGACGAAGTTAAATCAATCGTCGAGAAATGCGTCTCGGGCGAAATTAAACTCGACATCTTTGTGTTCGAGGGCTCAGTGATCAACGCGCCGAACGGTACCGGCGAGTGGAACCGCTTCTGTGGTCGTCCTATGAAAGATTGGGTCAAAGAGCTTTGTGATGCGGCTGACTTTGTTGTCGCCATCGGCGATTGTGCGACTTATGGCGGCATTCCAGCAATGGCACCAAATCCGTCGGAGAGCGTTGGCTTGCAGTTCCTTAAGCGGGACAAGGGCGGTGCAGTAGGAGACAGCTTCACGGCGAAGTCTGGCCTTCCGGTTATTAACATCCCCGGTTGTCCCGCACACCCCGACTGGGTCACGCAAATTCTTGTGGCTGTCGCCACTGGCCGCGCTGGCGACCTGACGCTTGACGAATTCCACCGCCCCAAAACCTTCTTCTCATCCTTTACGCAGACGGGTTGTACCCGGAACATGCACTTTGCTTACAAGGTTTCGACGACGGCCTTTGGCCAGCGCAAAGGGTGCTTGTTCTATGATCTTGGGTGTCGCGGTCCGATGACGCATAGCCCTTGTAACCGCATCCTGTGGAACCGGCATTCGTCGAAGACACGCGCAGGCATGCCATGCCTAGGTTGTACAGAGCCGGAGTTCCCGTTCTTCGATCTCGCGCCAGGAACTGTGTTTAAGACACAGACCGTTATGGGTGTCCCTAAGGACATGCCAGAAGGTGTCGACAAGAAGGGTTACATCAAGCTCACAGCGGCTGCCAAAGGTGCAGCACCAGCGTGGGCCGAAGAAGATATTTTCGTAGTTTAACTGCGATTTAGGAGAGATAAATATGTCTGCAACAGTAGAAACACTCGACATTTCGCCGGTTGGCCGTGTTGAAGGCGATCTGGACGTCCGGGTCGATATCGAAAATGGCGTTGTCACAAACGCATGGACGCAAGCCGAAATGTTCCGTGGCTTTGAGGTAATCCTCAAGGACAAAGATCCACAAGCTGGATTGGTTGTTACACCGCGCGCTTGTGGTATCTGCGGCGCGTCGCATTTGACCTGTGCGGCTTGGGCGCTTGATACAGCGTGGGGCAGCACTGTTCCTCGCAACGCCATTCTGGCCCGTAACCTTGGCCAGATCGTTGAATCCCTACAGTCACTGCCACGCCACCACTACGGTTTGTGGATGATCGACTATACCAACGAAAACTACGCAATGAGCCCCTTCTATGAAGAAGCGGTTAAGCGTTACTCTCCTTTCACCGGCACGTCTTATGAAGCGGGTGTGACGATTTCTGGTCGTCCTGTTGAGATCTACGCGCTTTTGGGCGGTCAGTGGCCTCACTCTTCGTTCATGGTTCCAGGCGGCGTTATGTGTTCGCCAACTTTGACCGACATCACACGTGCTTGGTCAATTCTTGAGCACTTCCGTCAAAACTGGATTGAAAACCTATGGCTCGGTTGTTCCATGGAGCGTTATGAAGAGATTCAAACGCTCGAGCAATTTGAAGCTTGGCTTGACGAAAAGCCAGAGCATGCCAACTCAGACTTGGGTCTATTCTGGCGGATGTCTAAAGACATTGGTCTGGACAAGTACGGCAAAGGCCATGGCAAGTTTACAACTTGGGGCTACCTGCCGCACGAAGACAAATACCAAAACCCGACAATTGATGGACGTGCAGATGCCGTGATCATGAAGTCAGGTATCTACGATGGTGCGACGGACACGTTTGGACCTATGGACCAATCTTTTGTGCGCGAAGACACGCACCATGCTTGGTACGATGAGAAAGGTGCCGTACACCCGTTTGATCGGACAACGAACCCGATTGCCAAGAACGACGTTGACCATGCTGGCAAGTACACATGGGGCACAGCTGTTTCGCACGCTGAAAGTGGTCGCTTGGAAGCCGGTCCATTGGCCCGTCGCCTGATCGCTGGTAATGATACTGGTCATGATTTCCAGCACAAAGATGGTCTGGTTCTCGACATGTACCGCAAAATGGGTGGTGCTTCGACAATGCTGCGCCACTTTGCGCGTATGCACGAACTTTGCATTCTGTATCGTGAAGCTGAGCGCAATCTGCGTGAGTTCAAGCTGAACGACGAATGGTACATCAAGCCGACAGAGCGTGATGGCCAGGGTTGGGGTGCTACAGAAGCCATCCGCGGCGCACTTTGTCACTGGATTGACGTGAAGGACGGCAAGATCGCGAACTACCAGATCATTGCGCCAACGACATGGAACGTTGGACCGCGTACCGAAGATGGTACCCGCGGCCCGATTGAAGAAGCACTGATCGGAACACCGATTAAAAATAGCTCTGATCCCGTCGAGGTCGGACATGTATGCCGCTCATACGACAGTTGTCTTGTGTGCACCGTACATGCTCACGATGCTAAGTCAGGTGAAGAGCTTGCTCGCTTCCGAACAGCCTAAAGTCAAAATGGGCCGGTAGCTTAATGCTTACCGGCCCTTAGACTGAGGATAGGGGAGGGAGGCCTATGTCTGAGAATACAAACACATCAATCAGTGATGAAGAACGACAGGCTTACCTGGATAAGTTTGGTGTTACACCCGCTGATGCGAACCATGACATCTTGATGCAGATGATCGAGGATCAGTTTGCAAATGGCTTGAAGACTCAAGTTGAACCGTTCCCTGAAACTGATCGGGAATTTGGAAAGCTGCTCGACGAGTTGCGCCCATTAAGTGCGGATCAGTTGCGCGAAAAGCTGGACATATCAGGCTGGCTATTGGAGCCGTATGGCGAAGATCAAATGCGATGCCAGGAGTGCATGTATTATCTCGTTCACAAACGCTGGTGCGATCTTCCTGAGTTAGACTTGCCGGCGAAGCCTGAATGGTGGTGTCGCCTTTGGCGAATATGAGGGTGGTCCATGGACATCGAAGCAACACGGGCTGAGATCGCAAAGCTACTGGGTGAGGGTCTCAAGACTGAAGCTTGGCCAAGGGCTGAGACAAGCGAAGACGTAAATGAAATCGTCAATCGCCTTCAAGTGGAGGCGGGAGATGATCTTGAGAAGAAGCTCGTCGTATCTGGTTTCACAGACTACACAGTGGAAGCTGACGATATTGAGCAACCGTGCGAAACCTGCATGTACTATAAGGTACATGCTAAGTTCTGTGATTTGCCTGAGCTAATGCTGCCTGTCGAACCGGAATGGTCCTGCCGCCTGTGGCGCATCTAATGACACCTGACATTGTTGTTATTGGGTGCGGTAATCCTAATCGAAGTGACGATGGCGTTGGGCCACATGTTGTTGGATTGCTCCGCGAAAACGGCGCGCCTAAACATACCCGAATTTTCGACGGCGGGACTGACGGGATGTCGGTCATGTACAGCGCACGTGGTGCGACACACTTAATTATAGTCGATGCACGGGTCCCAGAAAGTGCTCCGGGTGCGATTTTCGAAGTTCCAGGCGAAGTGCTTGAGGCCCCTCCAAACAACAGCCTGAACCTTCATGACTTTCGGTGGGACCATGCATTGTATGCTGGTCGGCGCATCTACGGCGATGATTTTCCAGTCAACGTTTCTGTCTTGCTTATCGAGGCGGCAAGCATTGATCTCGGGCTGGAGTTGAGTTCCGAAGTGATAGATGCCGCCAGCTCGGTCGAAGCACGGATCAGAGAGCTAATCGCAAAGTGGATCGATCAATGAGCGGTGAAGTGTCAATCCGTGAAGGCTCAATCTATCTGCCACATCAGCTTGTCGACACGTACTTTAGGGACATCGACGCGGTCATCGTGCTCATTCAACAAGGCGAACTGATGGTGATGCCGGTTCATCAGGCAACTTCTGGCGGCAGCCTCCTAAAGGTCAAAAATGCGGCCGGTGACAGGGTGGTTCAGGCCCGCGATGTCTTTCAAGACCAAGACATGTTGGATTTCAGAACAGACAATTTGGCAGTTAACTGGAACGCCGAAAAAAGCGCACTTTGCGCAATGTTGGGCGACAACTGAGAATTTCCAATCTGCAAACTAAGTTTGCTATAAACTAAGTAAGTTGACACTCATCGATTTCACTGCTTCTATCATCGCCAACAGTAAATCGAGAGAACTCGATTCTTGCGGGGGGAATTTCAATGGCATCTGCCAATCGTACGCAGCAGCAAGTAGATGCTGCCCTGAAAGCGGTTGAAACCGCTGCGGCAACTCCATCTGAAAAAGCTGAAATGCTAATGGAAGTCGCTATGGGTCTTCAACAAAAGCCCGAGCGTGTTGAAGATATTTTTGCTGCAGTCGATCTCTATAAGCTTGCCATGGATGTGGCCCCGGAAGATGAAATTCTTGGTATTGCGCGCATTCGTGCGCGCATGGCGACTGCTTTGATGACTGTGCCCTCAGAAGATGCATCACACTTGAAGAACGCGAAGACTGAAATCGAAGTTGCTCTAGCGACATTGACCGCCGAAGGCTCAGATGCCGAGGTCGCCGAGGCCGAGATGAATCTTGGATTGATCTGCCAAACGCTGAACAGCATGCATATGCTACCGATCCAACCCGCGATTAGTGCTTATCAACGGTCCTTAAGAACATTCGATAAGGTAGAGTACCCTAAAGAATTTGCGATTTTGCAAAGCAATCTCGCTACGGCCTTCTTGTCGATGCCATTTACTGATCAGTCTGGAAAAATGCGCGAGGCCTTGGCTGTTCAAGCATTCGAAGAAGCGCTGACGGTCGTCAATTTTGTAGATCACCCGAATGAGTACGCCATGTTGCAAAACAACCTCGGCAACGCTCTGCAATACGTGTCTTCGTCCCACAGAGTCGAAAATGGGTATCGTGCGCTTGAGGCATACGATGAAGCCCTAAAGGTGCGCACTGTGCGAGATATGCCTGAAGAATATGCAAACACGATCGCAAACAAAGCGAACTGCCTTTCGAATTTGCCGGATGACCCTAGTAACCCAGATGGCGGAAATTTCGCCAATCTCGGAGAAGCAGTCCGGTTACTTGAAGAAGCAAAGGCAATTTTTTCTAGCAGAGGGTCAGCTGAAAAAGCGCAATCCGTTGCAGAGGCTATTGCTGAATTAACCGAGGCCATGGGCCCATCAACAATCCTGGAACGGAGCGGACTACAATGAAGAATGGAGAATTCGAGTGACACTAATCTTAAGTTTGATAGCTGGCATCGCCGCAGCCTTAATCGCCGGTGCCTTATCGGGATTGCGTATCGGTAAAGAGGCCCTTGGAGCTGAACTCGCAGCCTACATGGGCGGGCTCTACGGGTTCCTGAGCGGCGCGGTAGCCGTTGTCGTTACCACAATAATTCTGATGTTAGTCTAGGAGGCCGCTATGCTTGGTATGGCTATGAATTCTGCAAAACTGTTTTTTGCTGGCAAACTTTTCAAAGACAACAAAACCGTCATGCGTCAAATGCTGATGGGCGCTATCTTAGGCATTGTTGCCGGGGTAGTGGTCGGCATGTTTGCCCCAGTTTGGGTCGGAGCAGTTGTTGCCGGTGCCGTGAGTGGCTTGGCTCAACCGATGTTGTTCAAAGATCTGAAGTACGCATAAACGATGCCGGATGCCAATTCTCATAGCGCCGACGAAATCACTCTGGACAAGCTGATCGGAGATCTCAAAGCGCTTGAGATATTAGCGGACGGTTGGGATGATGCGGCTCGGAGTGGCGCTCATGCCCGTGCCGAAGCGGTCGATGCGCTAAACAAGGAAGCGTTTAGGCGTTTGATTTCTGTGCTGAAAGACAATCCGGGCTTTGGTGCGGCTTTGCGTGACGCCGCGCAAGACGAAGTCGTGTATGCGGTGCTCCGTCGTCACGGGATCCTTAAAGCATCGCTTTATGAGCGTGTTGAGGCAGCTCTTGAGACAGTTCGCCCAAGCCTTGCAAGTCATGGTGGCAACGCGGAGGTCGCATCCGTCGAAGGGAATCGGGCCGAAATCCGGTTTCTTGGCGCTTGCGATGGATGTCCAGCTTCGCAGCTGACATTCTATGCTGGCGTCAAAAAGGCGATCCAAGAACAGGTTCCTGAGATCACGGAAGTCAAACAAGCCAAAGGGCTTGGTGGCGGAGGCTCTGATGGAGTTCAGTTCACTTCGCCCTTCGCAAACTATGGTGATAGCGAATGGTCTATCGCTTTGCCGCTTGAAGACATTGCAGATGGCGAAACCCGGATCATGGATATTGACGGGAATTCAGTCATTATTACTCGGTTTGCTGAAAAAGTTAGTTGTTTCAAGAATGCCTGCGCGCATATGGGTCTCGAAATGACGCAAGGCGAAATTGGCGAGGCTATCATCACCTGCCCGCACCACGGTTTCAAATATGCTTTGGAAAGCGGTGAGTGCATCACCGCCCCTGAAGTGCAACTTCAACCACATGCTGTGCGCGTTAAGGGATCAAACATTGAAGTCAGGATTGTAACATGAAGGTCTCCCTTTCAAAGTCGTTTAGCCCGGTTAAAGCACCCGGTACCAAGACACCTGGCGCGCCAATGCTTGCGTCCAAAGGTGCGCGCGTGATTTTGGGCAGTGACGGCGGAGAGCTCATACAAACCATTACGCCAGCACCACACATGATGTTTGGGCCGCGCGGTGTATGTTTGCACCCTGATGGTTCACTTTGGGTCTCTGATACGGGCCACCACCGAGTGCTTGGTTGGAAAACCGTACCAACGTCAGACGACGTTCCAGCCGATATTCTTCTTGGTCAACCGGAGTTTGGGCGCGAAGGGCGCAACGCAAAAGGCGAAGTTGAGGCAAATACTCTCAACGTGCCAACTGGGATTACCGCTTTTCGGGGTGGTTTGGCCGTCGCTGATCCATGGAACCATCGTGTCCTCATTTGGAATGAGACACCAAAGGGGCCGGACCATCGCGCTGATATTGTCTTGGGACAACCAAATGCAAACAGTTCTCTTGCCAATGTTGGGTTGTCTCACGCAAAGGCTGATACGATGCATTGGCCTTACGGCATTTCGTCGGACGGTGACCGGTTGATTGTCTGTGATACTGGTAATCGTCGAGTGCTGATTTGGGAAGATGTTCACACGACAGGTCAAGCTGCGGATCTTGTCCTGGGGCAAAAAGACTTCACCTGCCGTGATGAAAATGGTGGGGACGCAGTTTCTGATTTCTCCATGCGCTGGCCGCACATGGCAATCTCACATCGCGACGGCCTTGCCGTTGCGGATGCTGGCAATAACAGAGTTATGATTTGGCAAACTTTCCCGACAAGCAATGGCCAAGCGCCAGACACGATGTTGGGGCAGGCAAACATGTCCGACTGCGATCACAACATGGCGTCTTACTATCCGACGTCACAGGCGATGAACATGCCATACGCATTGGCCAGCCACGGATTGGACTTGGTTGTCGCCGACACTGCCAATTCTCGTATTCTGGGGTTTGATGATCACTCTATGGCGGCCCACGCGGATCGCCTGACAGCGCAACCGGATTTCGCTGCAAAAGGAGACAATCGGTGGGGTATAGCGGAGCGCGATACAGTTTGCTGGCCCTACGGGATGTCATCGCTAGGCAATACGATTGCGATCGCTGACAGTGGGAACAATCGCGTTCTCATTTGGGATGTTGCGGACTGATGGGAACGCGTCTGACAGTCTCAGGACAAGTGCAAGGCGTTGGATTTCGTCCGACCGTTTGGCGTCTTGCCCATGAGATGGGTTTAACAGGCGATGTCAAAAACACAGGCGAGGGGGTCGTCATTCGCTTGTGGGGGAATGCCGCCGCGAAGTTTCCTGACCGCTTGCACAATGAACTTCCACCGCTTGCCCGCATAGAAAAACTTGATGTCGAGCCACTACAAGAACCTGCGCCAACCGACTTTAGCATTTGTAGTTCTCAAGAGGGTGAGATGCGCGGAAATGTGACACCAGATGCAGCCACCTGTTTGGACTGCCTAGAGGAAATCAAAAGTCCATTTGAACACCGGTATCGGTACCCCTTTGCCAACTGCACAAACTGTGGGCCCAGATTTTCTATCGTACATTCCGCGCCATATGATCGGGCCAAAACAACGATGGCTCCATTTGATCTGTGTGAGCATTGCAATGACGAATACACTGACCCCATGGATCGCAGGTTCCATGCGCAGCCCGTTGCTTGCGGCCGGTGTGGGCCAAATATCTGGATCGAGAAACTCGGCAAAGGCGCAGTAAATCTCGAAGCTTTCTCTATGCTTGACGATGTTGACGCAACAGGTGGGATGATCCTGAACGGACACATCGTTGCCATTCGTGGGCTTGGTGGCGTGCATTTGGCATGCGACGCGACGAATGGTTCGGCTGTGGCAGAGCTGCGCCGACGGAAATCACGGGCGGGCAAAGCGTTTGCATTGATGGCACGAGATTTGGACGTCGTGCGTGGATTTTGTGAGGTTTCAGATTCTGAAGCCGAAGCTCTTTCAAGCCCACAGGCGCCTATTGTGCTGTTAAGGAAAAAAGCGAACAGCCTGCCAGACGAGATTGCACCTGGTTTAGACCGGCTTGGCGTCATGTTGCCCTATACGCCATTTTATCACTTGATCCTGCGCCGTTTGGGTCGCCCCGTCATTATGACAAGCGGGAACCCTTCAGGGCAGCCTCAATGCATCGAGAATCAAGAAACGCGGGAGCGCCTGGCATCCATTGCTGATTTCGGTTGCTTGCATGATCGCGACATAGCCAACCGTATTGATGATAGCGTCGTACGTGTCGATCTAGATCGGGAGCGGGTGTTGCGTCGGGCACGTGGATATGCGCCGCAACCTTTAACGTTGCCAAAAGGCTTTTCTGACCAGACCGAACTTCTTGCCTTAGGGTCTGAGCAAAAGAACACCTTTTGTTTCGTAAAAGACGGCCGCGCAGTCGTTTCGCAACATATGGGCGACCTTGAGGATCTGACGACAAATACTGACGTCTCGAAATACCTAGACGTCTATCAGAACCTGTTTGACTATAGCCCCAAAGTGATCGCCGTGGATGCTCACCCACAGTATCTATCGACACAACGCGGGTATGAAATTGCCGATGACCGGCCCGTCATCGAAATTCAACATCACCACGCCCATATTGCATCTTGTCTTGCCGAAAATGGCCGATCATTAGATGCAGGCCATGTCCTAGGCATCGCTTTAGATGGCACGGGCTTGGGTGACGATGGCACGATTTGGGGCGGCGAATTCCTGATCTGTGATTACCACGGGTATCGGCGAGCTGGATGTCTCAAGCCCGTTGCATTGCTTGGCGGCGCTGCCGCTGTCAAAGAGCCATGGCGCAATTTGTACGCACACCTCATGGCCCAAATGGGGTGGGGTGAATTGTCGATGAACTTCTCTGATCTCGAGGTGTTTCAAAGGTTGAGAAACCTGCCCAGAGAAACGTTAGATGCAATGGTGTCTTCTGGTACGAATGTGCCGCTTGCGTCGTCTTGTGGTCGGCTATTTGATGCTGCCGCCGCGCTTGCCGGTATTGCGTGGGACAAACAGAATTATGAAGGCGAAGCTGCTATTTTGTTTGAAGCGGCGCTCGACAAGGACGCCTTAAGCGAGCCCGATGATTTAGCCTATCCATTCTCCATTCCGTTGATGGATGGGACAGGGATGCCCTATATCGAACCGCTGGCAGTCTGGCGCGCAATGCTTGGTGATGTCGTGTTAGAAACGCCAGTAGGTGTGATGTCCGCGAGGTTCCATCGCGGGCTAGCCAAAGCAATTTCGGACATGGCGCTGCGCCTGACGAAGGATACACCAGTTGATACGGTCGCCTTATCGGGCGGGTGTTTTCAGAACGCCGTGCTGTTCAAACTGGTTCACCAATCATTGGAAAAGGCCGGGCTGACAGTCCTGAGCCATTCACAGTATCCCGCGAATGATGGTGGGATTTCATTAGGGCAGGCGGTGATTGCCCTCGCAAACACGCAAGGGGAGAACAACACATGTGCTTAGGAATTCCTGGAAAGATCACTGAGATATCTGATCCGAAACGAAAGCTCGCGATGGTCGATATTTCTGGTGTCCAACGTGAGGTCAATATTGCCTGTATCGTCGGAGACGAACCGCTCGAGGCCTTAATTGGTACGTGGTCTTTGATTCACGTCGGATTTGCAATGAGCAAGATTGACGAGAAAGAAGCCGCCTTGACGCTGGATGTGTTACGCCAGTTGGGCGAGGCACAAGAAGAGATCGAAGCCATGCGTGCAAGCGAAGAGATGCTGAGGGCTACGTCATGAATTACGCTGATGAGTTTCGTGATCCGGTCGCGGCCAAGGGTGTTTTGGCAGCCATCAAAAAGGTCGTCACAGAACTGGGCGCAACAAAGGAAAAACCGGTTCACATCATGGAGGTCTGCGGCGGCCATACACATGCGATCTTTCGATATGGACTGGACAAACTAACGCCACCTGGCTTGGAGTTTATTCATGGCCCAGGTTGCCCCGTTTGCGTATTGCCGATGAGCCGCGTAGACGAGTGCGTCGAAATCGCAGAAGACCCCAAGGTGATCTTCACAACGTTTGGGGACGCCATGCGCGTGCCCGGCACAAAGAAATCACTGATGCAAGCCAAAGCGGATGGCGCAGATATTCGGATGGTTTACTCTCCGCTTGATGCACTTGAGCTTGCCCGCCGTAATCCTGACAGAGAAGTTGTATTCTTTGGTCTCGGTTTTGAAACAACGACGCCGTCGACGGCGTTAACGATCCTTCAAGCGGATGCAGATGAGCTGACCAATTTCACAATCTTCTGCAACCACATCACCGTGCCGCCGCCCATCAAAGCGTTACTGGATGATCCACACATGATTTTGGATGGTTTTGTCGGACCTGGGCATGTCTCGATGGTCATCGGAACAGAACCATACGAATTTATCTCGCGCGACTATGGAAAGCCCATTGTTGTTGCAGGTTTCGAACCGCTCGACCTTTTGCAGTCTGTCTTAATGGTTCTTGAGCAGATCCGTGACGGCCGAGCAGAAGTAGAAAACCAATATTCACGCATTGTACCCAACGAAGGTAACCCCGTATCGATTGCCGCATGCGAGAAAGTTTATGAACCCCGCCCAACATTCGAATGGCGAGGCTTGGGCGAAATCGATGCGAGCGGATTGCGTATTCGTGACCGCTACAAGGCTTTCGACGCTGAGGTCAAATTTGATATTGGGTATGGGCGCAACAACGTCTTCACGGCAGAACAAGAAGGCTGTGCATGTGGTGATGTAATGACGGGGCGCATCAAGCCTCATGCGTGTCCACAATTTGGCAAGGGGTGCACTCCAGAGATGCCTTTGGGTGCTTTGATGGTCAGCTCTGAAGGTGCGTGTGCGGCCTATTACCAATATGGTGGCCTCCAGCTGGAAGACGCGGAATGAACCAAGCGATTGCCCAGCCTAGGCGCGTCGTCGCTGACAAAATCACCATGGCGCATGGGGGTGGTGGGAAAGCCATGCGTGACTTGATCGAAGATGTGTTTACATCCGTCTTCTGTCCGCCAGGTATGGAAGATCAGGCGCGGTTGATGGATCCATCAATCCTAGAGCCCGGTGCCCGTCTTGCGTTTACCACCGATAGTTTTGTTGTGTCTCCCATGGAATTTCCGGGAGGTGATATCGGCAAGATCGCAGTTTGCGGAACCGTGAATGACTTGGCGGTTGGTGGCGCGAAGCCTCTTTGGCTTTCAGCGGCGTTCATCATTGAAGAAGGGGTGGAAATTGCCACTCTTCGTCGTATCGCGGCATCGATGCAAACCGCTGCGGACATTGCAGGTGTTAAGATCGTAACTGGTGATACCAAAGTTGTCGGCAAAGGTTCTGGCGATGGTGTGTTCATCACGACCTCTGGCGTTGGCGTCATTGATCCTTCCAGAGATATGCTTGCAGAAAAGGTAGAGCCCGGAGACGTGGCCATCGTGAATGGTGTTCTAGGTGATCATGGCGCTGCTATCTTAGCGGCGCGCGGAGATATGGCTCTCAAGACTGAAATTCCGTCCGATTGCCAGTCGCTGAATCATTTGATCGAAGCGTTGTTGACTGCAGTCCCTGAAACACGGGTAGCACGGGACGCAACCCGAGGGGGTTTGGCATCAGCCCTAAATGAGATCGCAGACGCGGCTGGGGTAGGGATTGAAATTGGCGAAGACGTGCTGCCGCTGCGCGCCGAAGTAAAAGGCGTATGTGAAATTCTCGGACTTGATCCGTTATATTTAGCCAATGAAGGAACATTGGTTGTGTTTGTTCCCGAAGATCAAGCGGATGCTGCGATTGCTGCGATGAAATCCGTTGAGGCAGGGTGGGGGGCGGTCGTTATTGGTAAGGCGACGTCCAAACACCCTAAAACAGTTGTCATGAGAACCGTTTTTGGCGGTTTGCGTATTGTCGACATGTTGGTCGGTGAACAGCTCCCGAGGATCTGCTAATGGCATGGCTGGAAAGCATAATTCATGTCGACGTAGCTTCGAAATGGGGCTTTTTGCTGCTTGGACTTCTGATTGGACTTGTTCACGCGCTGGAAGCTGATCACCTTGCTGCAGTCGCTACAATGGCAAAGGGTAAGAAGCGGCTATTTTTGCGCGGAGCGGCTTGGGGATTGGGGCACACAGTCACGCTGCTTGTACTTTCCACTGCCGTGATCGTGTTCAGCTTTGTCCTGACGTCAGAGGGTGCCGCCGCACTTGAATTCGTAGTCGGGGTGATGCTTGTCGCTCTGGGCGCTCAGGTTTTCTACCGGTTTCGCAAGGAACGGCTGCATTACCACGTTCATGAACATGCAGGCAGTGCGCCTCACATGCATGTGCACAGCCACAAATCAGACGTCGCTGATCATTCCCAAAGTATCCATGAACATACCCATCCTGCGCGCTTGCCATTCAAAGCATTTGCGATTGGCTTGATTCATGGCGCCGCTGGATCGTCCGGTGTAATTGTTCTGGCGCTTTCAAGAACCGGTGATCCATGGGTTGCTGTTAGTTATGTTGGTCTCATTGGCCTTGGGTCGATGCTGGGAATGGCAGCACTGTCCGTAATAATTGGCTGGCCCATCTTCTATGCGCCGAAAATTGCGAAAGGGTTGCATAATTTCGTGCAGGTCTCCGTCGCAGTTGTCGCAACAGCTATTGGTGTGGGCATCATGCTTGAGACCGGGCCGCTGGCTTGGGGGATGTTCTGATGCATGAGCTAGGGCTGGCGCGGAGCATTGCAGGTATTGCGGAAGAGAACGCAAAGGGCCGTGCCTTGAAAGAAGTGCGCGTCGCTATTGGCCCATTGGCCTGTGTTGAACGGGGCGCGTTAGAGTTTTGCTGGGACCTTGTCACTGAAAGCACTGGAATAGCTGGTGTCGAATTGGGTTTCTTAGATGCTGAAGGCGATACGTTCGTCGTTCGAGAGTTAGAATTTATGGAGGAAGCATAATGTGCGGAACATGTGGCTGCGCCGATCCGGCGAATGAGGTTTCGATGACCAACCCAGAGACTGGCGTTAAGACAATTCTTAATGCAGCATTAGGACACGGCGAAAACCAATCTCATGATCATGAACACGATCACCACCACGAAGGCGATGACAAGCCACATATGCATGGGCCAAAGGGTGAGATTATTCCACTAGAAGCCGCTATATTGGGCAAGAACGACAAGATCGCTGCTCAAAACCGTGGTTGGTTTGAAGGCCGAGATGTCACGGCACTCAATATCGTATCGTCCCCAGGTTCAGGAAAGACGACACTACTAGAAACAACGATCAAGATGCTTAAGGGCGAGATTGATCTGACGGTCATAGAAGGCGATCAAATGACGGCCAACGATGCTGACCGAATTCGCGAAGCCGGAGCAAAAGCAATACAGATTAATACCGGTGCTGGATGTCATCTGGAAGCGGACATGGTTGCCTCTGCAGCGAAAGCGATTGATCCTAAACCCGGTTCACTACTCATGATCGAAAACGTCGGAAATTTGGTGTGCCCAGCGATGTTTGATCTTGGCGAAAAGATGAAGGTAGCTGTGATTTCTACTACCGAGGGCGAAGACAAACCTACCAAATATCCACATATGTTCCGAGCAGTTGAAATGGTCATTATCAACAAGATGGATCTAGCCGCGCATGTCGATTTTGACGAAGCGGCATGTCGCGCAAACATTGCCGAAGTAAATCCAAATGCTGAGATCTATTGCGTATCGGCAAAGACTGGGGATGGGATGGAAGCATGGTGCGCTCGATTAAGAGAACTTGCGATCAAGCCATGATCGAAATCGAATGAAATTGAACAGTCAGGTTGAACTGGTCGGAGTCCTTCGTCTGTTTAATTTTCGAAAGCGGTTTGTCGCTATTTAGCATAAGATAGACGCAGCGTGGCTCGAGTCGGAGAGCAGAAAGGTCATCAAGCCACCGAAGGCCGTTGCCTTTTTTCGGCATTGGTCTTGCGGCTGCTAGATCCAACGACCGTTTGCTGCACTATTTGGCCTTTGATGCAATGCGCAGCATTCGACACAATGGGCTCTTTTGAGCCGTTCGCCGCGTTTGGCCTGAAGGTCTCCTTTGGTGATTTTCGAGCGTAATGATACTTCCTAGTTATCATCACCCAGACTGGTTCCGCCGGATTAAGAAACCGGAAACCGCATAGACATCAGGAGTCAGGATCAACCATCTTCTTTTGTCAGCAGGGCTGCTTAACGCTTAGGTCTTTGCTCATAAATTCAAAAATTGTGGTCATTTCCATCAAGGTCGCGTGCCTCTTGCGGCAGCTCTGAAACTTGCTGGCCCCTGATGATATGGCCCTTGGTGAGAAGCGGCGCAGCTTTGCCGACACTTTTTTGCATCAGCGGCACCCTCGGTTGAATACAGTCAAGCGACGAGATCAGCTGGTTTGATGGAAGGTGTTGGGTTGTCGTCGTCTGAGGTTATGTCCGGTTTGGAAAAGAGGAGTTGCGCGCCGTTCCGGCCGCGCTCTACTCGCTGCGCTCCCGAAGCCTGCTGACGCAGTCTTCGCCATTCGGTAACGATCGCGCGCGCGGCACCATGGCATAACACTATCGGTGCAAGTCCACTTATCGATATCGCTGTATATAAAGAGAACGCTGCGCCGGAAACGGTGCAGCGTTTATGCATTCGATGAGGGCCGTCACGTTGTTTTCATTGCAATTCGCCCCCTTCGGGCGCATAAGGCACACGCGCTCCGCACACGGGGCGTGAGGCTTAGAAACCTCTCCGTAAGAACTCCAAACGGCCTTAGCGGCCGGGTGGCGTTTGCCATGTACAGGGCGCTCGCGCCTAAAAGCGGCGCGCCTTTCCTGTGGAAGGTTTCTAACACCCGGCTTGGGTCATGCCTCAACTCTGAGGAGGCATGACATGACGCAGGCGGAATTTATCAGTGACAGCGCACTCGACAGCATCGCGCAAGCGCTGCTGAATGGCGATGCCGAGCACGCCTTCACCCAGCTGGCGGACTATCTCAGGTCCAATGAGTTGACCTTGTCCGACGACGTCTTCCGGATATATCTTCGGGACGAGCTGTTCTCTTGTGTCAAAGACCGGGGCGAGCTGTTCATCAAAGCTTGAGAGTACAATCGGCGGATACACGCTATGATGGTGCGGTCTTTATATTGGCGCAGGACAGCTAGCGTAAATAGCGGTATATATTACGATATAAGAGCCTGATTTCTGAGGAGCAGTGATGTGAAGCGCCTCGACAATAGTTTCAAGGAAAGCCTGCTGCGAGCACTCGACGAGGATCGTTACGACGACCTCTTATTTATGCTCGCCAACCGGCTACGCTCCCGCCAGAAAGTCATCAGCATTCATGCGCGCGCATCTCTGCCCGTCGGCAAAGACCTCTGTCAGCCACTAATCACAAATCATCTAAGCAAGGCTGAGATCGAAGCCTTCGATTTGCGCACCACGGGCTGGTACATCGTCGCAGTCGAGGACTGCCGTGTGGTTGCTGCCGAACCGTTCCCCTATACTGTCGATGATCCGGCTTATCGGAAGGGCATCGAGGACTACGTAATCTCTTTGAGCGGCGATATTGACGACGGGCCCGATGTGTACGGGGCGTTTCATCGAGATGGGCACCTAACGGATTTCCAGCATCTTTATGAGTTCCGGCCGGAATGCAAAAGGGCGTGATCTATATATGCGTGTTGGCTGTGTTATTAGTCGCAGCCGTGATCCGACCTGTCTCGGCCATAGCGGACGACAGCAACGTCCTCTGGCAGGAATGTCATCCGTACGAGCGCCGCATCACCTGTGTGGTTGACGGTGACACACTCTGGTATCAGGGAACCAAAATTCGCTTGCTTGATATCGATGCGCCAGAGGTTGAAGGGCTTTGCCTGAATGAACGCCAACTAGCGCAATCTGCAAAGCTCGAGCTCACCCGGCTCCTCAACACCGGTTTAATCCGGATCGCCTATGACGGGCAGGACCGATATGGCCGCCATCTTGCGACGCTATTGGTTTGGGAAGGCGAAGTTGGACCCGCCATGATCGCCGCAGGACTCGCCGAACCTTTCGGACAGCGCGGCCCGTCGCCTTGGTGCCGATGATGCGCATGATCGGGGAGACATGAGCGATGAGTGGGTCCTTCACATGGGATGCAATCGTGCGCATCGGCACCATCAAGCCTTACGAAAAAGCGCTTGTATTGACGGTGTTTCATACCTTTGATAGTCAGAAGTCCCTGCCGCGAAGTCCGGAACGACCGGCATGGAACACCATTGTTTGTTTCAAGGACAGCCTTCGAACGGATATTGTAGAGCACCTGACCCCCGGCGATCTCGTTCATTTCCAAGGCTATGTCCGAACCGGTACGTTCACTGACGATGCGGACGCGAAAAGACGGGCCGTGGATTTGGTCATCCAGCGGTTCGATCTCTTGCACAAACACATCGACGGTCCCACCGACCTTCGAGCTGACCGCTGACGGCATGATCAAACGACCCCGAAGGTGGTTGCCCGGACGACTTCAGGGTCGGCACCGTCTGGTGTTTGCCAGGATGTGGGTCAGCCCAGAGCTGGTGGAGCATGCGACGCGACACCGATCCCATCATGCGAACAATTTGGCGTGTGACCAAAGGCACCATCGGAGCACCATTTTCGCAGACCAGTTGTTTCCGGTGGAGATGGCAAGTCTCCGGCGTCAGCACGATCGGGCACCAAGCGGCGAAGCAAAGCGGCGCTAATCGCTGTGGGCCTTTGCACGGGGCCAAGATCTTGCGCAGGCCGGGTTTGGGGCAGGGGTGTGCTTCATCATCATCGTTCTCAAAGGGTGGAGGTGCAAATTGCTCAGAAGATTTCCTCACTTCAACCGGCTGTCAGGGACCAGTACCTGATTGACCGCCACTGGGCATGGGCGCTCCAAAACGCAATGTCGAAAAGCCCGACCGAGTTCTCGCCGGACTGACGCTTGCTGGCGCTGCGCTTGTCCGGCTGCGAGCCGCACCACTCGGGTTTTCTCGGTGCGTTTTCTCGGCTTCACCCATGCTGGTCCAGTGTCATCAGGAAATGGTTCCTGACAACTTAAGAGGAAAATACAATGAGCAATAAACTCGCATCTCTCACCAAGAACGAAAAAGACATCTTCACCGGCACACTTGCCACAATGGCCGTTCGCTCCAAGATCACGATCGTCCCCAACGCAAAGGCCCACAGCGACCAGCCAGACTACCGCGTCTTCGCCAATGGCACTTATGAGATCGGTGCCGCCTGGAAGAAGACCTCCGACACCACCGGCAACGACTACCTGTCGGTGAAAATGGCCGCCCCCGAACTGGGCGCCATGGCGATCTACGCCAACGTGATCGCGCTCGACGAGATCGGTGATGACGGCGTCACCCACCTGATGCTCTGGTCCGCCCGCGAACCCCAGGCCGCCAACAACCAGATGGCCGCCTGACCCGGAGGTCGGCCTCGGTGGGCACTCCCACCATCGGGGCCGATTGATCTTCCCTTCTCAACTCAATGCGGTATTCGGATCGAGGTGACACGGGTCTTCCCTTCCACTACGGTTCGACATGACTGTAAAACGGCCATTCTCGAAAAAGTGGCGCGTCAGAAACGATAGAGATGGAACCATGCGGAATAGACGGGTGTATGTTGACTGAAAAAAAGGCATTGTTTGGCGCGACCCCTGTCACGTTCTTCGAAGGACCGCCTGACGCGACTGCGTTAAAGCCTGGCGACCTTGGCGTGAACATTGACCTCTTCCGGCAGGTCAAGACCCACTACAACAAAGCCAAAGAGAACATCGCCTGCCGCGTGCTTGCAGATATCTGTCAGGACATTCGGGACAGCGGCTACCTCGGGCGTATGGACGACAGCGCTGAGCGACTGTCTACGACCGTTGTGACGGTGCAGCGTTGGCGATCCCGCTTCGCGGACACCGGATTGCTTAAGCGACAGAACCGCAACGGGCTCTATTCGGTCGATCCGAAAGTAGCCATCCGCATGAATTCAGAAGGTGCCGCTATCAAACCAACATCTGATAAAAAGGCGATCTTCAAGTTTTGAGATCGGCATGCGGTCGTTTTTTGTGTGGGTGGTTGGTCATGCATTCCCGCTGCGATTTATTAGGCATCCGTCAAGATCAGCTCATCGGGCCTTTCCACGGTCGTCTGGTTCGATTGACTGCTCCGGTTCTCGCTCTCCAAACCTCATCTCTTCTTGTGCGGTGATGTCTTCCTGACGAGCTATCTCCGCCTCGTCCTCGAAAATTTCGCGCAACTTCATCGTCCATGTCGCGGGTTCCTCAGCCGGACGCATGTCTTTGGATTTCGAGTAGGGCACCAGCACACGGTAGATGTGTTTGCCGATGCCGCTGACTAGGACATAGACGCCTTTCTTATGGAGCAGCGGTCCCAGCTCCGTCTGGAAATCTGTACGGTGGACGACAGGTTCACGCTTTTCTTCGCGCATCCATTTGAGCCGCCCGCCGCCATCGGTGTCCCGCCTATGAGTGATCATGATCGTATTGCCGAGCTGCTCTTCAAGTCTTCTGGCGGTTTGCCCGACATTGATCTTTGCGATCACCTTCGTGCCGACCAAGGACTCGATCTGGTCTGCGACCTGCTGCGAGTATTTGGCGACCAGTTGCTCGACGCCCTGGATGCCGAGCACGACAGCTAGTCCTTTTGAACGCCCGGTCTCCAGCATACTTTCAAACCGATGCACTTTGGGCAATTGCGCGAACTCATCGACGAACAGCCAGACGCGGCGGTCGGTGCTGTCGCCGAATGAAACATCTGAGACATTCGACGACATCACGGTGAGAAACGCCGATATCCATCCCTCGGATTGATCCTGAAACCTACCCGAGCGCTGCAGCACGAGCGTGGGATCCTTGGTGTCCTCGTCGAGCAACCATTTGCGCAGCGAAAACGTTTTTCGTTTTCCCGCGCTGGACCGCCAGCCATAGGCAAGCATCCGAACCGCACCCAGCCCTGCGGCCATCGTGGAGATCGTTGCAGACACCTGACGGTAATCCGCATTGAGATAGATCATCGCGTCGCGATGGTACTTTTTGGCAAATGCTTGCAACTGCTCGAGCGGCAATTGCGTCGTCTCCATCAACTCCCACCATGTCCACTTCTGTGGCTTGGTTTTCATCAGTGTGATGATGCAAAGGGCCAATACCGTACGGGACGAGTCCGAGAAGAACCGATCTTTTGTTTCCGGAATGATCCGGTTTGCCACCTCGATCGCATCCTCTTCGACTATGAGATCGTTGGCGATGTCCCAGATCACAGACCTATCATCATGCGGTGCCAACAGAAGGGGGTCCTGTGGTCCCTTCGCTCCCTTCGGCTTTGAGAAAGCCATACGGGTATAGTCACCTTTGAAGTCAAACACGATGACCTTGTCGCCGCGCTCCATGACCGATCGAAGGAGCGGGAGGATCGTTTGTGTCTTGCCGCCACCGATGGCACCAAAGACCAAGAAGTGGTTCACTTCGCGCAACCGGCTGATGAAAAATTCACCAAACCAATGCAGTCCTTTCGCGTCGCGTTTGATCTCATGGTTAGAGGCCAGAGCCAATTCTTTCGCACCTGCGACGGTCAACCCTGTTTTGATGATCAGTGGTTTTACGCGAAGCCCCCATTCCCAAACCAAGTACCCGAAACAGCCGATGGCCATCACGAAGAAGGCTGCAAAAGTGGTCGTGCCAAGGTAGAATTGTTGTTCAGACTCCGGCGACATCGCCGCCTTGATCTGCTGGCAATAGTCCTGATCGAGCGGATGCAGACAGGCTTTCACATAGTTCCACTTTATCGGTATCGACGCACCATCCGGTGCGCGATGGGCGAGACGTTGGAAGAAATACCAGTAGGCAAGGCCGGTACACAGAGCACACACCAATGTCCCGATGATGAGCCAACGATAAGGCGCGACGTCCGGCTTATAGATCATTAGGGACACTCTGAGATCGGTCCGAAACCTCGATCCCCACATCGCCTCGGCGGGTCGCTCCGCTTCCGCCATTGGCAAATTGTTTGATCGGTGAGTTGGTCCGTTGCGTGACAAACGCCTGAAGCTCTTTGCTGCCGCCTGTTTCGACGTAATGTGTGAGCACAGCCTCGATCTCTTCCACCGGCAAATGAGCCGCGCCGACGCGCATCGCAGCCTCACCGATCATAATCTTCGTCCGCGTCTCTTGCTTTCGGTCTGCGTGTTTGGCGCGTTGCATCTGTTGTTCTCCCTTGGTGATTTTAACATCAAGTTTTCGGAGTATCGGAAGCATCCGTCTTGCGGCGAAATCGATCCGCTATCGCCTGAAACTCCTTCAGCAACTCCGCGTCGGAAATCTCCAACGTTGTCAAATCAGCCTTGGCGGCGATCTTCCCGATCTGGTCAGCACGTGCCTCAAGGGAGGCGACGCGTTGTGCCTTCAGCGCTTTGATCTCTTTGTCGATGTCGATCACTGACTTGGGCTTTCTGGCCATGGGGCTTGGTCTCCGTTCTGAGGTGTTGCGGGTGTGTGAAATCACAGTACATCAATTCAACTCACATCGCTATATATAACGATAGACATAACGAATTATTTACGATAGAAATTTGAAGACAACGGCGCACTTATACGTCGCAAGCGACGGGTGCGGCTTTGGAGGGCCGCACAAAGGGACTGCTTTAGGGGCGCTTGAACGACATAGGCGGTCGCAGCGGACTGGACTTAAACAACAACGAACGCACAGGAGCCGGAAAGGAGAAGGAAGTTGGCGATCTACCATCTTTCTGCGCAGATCATCGGCAAGGGGGGCGGACGGTCTGCTGTGGCGGCTGCTGCCTATCGGCATTGCGCCAAGATGGAGCGTGAGGAAACCGCCGAAGAGATCGACTATTCCCGCAAAGGCGGCAACGCGCATTCGGAATTTGCGCTGCCGAAGGATGCGCCAGCTTGGATTGCAGAATTTGCGGCGGATCATACAGCGCCTGAAGCGAGCGCATTTTTCTGGAATGCGGTGGAAGCCAACGAGACCCGCAAAGACGCGCAGTTAGCGCGCGAATTCGTCCTGGCACTTCCCGTCGAATTGACGACAGAGCAGAACATTGAGCTAGTACGGGACTTCGTTGCGCGAGAATTGTCTGCGCATGGGATCGTCGCGGACTGGGCCTATCACGACATGACCAACAACCCGCATGTGCATTTGATGACGTCATTGCGTCCGTTGACCGACGAAGGGTTTGGCGCAAAGCGTGTGCCGGTATTGGGTGATGATGGTGCACCCGTCCGGGGTAAGGACGGCAAAATCCGTTATGAGCAATTCACCGGCGGGTTGGAACGGTTGCGCGATATACGCGCCTCTTGGGCGGAGACACAAAACCATCATCTCGCCAAACATGGTCACGACATCCGGGTTGATCATCGTTCGTTCGAAGAGCTGGGGATCGATGCGGTTCCGAGCAAACATCGCGGACCCGCCTCGGACAACATGGACGCGCGAGGTGATGTATCGGAACTGGCCGAGAAGGCCAAGCTGGCAGCGCGCGAGAACTATCTGCGCTTTGCGGATGACCCGACGCTTGTGCTCAAAAAGATCACCACGCAGAAGGCGGTATTTACGCGCCATGACATCGCTCGTGAAATCCACAGAACCGAATGTTCAGCGTCTGAGTTCCAGTCACTCTTCTACCAGGTCGGTGCACATGACGAGTTGGTGCCAGTTGCGGCACCAGCGTTCGATCCGTTCACGGGCGACGCGACCAGCGAGGCGATGTTCTCAACCCGAACGATGGTCGAACTCGAACATCAGATGGTGCAAAACATTGATGGTCTTGCAAGCCGCATGTCGGCTCCAATCGCTGATCGTGATCTCGACAAAGCCTACAAGTTGTTCGAAGCGAAGCGTGGATTTGATCTGACTGATCAACAGAAGATGGTCGTCCGGCATCTCACCCGTGAGACCGGTGCGGGGGCACTTGTCGGTTATGCGGGCGCGGGCAAATCAACGGCGACCGAGGCCACACGTATCGCCTTCGAGGCGAAAGGCTACACCGTCGTGGGTGGCGCATTGGCCGGTATTGCGGCCGATAATCTGCGGTCGGAAGCGGGCATTGAAAGTCGAACCTTGGCCTCGTGGGAGTACCAATGGGCCAAAGGGGATATGCTGCCGAACGCAAAAACTGTGTTCGTGATGGATGAAGCGGGCATGGTCTCGTCGCGCCAGATGGAGAGCATCACGCGGACGCTGAACGAAGCCGGTGCAAGGATGATCGTGCTCGGCGATGCGCGTCAGCTCCAGCCGATCCAGGCCGGTGCAGCCTTCCGCGCCTTTGTCGATGTGACGGGATATTCAGAGCTCGACAGTGTGGTGCGCCAACATGAGCCGTGGATGCGCGATGCGGCGATCGCGTTTGGGTCGGGTAGGGCAAAAGAAGGCGTTGCCGCCTATCTTGAGAACGACAAGCTTGGCTGGTCTGAGAGCAATGACGATGCGCGGGCCGATCTGATCCGGGACTGGATGCCATATCATCAGGCATCAGCCGACATCACCATCATGGCGCATCGCAACAAAGATGTGATCGCGCTCAACGTCGAAGCGCGTGAGATGTTGAAAACCAAGGGCGCGCTTGGTGACGAGCATATCTTTGCGTCGGAACGTGGCGAGAAACCGTTCGCGGCAGGGGATCAAATCCTATTCTTGAAGAACGAACGTAGTCTCGGAGTGTTCAATGGATCGACGGGTCAGGTGATGGACTCCGACAAGAACCTGCTCAAGGTCTTAGTTGAAGGGCAGGTCGATCCAATCACACTGCGCGCCAATGAGTACAATCATGTTGACTATGGTTATGCGCGCACGATCCACAAGGAACAGGGCAATACGGTCGACCGCGCCTTTGTCTATCTGTCTCCGACAATGGACGCGCAGCTCTCTTACGTGGCGTTGACTCGGCACCGTGATGACGTGTCCCTCTACGCTTCACGAGAGGACTATCGCAGCAAAGGCGAGTTGGTGGAAATGATGATCCGCGACCGGCTGCAGGATTCAACGGCCCTCTATCGGGACGGGGTGGATTACAAAGATGTCGTACGCGGCTTTGCCGAACGGCGCGGGTTCCCGAGCACACGCGCCATCACCGACTTTGTCAAAGCCAATGTCCAGTACCTGCGCGAGCGGCTCGATCACTTGGCTGCGCGGTTCCACAATTTGCGTCACCCGGCACCGGAGCGTCAAAACACGCCAGACAAGTCGATCCTTCTTCCGGAAAGGGAAGAGGGCAGGGACGTTGCGTCGCGCGTTCCGGTCGCCGTCCGGCCGCCCGAGAAGTCGGTACATCTGCAGAAGTCCTTGCTCCGTCTGTCACATACTCTGGCATCGGAGACGATCCGTGGCCGCAAAGAACGGGGCTTTGCGCGCCGGGCGCATTATGAGCTGAACTTGGCCCTTTCCGCGCAAGAGCTGCGATCGTTCAACGCGGATCTTCGGTCTGCCTTTCCCAAAGATTCGATCTTGAACCACGGCTCGCAAACGCCAAACGACGACGCGCCAATTCTGGACGGATTGCCCGACGTCTGGCAGCAGTTCGCCCGTGAGAACTGGACCGAGGTCTTTGCCGCCCAGTGGGCTGAAACGCAAGCGACAATACAACCGCTTATCGAGCGTATCCGGCCTTGGGATATTGAGCGTGCGTCAGCGTTCACCGATGGAACAAATCTGTCACCATCCGAGGTTCACGACAAAACCCGAGACCACTCAGCAGATCAAACAAGAGATAAAGTGAGGTCCAACATGCCGCCAGAAAAACCACTGATTGACGCTGTTCCTGACCTGCCACCGTTGCAAGATCGAGAGCTGCGCGTTCGTGCCTCCAAACACATCGATGCGCGCCCGAGCCTGGCCATGGCAAATGATGCGGCGTTTCGGATTTATGTCGAACCCAAACAAGCCGTTGCTCGAATGGTTGCGCAGTACATCGAACAGGGAGACAGCATGGCTTTGGTTTCCGAGATCGAACGGTCGCCCGAAAGCTTTGGTGATGTACAGGGCAAGACGCGACTTGGGATCGCAAGCGGAGATCGCCGCTCGGCACTGGAACTGACGCCAGCGATGGCCCGCAAAATGGATAAGCACCTCACCGTATTGGACGAGATCAAACACGACATTGTCGCAGCACATGAAGTGCGGCAGGTCGCCATGCGCAAACCGATCCCCGATCTGTCGTCCGAAGCGAACGCCTATATGGAGCGAATGATCCAAGTCCATAAGATGCCGTCAGGGCCGGAGAAGGAAGATCGAACTAGGCTTTTGGTCGCAGACACAGGGTCGGTTCAAGAAGTCATCCGTTTCCGCCAAGGCCTCACCGAGCGCTACGGCAAGGGGGATGAAGCCATCCGGAAAGGTATTGATCAGGACCCAGCTTTGAAATCCCAATCGGCCTCGGAGCGCAAACGCATTCAGGACCGAGCCGAAGTGGTTGCGCACGCCATCCCGATGATTAGCCAAATGCGTGAACAGATCCAACGGCTGGATCGGTTGCCAGACCGCGGTAAGGACCAGTCGCGTGGTATCGAGCGGTAGGAGACATGCGTCAGCGGATCAACTGTTCGTATGGGGGTCTCAAATCCAGCTGATCGGCTTGAGTGCGATCTCATCAAGTGTTTTTTGCACTCTCGCGCAGAAATCCATGGGAAGTGGCTTGGTTATTCCTCGCGCATTTGTTGACGCGAGAAGGCCACGTTTGTTTGCGATCTCACGATAGATAAGTTCGCGCGTGTTTTGATCATGGCTGGTGAGGAGACTTGCAAGGGGAGACAGACGATTGTGCACGGCGCGGGCATCGTGGAACCTACCGTCACGGGAATAATTGCAGAGAGCTGTCACCTCATGCGGAGCAATATAGCTAGTCAGCGTGCTGATCTCAGGGTTCTCACGGCCGCCATGGGTTTGACCATTATTACGGACAGCGATGATTGGCTGTGGCAATTGCTCGACCAATGCGGCCCGCTTTGCGACATACGAGTTGAAGGCGCAGGCCTTCAGCCCGTCTTGCCAGCGGATCGGAAAGATGACGACGGCGTCGGCTCCTGTCTTGAAGCAGGATGCGATCTCATCCTCGACATCGCCCGACAGTTCGTCGACACAGGCTAGGACCAAATGGCTGGGCTCAAGTCCGTCTCGGGTGTGCCGAAGAACATCCAGACGTTCCGTTAGGCGCAGTGACTGCCGTTCCCGGAGTGTTGTGTTGACGGCTATGCCGAGAATGCCATCAATCAGCGACAAGCGTCTGGCTTGGTCTGTGACGGCACGCATCATCACCGTCCCATGCTCGTCGAAGGGTGTTAGTGTTGGAACAATGATCCCCTCTTCAATCGTAGTCACTTTAAGGTTTTCGGAAATCAACATTCTACCCATCTCGTTACCTCCTTCCGTTGCTAAATGGTCGCCGGAGCAATCACCTGCCCCAAATGTTCGACATTGATTTGAACGGGTCGTCCAATGAACAGGTCTCTCTAAGACAAATTCCGCCACAAAAGCTGTTACCCGTCCCTTCGCCTTGTTGCGCCACAAATTCTCGTTAAAAGGGAATGTACTCGCAGCTTTGTGCCAACGCACGAAAGAGACGACGAAGGCGAAATTAAGCTTCGCAAGCTTCTGAAATGTAAAGAAACAAACCCATCAGTTCGCCTATCGTTCGACAACTATTTAGCGAAGAAAGAGAGCGAAGGCCCAAAGATGGTGCACATCGACAAGAGCTGCGTGACCAGACCGCTGAGCGGAGACCTTGATTTCAAGGAACTGTTTCAGGAAGCAATTTCCGCCCGCGCAGGCCTGTCGTTTGTGAAAACCGCAGATACCAACACTGAATGGACGCCCAACCTACTAGCAGAGGCGATCTTAGCGGTTGATCCAAATGGTCGTGGAGTAGACGTGCGGACCGTGCAAAATTGGTTTCAAGACAATGACAAAGGTATCAGCTCAGAAAACATAGTTTGCTTAGCGCGCGTATTTGGTATGGGCGATCCGGATGCGATCCCAGCTTGGAGAAAGGAGCTTCGAGCGGCAAACAAGCGACTTGCATCGAAACGCAAAGCGCGTCGCGAAAGCGACGGCAAAACCCCGGCAGACGAAAATGACAACGATTCTTCGTCAGACAGAAAAAATGATGGGTCACAAAACGAACGAAGTAGCTTAGCTGGGCTGTCTGAAAAACTATTCACAAGCGCGGACGGTCTCAGTATCGCCATATTCGTCTGGGCTGGCTTCTTCCTGCTTTGCTTGATGTCTTTTGTCATCGGGAACCACGATTTGACCTATACGGCGCGATCAGATTTAACCAAGCAGGTTGGATTTTTCTGGTCGCTCAGCTGGCCGATTGAGTGCCTTTTCCTCTATCCCACATCGTTTCTGCTCATTGCGCACCTCGTTTCTTTCTGGAAGCGGGAGAGGCGGGCGATGGCACAATCTAAAGAACAACAGGGCACTTGGAACGAACTCATCTACGGCCTGCGCCTTCCATTTTGGCTGGTGGCAATCGTGGCGTTTGTCGTTGTATTTACAGCTCAGTGGGGTGGTGTTTATCTTCTTGGCCTTACGCAAAGAGACACTCCAGACCTCGTTGATTGGATACTTGTCGCCAAGCTTCGACCGGACATCGTCTCGATTTGGGAAGCTCTACTGGTTTCCCTTTTGGCATTCCTTTATTCTGGCCTGATCTACTGGTTCTATCTTACTGGCCTACTCTTGCTATTTGCGATCAGCGACGATTACTCCAAAAAAACGAAGTTACCTGATCCGCACTTTGATTGCTGTTCCGTAGACCTCGTAGGTGAGAAGCTTCAAAAAGTGATTTTCCGCTGTACGGTCATTGGGATGCTTGCTGCTACGGCGATCCAGCTGAATGCAATCTATTTGAAGTCGGACGGAGAAACGAGTTTGAGTTGGTTAGCCGGTGATTTTCTTGCAGGATTGGGTTCGTATACCACGAAATGGGGCTTTCTGGGCCAGTCTTCCGCATCGTCTCTCACAAGTTCCATGCTGTTGCTTCTACATGTGGCGTTGTACGGTCTGTGCACGACCAAAGTTCGTTCTGCGATGCGGCCGTTTCAAATCCAAAGCTTTGGAAGCAAACGCTTGATGGGGGAGGATAACACCGGACGCTGGTGCATATTCCATGATCCGTTGTTCAAACAGTTTTGCGTTCTGGGCCTCTTATTTTTGAACTTCAGTTTACTTGGGAAATTCGTAGGATTCACACTCTTACTATCCACATCTTTACTTGTCGCCGTTGCAAGCATCTGCTGGCCTGAAAAGGGTTCTGAGTTGCATCCCAGAACGAATAAGTAGGTGTTTAGATGTTGCAATCCATGAGCAATAAAAGGGGCATTGCATTCGTCACATTGTCGATGGCTGCCTTCACGTTTGAAGACATGTTCATAAAATTGCTGTTGATCCATCTGCCGGTCGGTCAACTGCTCTGCATGTTTGGACTTGGAACAGCCTCCCTTTTTGCGGGCATAATGTGGATGAGAGGAATCAGATTCAATGAGCCTGGAGCGTTGGGAAAGTTTCCTCTCTTGCGAGCACTCTGCGAGGCTGGCGCGGCGTTAACATTTTACCTTGCCCTTGCGAAAATCGATCTGACTCTTTTGGCGGCTGTCTATCAGGCAGTACCATTGGTGATCGTACTCGGGGCTTCGGTTTTTCTTCGAGAACAAGTGGGATGGCGCAGATGGCTTGCAGTCCTGTTTGGACTATGTGGGGTCATGCTCATAACCCGCCCTGGTTTTGCAGAATTTGACCCGAATTCACTGTGGGCCGTGTTATCGGTGCTTTTGGTAGCTGCGAGAGATTTGGCAACGCGCAGGATCCAGGAAGCGCTACCTTCGACACTCATATCATTTCAGGGTTTTGCAGTTTTGATACCTACCGGACTACTGTGGCATTTTGCGACGGGAGAGATAGTGGTGCCAGTTTCCAGCTCCTATCTGATTTTGACGCTTGGCGGCGTGGTGTTTGGAGCATTGGGATATTATTGTATCGTTCGTGGCATGCGTTTGGGAGAGGCTTCGGCGGTCGCACCCTTCCGATATAGCCGTATTCTGTTTGCGCTTCTGGTTGGGGCCATCGTGTTTGGCGAACGAGTGGACACGATTACTCTAGTTGGTATCGCTTTGATCGTTTTAGCAGGGATTTATTCGTTCTGGCGGGAAGCGTAGAAAGAAATCCGTACGCGGATTTGATAATCCGAGTGGAGACGAAAGGGATATCTCAGCTTAGATTTGCTGAGCGGTTCGAACTCGTCAAAAAGTCTTGCAGCTTCTCAGAACTGTATGCAATCGAAGCGTGATGATTTGTTCCTGCCGGAGTCGGCGACTATGGGAGGCGCAGCAACGGTACCGTCCAACTGCAAGGTTGCAAGTACAGTAACGTCACCGATGGCATCTGGCCGGAGATCGCAGCAGGCGGAGACCTTTGGCCTCCATGGAAGTGCGCTGCGAAGGTAAAGCGGTCATTGCGCGGATCAAAGGTCTTGGGTTCTTTGGGCTGATGGCAAGTCAGGATCACCACAAAGAACATCATATGATGATGGCGCGTGGTGTAAACGCCCACCGAAACTGAAACGCAAACACTGCTTTTCTGGTGCCGCAATCTCACGACAAGCATGTCGCTCACGGATAACCTTAAAAAAAACAACTTTCTGGTAGTCGCGCCCGCACTACATAGCAAGAGGGCTGCTGGTTCAGCGTCAAACGTAACAAAACAGTGGAATGGATGAAGCGAGGTCAATTTGCGTCTTGATGCCTTTGATCCTTCGACCTTTATTTCACATAGTCACGCTCAAGTTACCAGAATGCACTTGACCTCCACCAACTGGAAGGCTGCATAAGTGCTCCCATGAGACTAATACTGCACCTTTTCCTGATTCTTATCCTGACTATTGGCGTGGTAGTTGCGCCTGAATATGGTTCGGCCAAAGAACCCAGCATGGCAATGCAGATGGACGGTCAGAATCAGATTTGTGCGGGATGCCCGTCAACTGATGGTGCGGGCATTATCTGTGACAGTGGATGTACTGTGCCCTGCGGGCTGGGCGGTTCATCTGCAATGATTGCGCCGCAGAAATCTTCAACACAATTTCCTAAGCCATTCGGTCTCATGCGGTCGAGCATTGATCTGTTGCTCCCATTAGGGACAGCACCGGCACTCGATCCTTTCCCCCCGAAACTTCCGATCTAGTACATTCTCGGCCTTGCAATCTGCAGGGAGACTGAGCGGTGCATCGCCCCTGTGTGGCTGAGCGCAGCCCAATTTAGATCAGGAAAGTCTCGATGAGCAAACAAGTTCCAATGACACGAAGAGGCGTGCTTTGCACCGGTGCGGCGTTCGCTTCACTATCGCTTATGTCGCCGATGCGGGCAGCGGTGGCGCAGCAATCCGACGAGCCGCTTCGCTTGCGCGCCGCACCCTCGAAGGCCGGACTGCGCCCTGCACCATACGGCTTGACTGACGTCTGGAGTTATAACGGTGCCGTTCCCGGTTCGGAAATCAGGGTCCGTCAAGGCGACCGGATACGCGTTCTGGCTGAAAACCGTCTGCAGGAGGGGACGACCATTCATTGGCATGGCATTCGTACGCCAAATGCGATGGATGGGGTGGCGTTTCTTACACAAGACCCGATCCCGGTTAATGGTGATTTCCAATATGAGTTCGACGCTCTGGATGCGGGAACATTCTGGTACCACCCGCATCAACGCAGTTTCGAACAGTTGGGTCGCGGCCTTTATGGTCCGCTGATTGTCGAAGAGGCTGAACCGATCCGCGTGGACCGTGATGTGACCTGGATGCTGGATGACTGGCGGATGACAAACGACGGTCAGCTCTCGAATGATTTCGGCAATCAAGGCGATGCTATGCATGGCGGTCGGATCGGAAACACTGTCACGATAAATGGCCAAATACCTGATCGCATGGCGGTTCAGGCTGGTGAACGTATTCGCCTGCGCCTGATCAATGCGGCAAATGCCCGGATATTCGGGTTGGATTTTGGCGATCTTGATCCTGTGGTAATCGCGATGGACGGCCAGCCCGTTGTGCCGCACGCACCAGATGACGGGATTATCGTCATTGGACCCGCTATGCGCGTTGATGTTGTGATCGATTTTACTGGAAAGCCCGGCGATCTTCTGAGCGTGAATGACGTCTATTACAAAGACCTCGAATTCCGGCTGGTTGATTTTGCCTATGGCTCTGATGCTTTGCGGCAAACGGTGCCGGACTGGTCAATGGTCCTTGCGCCTAACCCGTTGGCTGATCCCGACATCAAAAACGCGACACGGCATCAGATTGTCTTCAATGGCGGGATGATGGGGCAGATGATGATGGGCGATGGCATGGGGTCGATGATGGGTCAGATGCGCCAAGGCAATATCTGGTTCATCAATGGAAAGGCCGCGAACGGACCCATTATGGACCCGCTGCTGACACTGCCGCTTGGGACTTCACATATCCTTGAAATGGAGAACCGGACCGCTTGGCCGCACCCGATCCATCTTCACGGCCATACTTTCCGCGTGATTGCTCGAAACGGGCAGCCAACACGGCACCTTGAGTGGCAGGATACCGTCATGATGGCACCACGCAAAAAGGTCGACATCGCCTTTGTGGCCGACAACCCCGGAGACTGGATGTTTCACTGCCACATCATGGAGCATCAGGCCGCAGGTATGATGGGGGTTATCCGCGTCGAATTGGATGCGACAAAATCTTAAAAATACGCAGAATTAACGGAAGAAAAGGAAGAAGATCATGAAAAAACTGTTCGGATTTACCAGTCTGGCCGCTGCAGGTAGTGCCGCCGTATTGGCAATGAGCCTGAACGCGGCACCCTTGGCTGCCGAAACGGTGACGCTCTACAAAAACCCACAGTGCGGGTGTTGCGAGAGCTATGCCGATTACCTGCGTGAAAATGGCTTTGAGGTAGACGTCAAACCAACCCATGATCTTGTGCAGATCAGCAGTGATGCCGGTATTCCGGAAGACTTTCAGGGATGCCATACGTCCTTTATCGGGGATTATGTGATCAGTGGTCATGTGCCCATTGATGTGGTCAACAAGGTCATGTCTGAAAAACCCGACATCGTCGGCGTCACGCTGCCCGGGATGCCGATGGGATCACCCGGTATGGGCGGCGCAAAGCAAGAGCCATTCAAAGTTTACGCCATTGAAGAAGGCGTGGACCCGACGGTTTATGCAGTCGAATAGGCAAACCAATTGTCCGGCGCGAAACCGTGCCGGATACAATTTTTAGAAACGCGAAGGATGAAGAGTATGATGATGGATGGTGGAACGATGGGCGGCGGCATGATGATCGGTATGGGTCTCGTGTGGTTGCTATTCATAGTGGTGCTCGTGCTCGCGGCAATCGCATTGGTAAAATATATCCGCTCTGATGACAGTAAATAAAATGCTGCACGATGCGTAGTAGCGGCGCTGCCAGTGGTGACAGCTTGCTGTCGATGGGGTTGATCTGGGCATTTTGTGTCTTGCTGATACTGATCGGGCTCGCCGCGATTGCGCTATTCTGCATCTGGCTCCGAAAAAGGTGGGTGAAAAAATGATAAAGTGGCTTGGTTTATGGGTTCTCACATTGGCGGCGGCTGGCACGGCGGAAGCGCAAGATAGTGAACTTTTAGGGGGCGAGACACTCTATCAGGAGAACTGTGCCAGTTGTCATGGCGCAAATCTGGAGGGCCAGCCCGACTGGCGCTCGCGGTTGCCAAACGGAAGGTTGCCTGCACCACCCCACGATGCGTCGGGACATACCTGGCATCATGCCGACCGCGTGCTGACAGACATCATCACACGGGGAACGGCGGCGATTGTAGGGAATGGGTACGAAAGCGACATGCCAGGATTTGGGGACACACTTTCGAGCGAAGATATCGAAGCGATCCTCGATTACATCAAGAGCACATGGCCCGATCGTGAAAGGGCGGCACAGGAAGAGATAACACGTGCCGACATCGAGGCGCAGCAATGAGGGGGGCGGACAAATCAATGCAGCAAAAACGGCCGTGGTATCGCGTCTCAGGTCTTGTGGTGGCGCCTGCTGTTGCTTTTGTACTGATGGCGTTTTTCGCCTGGGGGTTGTTCAACCGCGACGAGGCGCTGCCCTCGGCGATGCTTGATAAGTCTGTGCCAGAATTCTCGCTCCCCCCCGTCCTTGGCAGGGACGACGGGCTATCGACACAAGACCTGGCCGGGCATGTTTCACTCGTGAACGTGTTCGCGTCCTGGTGTGTGCCATGCCGCGCTGAACATCCGCTGTTCATCGAGCTTGCCGAAATTGGCGAGGTACCGCTTTATGGTATCAATTATAAGGACCCGCCCGAACAGGCACGGGCATGGCTGGACGAACTGGGTGACCCTTACACCCGCATCGGCGCGGACAGAGATGGCCGCGTCGGTATCGAATGGGGTGTCTACGGTGTCCCGGAAACATACGTCCTCGCCGCTGATGGAACCATCGCCTATCGCCATGTCGGGCCTATTACACGCACAATTTTGCAAGACACAATCATGCCAATCGTTCGCAATCTGAAATCTTCAACCCCTGAGAAGGTAGCAAAATGACTTCGCTGAAACTGACAGTCGTTCTTTTCCTCATTTGGGTCGGCGGGGCAATTGCAGCGCCACAAGGCTTTGCGCTTCATGATGAACCGCAACCCGTAATCAACGTGCGTTTCTTGACCGAAGACGGCACACGCAAAGATATGGAATCGCTGCGAGGCAAGGTACTATTGGTGAATGTCTGGGCCACTTGGTGCATTCCGTGCCGTGAAGAAATGCCGACACTGGACGCTTTGCAGGTGGCGCTCGGCGGTGACAATTTTGAGGTGGTTGCCCTCTCAATCGACCGTGCCGGAACGCCGGTTGTGCGGAAGTTCTATGATGAAATCGGTGTGAAACATCTGAAAACATATGTCGATAAGACCATGTTGTCAGCCACTGCCTTACGCACGGTCGGTTTACCAACGACAATCCTGATCAATAGACAAGGTCAGGAACTAGGGCGGCTTGTCGGACCGGCAGAATGGGATGATCCTGAGATGATAGCGTTCCTGGGCGGGTTTATCGAATGAGTACTATGGAAATTTCATCACGGCACCTTGACCCTACAGCAACTGGAATGATCGAACGCCCAACATCAAAAGACAGCAGCCAGATGGTTCAAATTTCACAGCATGACACTGGCAGTGAGGATGCGTCAGTCATTGGCCCTCGGCCGCAATGGATGACGCGCAGGCGCTTACTGCTTGTTAGTGTGACTATTATGATCGGGAGCGGAATGGCCCTGAATTGGGGATGGCTGACCGCAGCAGGGCTTGCGCCGATCCTTGTATCGCTTGCACCCTGTGGCGTCATGTGCGGACTGGGGCTTTGCATGAAGGGCAGCATTGGCACGAGTTGGTGGAGTCGGCTGAGTGGTATTTTTCGATGAGCCTTGCGTCCACCCGGTCAATTGGCAGACACGGGGCACAAATTTCACTGCGCGCCCTGCGCCGCTATTTTTCAGTGATCATTCCTGCAAACCTGATCTGGGAATTCGCGCACATGCCGCTCTATACGATCTGGAATGAGGGCAGCAGGGGCGAGATTGTTTTCGCGGCGCTTCATTGTACAGGGGGAGACATTCTAATCGCGATGAGTGCGCTCATGCTGGCGTTGATGCTGGCCGGTCAGGGCTGGCCCTTCGCCCGACAGACACGCCAACAGGTGACTGTTCTCACTGTTGCATTCGGCCTAGCTTACACGCTGTTCAGTGAATGGCTGAATATTGTGATCCGTGCGGCCTGGGCCTATTCGGATCTCATGCCAATTATTCCAGTTCTTGATGCGGGACTGTCGCCCGTCTTGCAGTGGATCGTTATCCCGATAGCGGCCTTTTGGTGGGCCTCGCGTCCTTTTAAAGCAGGTGAGTTATAGCGATGGATATTTCGGGTATTGGTATCCTTGCGGCCTTTTTGGCGGGGGCCATATCGTTTCTTTCACCCTGCGTTCTTCCCTTGGTGCCTGGCTATGTCTCTTTCATCGCCGGTCAGCCCGAACTGCGCACGACCCGCCAGGTTGGGCTGCGGGCACGGGCCGGAGCTTTGGGGCTAAGCGCCTGTTTCGTTCTGGGGTTCTCGACGGTTTTTGTCGCCCTTGGGGCTGGTGCCAGCGCGCTCGGCTCGCTTTTGCTGACATGGCGGGCCGAGCTCAATTATCTTGGTGGCGGGATCATCATACTGTTTGGATTGATTATGCTGGGCGTGTTCCGCATTCCGGCATTGTCGCGCGATACAAGGTTGAATCTGAACATCCCGGGGGGGCGTCCGCTGGGGGCTTACGTGCTCGGTCTTGCATTCGCCTTTGGGTGGACACCCTGCATTGGTCCCATACTCGGAGCGATCCTGACGCTGAGTTCGACCTCAGGCGGAATGTCTGACGGTATCTGGTTGCTCGCAATTTACTCGGCAGGGCTTGGTGTTCCGTTTTTGCTTGCCGCGCTTTTTACCGATGCTATCGCAGCGCGCATCCGTGGGATCAGCAAAGCGGGACGCTGGCTTTACATGGGAGCGGGGATTGCCATGGTCGTTATGGGAGTTGCGGTCATCACTGGGCAGCTTTCACGGTTTGCGTATTGGCTGCTTGGCACCTTTCCCATTCTTTCGACGATCGGATAGATCTGAGTGAGCAGTGCAGATCCTGAGTTCTAAGGGATTATCTGCTGGGATGCGCGTTCACTCATGGAACTGGCGCAATAGTTCTTGAAACACGGGACCTTTCGAAGACCAGCGCGGTCGCGTTCACCTTTTAAGATATACAAACTTTTGACTTGCACCTCTAGTTACTGAAGCTCCTACACCGGAAAGGAAAAGTGCGAAAGGACGCCAAGATGCCACATGATGCCGCTCACGGTCACGAAGAAGATACTTGCTGCGGCGCATCCGCGGATACATTGGCGCAGCCAGCGCCGCCGCCAAATTCAGGCCGCAGTTTTCGCGTAAATGGGCTCGACTGCGCGGACGAAGTTGCGATCCTGAGCAAGGTTGTCGGGCCGGAGGTTGGAGGGAGTGAGCATCTGGCTTTCGACGTGATCAATGGGCGTATGACCATCCTCGAAGGCGCCAAGCCGCTTGGCGATGACAAAATTATCAAGATCGTTGGCTCGACCGGAATGAGCGCGAAAATGTGGAACGCCGAAAGCGCCGAAGCGGATCAGGCGGAGCATTTCGCCCGCCAGCGTCTGTTCACAGGTCTGAGCGGCGGTTTGTGGGCGGCGGGATTCCTCTACCATATCGTCGAGACCGGGGCAGGGGGTGCGTTACGGCTGTTTTCTGGTCATGGCGAAACCTCAATGCCTCTGATCGAGATGGGTCTGTTTTTGCTGGCAGTCGTGTTCGGTGCCTGGCTGGTCGCGCCCAAAGCCTGGTCGGCTGCGCGCCGGTTGTCGCCGGACATGAACCTATTGATGATCGTCGCTGTGGCCGGTGCGATCGGACTGGGTGAATTCTTTGAAGCCGCGACGGTCGCCTTCTTCTTTGCGCTATCTCTCACGCTAGAGTCTTGGAGTGTCGGGCGGGCCCGCAATGCGGTTTCGGCCTTGCTTGATCTGGCACCACCGACGGCGCGGGTCATTCGTGCAGATGGGTCTGAGGCCGATGTTCCTGCAGCAGAGGTTGCCATTGGAGATCGCTTTGTTGTGCGGGGCGGGGATCGAATTCCGCTTGATGGCGAAGTGACCGAGGGTCGCGGTGATGTCGATCAGGCCCCGATCACTGGTGAAAGCGCGCTGGTCGCCAAAGAAACCGGCGATGAGGTTTATGCCGGTACGATCAACGGTGACGGAACAATGACGGTTAGGGCGACAAAAGCCGCAGGCGATACCGTTCTGTCAAAGATTATCCGAATGGTCGGCGATGCCCATTCGCGGCGCGCCGAGGTTGAACAATGGGTCACGAAGTTTGCGCGCATCTACACGCCTATCGTAATGGTGCTGGCGGTTCTAATCGCCGTTGTCCCGCCGCTTCTCTTTACAGGGGCGTGGAACTATTGGTTCTATAACGCGCTGGTGCTGCTTGTGATCGCTTGCCCTTGTGCGCTTGTCATCTCCACGCCTGTTTCCATCGTGGCATCTCTCGCGGCGTCGGCACGCAACGGCGTGCTGATCAAGGGCGGCGCCTATGTCGAAGCACCCTCACGCCTAACCGCACTGGCGATGGACAAGACCGGAACGATCACCATGGGTGAACCGGAAGTCGCGGGTCTGCATCCCTTTGGTGACACGGCCGAGCGTGACCTCTTGAGTGTCGCTGTTGCGCTGGAAGCCCGCTCATCCCACCCGCTGGCACGCGCTATCCTTGCGCGCGGTGAACGCGACGGATTGAAGCAATCGGTGGCTACGGACACGAAAACTGTGCCGGGTCGCGGCGTAGAGGGTTCATGGGAAGGGCAATCTGTGTGGCTTGGTTCCGACCGCTTTGCCACCGAAAAAGGACTGGGTGATACTATTCCCCGTGACTTATTGGAACGGATTGAGGGAGCTGGAAGTACGCTTGTCGCAGTCGGGTCCGGGGATCGTTTGCTGGGTCTAATCGAATTGCGCGACCGCATCCGACCGGATGCAAAGGGAGTGGTGGCACGCCTCCATGCTCAAGGGGTGAAAAAGATCATCATGTTAACGGGTGACAACGAGCGCACAGCGCGCGCCGTAGCGGCAGAGGTCGGTATCGACGAGGTTCGCGCAGAGCTGCTGCCCGAGGACAAAGTGACGGCGATTGAGGATCTGGTTGCCAACTACGATGTCGTGGCGATGATCGGCGACGGTGTGAACGATGCACCGGCCATGGCGCGGGCACACTTCGCAATTGCAATGGGTGCAGTCGGGTCTGACGCAGCGATTGAGACAGCCGATATCGCGCTGATGACGGACGACATCGCCAAGGTGCCGTGGCTCGTCGGTCATTCACGTCGAACAATGAATATCATTCATCAGAATATTGGCATCGCACTGGCGACCAAGGCGCTGTTCGTCGGCTTAACAGCTTTCGGGATGGCAACGATGTGGGGTGCTATCGCTGCGGATGTCGGCGTTTCCCTGCTGGTCGTAGCCAACGCGCTGAGGCTGCTTCGGGCCAAGAAGGATCGGTCCGACCCATCAGGGGGCGAGAAAATTGGAGAAACGATGGCACAGGGTGCCTTGGTGCATGGGCATTGATTTCAAAAACCCCTTTGTGCAAATATTAACTGAGCCAATAAGAAAAAGAGGTCGAGCAAAAAATGATACGTACAACACGCCGCTTCGCGGTTCTGGGCGGATTGGCTCTTACTTTGGCTGGCTGCGCGAACAAGTTTCGTACTTATAACGGTCCAGAGGTCACGCGCTTGCAGATGTTCAAGGGCGATCGAACCCTCTTCCTTTACAACAATTCAAAGGTCCTGAAGACGTATAAATTTGACCTCGGCTTTGCACCCGCGGGTCCCAAGCAGTTTGAAGGTGACGGAAAAACACCGGAAGGCTCTTATACTGTCGACAAGCGCAATCCAAACAGCATGTTCCATCTGTCTGTCGGGATATCCTATCCGAATGAAGCGGATATTGCTTATGCAGCCGCACAGGGCCGCAGTCCTGGTGGAGATATCTTTATACATGGCGGGCCGCGAGCGGGTATTGACCCGATCAAACCCGACTGGACAGCCGGATGTATTGCAGTATCTGATCGCGAGATAGAAGATATTTACGCAATGGTTCGTGACGGAACGCCAATCGACATCTTCGCCTAGATTTTCGTAAAGATCTGCAGCTTTGTTCAAATGAACCTTAAGAGAATGATTGAGACAACCATTGCGAAAAGGCCAAATACCATTGCGGAACTCACTGCGTATTGAGCAATGTCTTTCTTGTTACCACCGCGCTTCTTCGCAAGATACGCACCCCATATGGCTCCTGCAAAAGCTGCTAAGATCGTCATCATGATACGCTGTCCTTTCTAAAACTTAGTACTGCCGCTATTGTCAGGCTCACTGCAAAAACCAGCCAGAACATCACCTGCCCGTAGCTTGAGAATGGTGTTGGTGAAAGCGCCGCAGGCAGAGCGCCGTCCAGTATATTGGTCTCGCCCAAACCGAGATGCGAAGTCAGGCGACCATTACCATCTATGATGGCTGAAATGCCGGTATTGGCTGCGCGGATAAAGGGAAGCCCCTCTTCGACGGCGCGCATTCTTGAAGATGCCAAATGCTGGTTCGGGCCAATTGATGCGCCGAACCAGGCATCGTTCGTGGCGTTAAAAATCCATTCAGGCCGATCTGTCGAATTTATAATTTGTCCGGGGAAGATTGCTTCATAACAGATTGACAGACCGACGCCGGGCAGTTGCGGCATGCGAAACGTCTCCGGCCCGGGCCCTGGCGTGAAGTCACCCAATCCAGCAGTTAGCCGCCTAAGCGGCAGGAGGTCTCGAAGGGGCACGTATTCGCCGAACGGGACGAGGTGATGCTTTGCGTAGCGGTTTATGATTTGAGCTGTTGAATCGATCGCGAGAACCGCATTTTTGTATTGCTGTTCACCGTCAACGTTTTCGCGCGTTTGCGCCCCCGTTAACAGGACGGCATTATCAGTTAAAAGCTTCGCGATCTCTCCCAGCATCCACTGATCTTCTTCGAGGTATCCAGGAAAGGTACTCTCGGGCCAAAGCAGGATATCAAACTGGCCCGGCTGAGCAGACAAATCCAGATAACGGGCGATATTGCGGTCGCGTAACGCTGGATCCCACTTTTCCCGCTGTGGGATGTTACCCTGAACAATTCTGACATTGACTGCGGTTTTCTGATCTTCACCGGTCAGACGGGCTTCGCCATTTATCCATATACCCGCCGCCAACATGACAAACATCGTGGCTGCAAGCCCACTCTGCCAACGATCTCGCGTGAAAATCACGGTGGGCAGTGTAGAGAGCAACACTGTGAGCAACCCTAGACCATAGCTGCCGAATAGTGCCGCCATCTGACGCGGGACATCGTAATCGACCCATGCGTAAGCAATCAGGTTCCAGGGAAAGCCAGTAAGAATGGTGCCGCGCAGCCATTCGGACCCAGACCAGCAGGCAGCAAAGACAAGCGCGCCTGACACCCCTGTCGTCTTGGTTGCGGCGAAAACCACCATCGCCGCCGCTGGAAAGAGCGCAAGCCCCCCTGCCAGTGCGATCACTGCAGGAGCGGCCATCCAACCGAAACGTTCAGCATCAACAAAAAAGCTTTCCGCAATCCATGACAGTCCGAACAGGAAAAAGCCGAAGCCGAAAGCCCATCCGGTAAGAAACGCTCTTGTTCGACCCTTGTTGGCGGTGAGGTAAAGCAGCCCACCAAAACCGATGGGCAATACAAACGGAGTTGAGAACGGCGGTAGTGCAAAAACAACACTGACTCCGAGAACGACAGCAACGATAAACGGGACTATGTCCGTCCTAAACCTTGGACCAAGACTGGAAATGCTAATTGAGGGTCTCACTCTCTACTCAGGCGCTTTTTTTATGGCGGCATGTTCCCGACCAGCAGTGATCAGCAGAAGACCAACGCCACAAACCACAAACACGTCTGCCAAATTGAATGCAGGCCAGTGTGTCGTCCCAATATAGAAATCCAGAAAATCAGTTACGCCGCCGAAGCGGATGCGATCCAGAATATTTCCAAGAGCACCGCCTATGACCATACCATAGGCAACAGCTTCACTTATTGCAGTCGACCGTACCAGCGAAATGGCCAGAAACAGAACAACAGCGGTCGCAACGATAGCTAGCGCCCACCATGGCGTGCCCTGTAGAAGACCAAAGGTAACGCCGGTGTTACGGTGAAAAACCAAGTTGAAACCGGGCGCGACATTGACGCCAGCGGCTAACGTTTCTGCATTTACAAGCACGAATGCTTTTGACGCTTGGTCGGCAGCAAATGCAATGACGGCTGCACAAATTCCCAGAGAACGGATTGCCATGTTTCAGCCTAACCAAACGTCGAGGAACAGCATGACAACCAGACCGATTGCTAACCCGGTCGTTGCTTGTTTCTGATGTCCACTGCGGTGGGTTTCGGGGATGATCTCGTGACTGATGACGTAGAGCATAGCGCCCGCCGCGAAGGCGAGACCCCAAGGCAAAAGGGGTTGAGCAACCACGATAACTGCAGCACCAAGAAAGCCGGTGACAGGCTCAACCAAGCCAGTGAGAGCTGCGATGCTAAAGGCCCGTTTTGCAGAGTATCGCTCACCGAGCAATGCAACCGCGACCGCCAGTCCTTCTGGCGCGTTCTGCAATCCGATACCCAATGCAACTGGAAATCCCCCCGCAAACCCGTCCGCGCCGAACGCGACCCCAACGGCCAGACCCTCTGGGGCGTTGTGAATGGTGATTGCTATGATAAATAGCCAAACTCGACGCAGAGATGCGGCCTCAGGACCTTCGCGCCCTGAACTGAAGTGCTCATGCGGGATCACTTCGTTCATAATGGCAACTGCCCCCATCCCAAGCAGGATCGCAACGCAGACGATCAATGCCGGGATCGCCCCA